>JAESFL010000652.1_pt1 | contig 20839 bp, 22 predicted proteins | sample 9269401 | NCBI WGS metagenome assembly JAESFL01 (sample SAMN14506025, study PRJNA617098) | algae metagenome | isolation source: Gloeocapsa sp. UFS-A4-WI-NPMV-4B04 and co-occurring heterotrophs from desert... | place: USA: Utah | collected 2006-10-01 | reverse complement strand
TGCTTCTAAACCACGGAAAGAGGAACAAAAATCTGCTTAATCTCAAATATCTTCATTCTTGAAGATTGTATTTTATGAACTCAGCACTGCTGGGTCATTTGTTGCTGCCTAGTCTAAACTCAAATAATAAGTATCTATCACCCATTTGCTGAAATCAATGCCTGAGTAGCCCCTATCGACCTAGATCACGACTAACCGACTGACCCAGTGTCGAATGTGTTCAAGTTGCGCCAGAAGGAGTTTTGCACCTGCGTGAACACGATCATCAGCACCAAGCCTAATGTATCGACGAGCAGATGCCGCTTGCACCCCTTCACCTTTCTGACAGCATCGTACCCGGCCTCAATTACCGCAGGTGTCGCTGTTTTCACCGCTTGACTATCGAAAATCGCTGCATTCGGCGAACTGTCCCGGTTCTCGCTGACTCGCACCCACTGATACAACTGATGGTTCACTCGTTTCCAAGTGACAGCTTACACCACAGTCCTACCTTCACAGCGCCATCGAGCGGTGGGTAAAGAAAGTGGAAAGACGAGCTATATTGAGCGCTTAAATAACACCTTACACCAACGGGTATCGCGGCTAGTGCGAAAAACTTTGTCATTCTCGAAGTCATTGGAGAATCACATTGGGGCAATTTGGTACTTTATTCATGTCTACAACAAATCATTACTCCTGTAGGACTACCGAATCAGTTGTAACCCGACGTTTTAGGCGTGTTCTACAAAGTTGTGGCTCAAGCAAGCTTTCAATACCCCAGTAGTGTTGATGATAAATAAAATAAGCGAGACTTGCTCTTAGTAGAGATTAGAGCTAAGAATTTCCTCAGTGGTATACTGTAGCAGTTAAGAACATTCACACAATATTAGTTCACAGTTGTGAGTAAGCTTAGTTGTGGGTTGTACTAGTCATTAAACCTGTTGACAAAATCAGCCTATATTTTTGGCTGAAACTTACGTTAATCTCTATTTGGCATAACTTAAAGGAAATGTTACCGCATTTATTAAATGAATTTATTTTGAATTGAATGTAAGTGTGATTGAGTGAGATTACTATTTTTAAATCAACTATGAAGACTAATAATACTCGTCAAATTGTTGGTAAGTGGGTTTTGATTTTCGTGCTATCTACTATACTTTTAACGCCTTTTGTGGTTGTAAGTGCTGGGGAACGGGGTGTACTAATGCAGTTTGGCAAAGTGCAGGACAAAATACTGGGAGAAGGAATCCACATCATTATTCCTATAGTGAATACAGTAAAAAACTTGAGTGTTCGAGTGCAAAAACAAGAAATTTCTGCCGAAGCTTCCTCGAAGGATCTTCAAGATGTTTTCACAGATGTAGCACTCAACTGGCATATTCTTTCAGAGGAAGCTAATGTTATTTTTCAACAAATAGGAGATGAGAAACAGGTAGTAGAGAAAATTATTAATCCGGCAGTCGAAGAAGTATTAAAAGCAGTTATAGCAGGGTACACTGCTGAAGAAATTATTACTAAGCGAGAAGAAGTAAAAGCTGGTGTAGACGATTTATTGACAACGCGACTAGCTAATTATCATGTTGGAGTTGACGATATTTCCTTGGTTCATGTTCACTTCTCTAAGCGATTTAGAGATGCAGTAGAGACGAAACAGGTTGCTGAACAAGAAGCAAAACGAGCAGAGTTCGTAGCACTTAAAGCAATAAAAGAGGCAGAGAAAAAAGTGAATTTAGCAAAAGGAGAGGCTGAAGCGCAAAGGTTAGTACGTGAAACTTTGACCCCAGAAATACTTCAAAAGCAAACAATAGAAAAATGGGATGGAAAATTGCCAACGATTGTTAGCGAAAGTGGGAATGAAGTATTAAATTTAGGCAAATTCATCAAAACTGAGGGAAACTAATCTCGTCAGGTTTCACTCGCAGGCTTATCTTTATTGCTAGCGGCTTTAGTAAAATGCGGTCTTAAAATTAAGCTGACTCCAATTGACCAAGCTAGCGAAACCATCCAGCCTGCCAAAATATCACTGGGGAAATGAACCCCCAGATACAGCCGTGTCCAGCCAATCGCCACAACGAATAAGCTACCAAAACTCAAAATTAACCAGCGCCAGTGTGTCCCCCAAGTCAAAATTACCATGACTACTATGAAGGTCATACTTGACATCGCATGACCGCTAGGAAATGAATAATCAAACTCTGGAGATAGTGAATCCCACAAGTGGGGACGGACTCGATGTAGTAATCCTTTTGCTGTGTGATTAATGAAGTAGCTTCCTGGTATAGTAATGAGCAAATATGCTAGGGGTCGCCACTTTCTTTGACGCAACAATATTACTGAGGTCATGGTAGCAACCGGAAACACTCCCCAAAACACGCCAAACTTAGTTAGTGTCTCTACAAAAACATCCAGTTGTGGCTGTGTTGTCTGATGAACTGCTAATAAAATAGGCTCATCCCAAGGAAAGCCACCTTTATTCTCCAATACCACTATTGCCATAGTTCCAAATACCAGTAAAGGTAAATTCACTCCTATTAATAGCATTAATAAAGAACGCCAACGGTCATTAAGTAACTTCTTTAAAAAATGGCTGAATGATTGAAGAAGTTTCCAAAAATCAAATTTAAAAAACTGAGTTTTATCCATTTATTACTACCTATAAATAAGACCTAGTCCTGATTAAAATATACGTTAAGCTTTCATGTTTGGAGTTGACTACTATTTATTACCAAATAAGCAAGTCTTTTTGTCCCCATAGCATCCACATACCACCAATTGCCATTGTCGCCAGAACTAATTGGCGAAACTGTTGAGTATTCAGATGGTTATTAAGAATGTACTTACCTACAAGATTAGCTGGAATAGCTACTAAACCAATTATTAAGCCAGCACCAATTTCCTGTGTTGATATTGCTCCGAAGGCACTATAGATAATTATTTTTATCAAGTGAATAATTACCACATGGGTAGCTTTCGTGGCAAGCAACTGTTCTTTAACTAAACCATAACTTAGATAAAAAGGATTCAATACTGGACCTGTAGTGCCGATTAATCCAGAGACAAAAGCCTTGAGAAAACCAGCTGGTAATATATACCAAGCTTTTACTTTAAATGTAGATTCTTTTTGTTCTAGTCCAAAGCCAAAAACGCTAATTATTAGGAAAATTCCAATTAGTAACTGCAACCAATCTAGATGAATTTGGGTAAAAGTATAAGCTCCTAAAATTGCCCCGATAACAGCGCCAGGTGCATACCACATTGTTAATTTCCAGTCAACATCGCGCCAGAAAAGCAGAATGCGATGTGCATTTCCCAAAAACATCCCGATAGTAATCACAGGAGGAACAGATGCTGCTCCCAGCAGAAGGTTAACTAGGGGGATCAGCATGAATGGACTACCACCGCCAGCAAGGGTACTAACTATCCAAGCAAAAAAGCTAACTAAGGCTAAATAAAAAATTAGCATTGAGGTTGTAATAAAGGCATCTCCATGCCATTTTAATTTCAATTACATTACGCTGCGTTGTGGTAGGGCATGGGAAATAGTTGTGATTTAAAAACAGTCAAACAAACGGTTAATGTCAAGTCCAAGGCTATGAAGCTAAAACCTTTATTTTGGCTACAGTAACATTGAAATAGAGAATGCCAACAATTTAATACTTAACTGAGCCTCTGTTAAACATGAAAGTATAAACAGGTTACTGCTGTTACTCAGGTAGGAAAGGACTTGTTGGACCCAAAGGCTCTGTAAACACAAAATAGATTACTCCAGCTCCCAAGAGGATAACGGCAAGGCTGAAAAGCAGCACCCAGCGATCGCCTGGTTCGTAGGTATCCTCGTCGATATCCCAACGCACAGCGAAGTAATGCTGAGTCGAAAGTAACACTGTTAATAGTCCAACCACAGAAAAAGCTAACCCCAACTTCCAGCCATTACCTGGATGGTGCACAAGAGGCGCATGAAAGGCACGCAGACGCATGATTACAACGCCAAAACCCATCAGGGCGATCGCCGTCCGCATCCATGCTAGGTAGGTGCGCTCATTCGCTAGGTGTTCGCGCACTCGATCTGCACTCCGCTTCTTCGTTTTCTCCTGTGTCCCTACCTTCGCGGGTTTAAAGAATAACTGCATCTATAACAACCTGTACTTCCAGACTGGATACATCAACAAAACAAACTTTATAGCCAGATTAATTCTTTAAGAGAGCTATTAATCAGAGTATGACATTAGGAAGTCTACATACTGTAGCTTGTCATACTTTGATTTTTACATTACTACCCTACAGGTAGAAAATGCCTACACTGCTGAGAGATATATTTAGTCATCAATTGGTGCATTAGGCTTTTGCGAATCGATGTCTGCTTGCGCTAAATTGGGAACGTTCCAATTACCTGCTTTAAAAAATGTAGCAGGAGCAACGCTAAATTCAACTGCGCCAGTTTCTGAGTTAGTTTTAGCAACTAGCTGGGTTCCAGGCACAATTTTGAGGGCTAAGGGTTCTCCCAGTTCTTTCGCTTGAGAATCGCTAAAAGTTAAACCAGAGATTTTAACACTACTTGGTAAGTAAACACCATCACAGTTCCACTCTTCATCTGTACTCTTACCATTCCCCAGGTAGTAGAGAGTGCTTTGATCAGAAAAACTGGATTTTTTGGGTTTATGAGCGTAGACAACCAGCGTTTTTCCTGTTTCGTTGCTGCACTGTGCCCAGTCTTTTGCTGTCTCCATAATGTATTTCTCCAGTTGCAAAACACTAATTTGTTTCTGAATTTCCTCTGGTGTGTAATCAGATTGATTTGGTGAGTTTTTTGCCCGCAAGAGACTATTAAGGGCTTGGGTCACCTCAGTATAATCAGAACTTTGAGTAAGTTTTGGTCTATCTGCAAGTGAAGGTTGAGCAAATACTAAATTTGCCACAATTACTAAAACTATCAAAAAGACTCTCATCAGCTTCATACATTCTTTTTCAAAGATATTTTGGTTATTATTCAACAATATTTTTAATTAAAAATATTGTCAAGTTTTTCAAGGCTACCAGAATTAAGATTTATTTGATAGCAGTTATACCCGACTCATTCAAAAATTCTTATAACCAAAATATTTCAAACAATATATAGTAGCTATTTAAAAGCAATTAATTATAATTTTTCTCCCAAGGTACTTTTTTATAAAATCTCAAAATTAACCTAACCACATAGTTTTACACATCTTATTTAAAGTGAGGTAATATCGAATAAATTTCACTTCCACTCATAATAAAAAACTCTAAGCTAACTAATACAAAAGTAGTAATAATTTATCCATAGTGAGTTAATAGCGGTAATGGAGTAACGAGTAAGCAAATAAGCAATGTAGCACTAAACTCCTATAAGTACAAAGGAAACACTTAAAATTACTATCAAACCAGTAAAGTCACTACTAGCAAACAAAGGTACATAGATACCAATATTATCTCCACCATTGGCGAATGTTATTGCTGCAACTTTATAAGTTTGGGGACTTAGAAAACTTGCTAGTGTTGATATCACAGAATTGTTGATTTTTGAGTAGCTATCACCCGATACTACCTATAATTTGTTTTCCTATTTTACTCGATTTACCAATTGGATAACGCCAATCAATATTGGAACTAAACCTAAAATTCCAATCCAAACTTTTGAGATAATTAATCCACCAAAGAAACTAGATAAACTAGCAATAATAAGTGCTGTAAACTCTAAGTACTGCTCAATAATAATATGCCGATGACGAAATGTAGCGTTTAATTGTGACAAAAAAATTATTAAAATAATATCATCAATGTTAGTTATTACAAAAGATGTGAACCTCGCAATAATTGCTCTGAAAAAACTGCTCATGGCACTGGCTTATTTACCCACTTCATTTTTTTGTATTTCAGGTGATCGCCGCCTATTAATTCTAATTAAACCGATTAAACAGAGGAAACTCGCAATCAAAGCTAGAGGATGCAAAGCTTCACTTTCTAAAACGATGAAAACCCCTAATCCAATCAAGACAAAAGGAACTAAAGTATTACCGTAGCGAGTTATTATATCTGCGATCACTCTTCGTCGAGATAATTTATAAGTGATGTAGCACCAAACTCCTAAAAGTAAAAAGAAGACGATCAAGATTATTAAAAAGCTCTCTATATTACTACTAGCAAACAAAGGCACATAGATACTAATATTGTCCCCCCCATTGGCAAACGTTATGGCTGAAACAGAGTAAATTTGTGGCGAAAGAAAACTCCTAAATAAGGAGTCAGACTGTTCTAGTTCTTCTTCCTCAACAAGATTCTTTTCAGGATTAAGCAATAGACTTAACCCAATGGTAATTGGTACTAAACCAAGGCGACCAATCCAGTATTGTGGTATTACCAAACCACCAAAGAAACCAGGTAAACTGGCAATTACTAAAGCTGTAAAGCCCAAATATTGACCCATAACAATGTGCCGACGCCGAAATGTTGTATTTACCTGTGAAAAAAACAACGTTAGGATTACAAGATCGTCGATATTAGTTGCACTAAAAACTGTTATTCCTGTTATAACTGCCTTGACTAAACTCATTTTTCTATCCTTATTCTCAGCCTAAGAATTTTACACACTTATTGTTTATATACTTCTGTGCAACAAATTAGCTGACTTCCAGAGTGTTCGTGTTATTGGATTAGGCGTGCTTCAATTTTCCAAAATTTGAGAACCGAGCCCATTAGTTATAAACAAACCTATCAAACAAAGACAGTTAACACCTAGAATTAGTATAGTCAACGGAAAACCTGCCAACTGTTCGGTAGAAAAAGACTATAGGATTCGTTGTCTAACAGAATTCTGAAACCCAGCCACATCAGCACGAAGGGGAAAATCTTGCGAGCATAACGGCTAAGTATGAAAGCGATACCAGGTTGATGAGTCAGTCTATAGGACATAAACAGCCAACAGCCAACAATGAAATAGCAAACGGGTATAATCACGGACAGATTTTGGATGGAGCTAGTGGCAAACAAGGGAATATAAATCCCAAGATTGTTGCTGCCATTGGCAATTGTGACCCCCGAGACGCGATAGGTCTGCGGATCGCAAATTACATCCCAGAGCGTCCACTTCCGAGAATCAAATCCTCGAAGTTTAGAGTTTCTTTTCAGGTTAGCTAACTTGTCCTGATCTGAATCATCCTTATTAAGATTGAGCAAATTGTTCAAGCCAATGAGTATCGGCAGAATCCCCAGCAGGCCAGTCCAAGTTGACGGAATGACTAGCCCCAGGAAAAAACCAAGCAGACTTACTATCACCAATACCGTAAACCCTAGAATCTCACCAACCACAATGTGTTTAGGACGAAAAGTACGATTAACCCCGCTGAAGAAGGCAGTCAGATAAATATTGTCGTCAAACGTTGTGGCCATAGCAGCAGCTAGCCCGATCTTAATTGTTGCAATCAACCAATCCATCACTATCTCTCACTCAACACCTGTTTGATGACCTAAACTATTGATCACTCAATCGTAGTAGCCAATCCCCACAATGTCGATATAATAATGCGAGTATCGTACATTGAGTATAGCTCGGAGCAAATCTGGTAGTTTATATATCAAGCGGTGCTTTGTACTTTGTCCCCTATCCTCAATTCATCCAGCAATGCCCATGACCTGTGTTCATTCAAGGAGTCATTATGGTTAGTCGTTTGATTGACCTTCTGCCTAAACTCACAGGTCAAAACATCCTACAGTCGTTCAGAGCAGCTCCTCGTAGATCGTTTGTCCACAGGTTTACCATGCAAAATTGCATTGGACTTGTTTCGAGTTTAGTCTTGAGTCTGGCTTTTAATGGTCATGCTGTTGCCGCCTCTAAACCTAGCGACACGCTCTCCTATCTAATAAATCAGTTCAGACTACCTAAAGAGTCAACATTCCGGTTACTAGAAACCGTGGGACTATTTATGGGAGGCATAATTTTTTGTGTAGTTTTGGATCGCTGGTTTTCTGACCGTTCTGCTCGATCTGGCAATACGCCCCTAGCTGAACAAGCTCGACGGCTCAAGCAACTCAAAATAGGGTATCCAGAAGGGATGACAAGTCTGGAAGTTCTCCGTGTTCAAGGCTTGCTCGAAAAGCGGTTGCAGCTGGTCGGGCTGAGTGTTACCTGGTCAAGCTTTTTATCAGCCTCTTCTCTAATAGAGGCACTAAGCAATGGGACGATTGACTTCTGTGGTGGTGGTGGCACGGCTAGCATCTTCTCTCAAGCAGCGGATCATCTGTTTGTGCGGGTAGCTAAAGAAAAATATACCGCTCTCAAAGGTCAGGCGATTCTGGTACCGGAAGATTCGCCGATTCAGACACTGTCTGATTTGAAAGGTAAGAGGATAGCTTTTGACAAAGGCTCAAGTTCGCATTATGTGCTTGTACGAGCACTGGCGAAAGTAGGACTCGATTTTACCGACGTTGAGCCAGTTTATTTAACACAGCTGGAGGCGCTGCCCGTATTTCGTCGAGGTGAGGTCGATGCTTGGGTGATTTGGGTTCCCTACACAGTGACTCAGACCAGAAGTGCTTACCCAGGGCGCTCAATTGCAGACCTAGAGAGCATATTTGGTGACAAAGCCTCTTTAGAAGTTCCGACCTATTATTACGCGATTCCAGAACTGGTACGCGACTATCCCGACCTGCTCAAGGTGATTTTAGAAGAGGTAAACGAAGCTGGAGCTTGGGCTAAGAGACAGGAGTTAGAAGCTGCACAACGATTGGCAGAAAACCATGAAATTGATCTACTCATCGTAGAAACTTTACAGCAACGTAGCGTCGAACGCGCCATCATCCCGATTGACGACCAATCGCTCACTGCCTTACAGCATCAGGCAAATACGTTTAGAGATCTAAATCTGATTCCTAAGGGGGTGAATGTGAAAGATGGAACCTATAGCTTGCAGACCAAGCAAAACTGGACTTATTAATCTGACACTAACACTTGATTGCCTAGATAATGTTCTAGGCGTGTGGACATTGCTGCCGAAGCGATGGGTAGTTGAACGTACTTTTGGCTGGCTAACTTGGTGTCGGCAGTTGAACAAAGACTACGAGCTACTGCCTTAAACAGCAGAAACATTTGTCTACCTTGCTATGATCCGGGTTATCCCTGTTTTGTCACTTTGGGAGAAGGCAATAGCCCAAAAGGTTACAGGGCTTTAGTTTCCAGTTTTTGGCTAAGATTATTGTTTTCCAAGAGTGACAAAACAGGGTTATAGTGAGGCGATTGGCATAAGTGTTACTCCTCATACCTTTTCAAACATTCTCTCAGTTAAATCTTTAAGAGAGGTACTAATTAGAGTATGACATTAGAAGGTCTACATCCTGTAGTTTGTCATACTCTGGTTTTTACCTTACTACCCTACAGATAGAAAATACCTACCCTGCTTAGAGGTATCTTTAGTCATCAATTGGTGCATTAGGCTTTTGCAAGTCGATGTCTGCTTGCGCCAAATTGGGAACGTTCCAGTTACCTTCTCCTGCTTTAAAAAATTTAGCAGGAGCAACGCTAAATTCAACTGCGCCAGTTTCTGGGTTAGTTTTAGCAACTAGCTGAGTTCCAGGCACAATTTTGATAGCTAAGGGTTCTCCCAGTTCTTCTCCTTGGGGATCGCTAGAAGTTAAACCAGCGACTTTAACACCACTTGGTAAGTAAACACCATCACAATTCCACTCTTCATCTGTACTCTTACCATTTCCCAAGTAGTAGAGAGTGCTTTGATCAGAAAAACTGGATTTTTTGGGTTTATGAGCGTAGATAGCCAGCGTTTTTCCTGTTTCGTTGCTGCACTGCGCCCAATCTTTTGCTGTCTCCATAATGTATTTTTCTAGTTGCAAAACACCAATGTTTTTCTGAATTTCCTCTGGTGTATAATCAGATTGATTCGGTGATTTTGCCCGCAAGAGACTATCAAGGGCTTGCGTCACCTCGGTATAGTCAGGACTTTGAGTAAGTTTTGGTCTATCTGCAAGTGAAGGTTGAGCAAGTACTAAATTTGCTACAACTACTAAAACGATCAAAAAGACTCTTATGAGCTTCATATTTTTTCTCCATCAAGGATATTTTGGTTATTACTTGACAATATTTTTAATTAAAAATATTGTCAAGTTTTTCAAAGCTGCCAGAATTAAGATTTGGTTGCTAACGGCTATGTCAGGCTAATTTAAAAGATTTTGTTGTTGAAATATTTCAAACAATATCTTATAGCTATTTTAAAATCATCCAAAATAATTTTATAACTTATGAATTATAAAATCTATAATAACTCACCTTAAAATTGTAAGGTATCAATAGCTATATACATAAATAATTATATAGTATGCTATAAAACTTATTAAAACTGAGGTAATAACCGATAAGTCTTACTTTCAACCACAATAAAAATTCCCAAGCTAATTAATACAAAAGGAGTAATAATTTGTCCATAATGAGTTAAAAAATGAGCAGTACCAGAGTGACAAGTAAGCAAATAAGCAATGTAGCACCAAACCCCTATAAGTACAAAGAAAACACTTAAAATTACTATCAAACCAGTAAAGTCACTACTAGCAAACAAAGGTACATAGATACCAATATTATCTCCACCATTGGCGAATGTTATTGCTGCAACTTTATAAGTTTGGGGACTTAGAAAACTTGCTAGTGTTGATATCACAGAATTGTTAATTTTTGAGTAGCTATCACCCGATACTAGCTGTACTTCGTTCTCCTCTTTTTCTCGATTCATCAATTGGTTAATACCAATCGCTATTGGGACTAAACCCAAAATACCAATCCAGGCTTTTGGGATAATTAATCCACCGAAGAAACCAGGCAAACTAGCGATAGTAAGTGCTGTAAAACCTAGGTACTGACCAATAATAATATGCCGACGACGAAATGTAGCGTTTACCTGTGAAAAGAAAATCATTAAGATGATAATGTCATCAATGTTAGTTGCTACAAAAGACGTGAACCCGGTAATAATCGCTCTGTCAAAACTGCTCATGGCGCTGTCCTAGTCACCCACTTCAATTTTCTTCTACTTCAGGCGCTCACCCATTAATCCTGATTGGACCAACTAAGCAAAGGCAACTCGCAATCAAAGCTAGAGGATGCAAAGATTCATTTTCCAAAACGATAAAAACGTCTAATCCAATCAAGAGAAAAGAAACCAATTTATTACCGTAGTGAGTTAGAATATCTGCGAGCGCTCTTTGGAGAGATAATTTGTCTGTGATATAGCACCAAGCTCCTTAAAGTTAAAAAAACAGCATTAGGATCATAAGATCGTCGATATTAATTGCACTGAAAGCAATTACTCCTGTTGCAATTGCCTCTACTAAGCTCATTTTTACGTCCTTACTTTCAGCTTAAGCATTTTACACGCTTATTGTGTAGATGCTTCTCTGCAATAAACTAGCTGACTTTTAGAGTATTCGCGCTCTTGCATTGGACGTGCTTCAATTTTCCAAAACTTGAGAACCACGCCCATTACTGATGAATAAGCCTATCAAACAGAGACAGCTAACACTTAGAGTCAGTATAGTCAACGGGAAGCTTTCTAATGTACCACTATCCCACATAATAAATGCACCCAAGCCAATCAAAACAAAAGGAACCAGAGCATTGCCGTAATAAGTCAGGGCATCTGCGAGCGCTCTTTGGCGGGTAAATTGATAGGCAGCGTAACATAATAGTCCTACCAACAGAAAAAATACACTTATAATTACTAAAAGACTCCACCCATTACTACTAGCAAACAACGGTACATAAATCCCAATATTGTCACCGCCATTAGCAAACGTTACGACCGCTACAGAACAAATTTGGGGAGAAAGAAAACTGGTAATAAAAGAGGGGTTAGAAGTTTTAATTTCTGCCTCAACTTCTGAGTCCTCTTTGTCTCGTTTAAGCAAGAGATTCATTCCAATTGCAATCGGCATTAAGCCCAGTAGTCCAATCCATGCTTGTGGCAAGATTAAGCCGCCAAAAAAACCAGTAAGGCTAGTAGCAACTATACCAGTGAAACCTAGATACTGACCAATAAAGATGTGCCAACGATGAAACGTTTTATCTACTTGTGAGAAAAACAGCATCAGGATTACAAGATCGTCGATGTTAGTGGCACTAAATGCTGTCACTCCTGTAGTTATTGCTTCTACTAACTCATTCATTTCTACTTATCCTTACCTAATGAAATCTAGTTTTCAAGGAAGTTATATCTTTAGATGGATCGTTTTTTACTTAAGCAGTTCGATTTTTAATTAGTAAATGTGTAAATTTACTTGAAAAGCAGTTTTTCTGTCTGAGTTTTATTAATCTTCATCTTGAACTTCTCCTATAAACTGGATGGCTCAATACTTTCTCAACCTATGTTTGTGATTCCTTATTCAACTTCACTTGTCTTAAGAACCATTGACTGTTTGCTTGATTCCAAGTTTAAGCGCTTTAATTGATAACAGCAAACATTCTTAGTTGTTAAAACGATAAAGAAAAGTAATGATAATTTGATACCAAGTTTTAGGAAAACCTTAAATGGCGGGAATGACCCTTGACCAATTACGAATCTTTGTAGCTGTAGCAGAATATCTGCATTTTACCCGTGCTGCAGAAGTGCTTTATATTACTCAACCCGCCGTCAGTGCGGCTATTCAAAGTTTAGAAGAGCAATATAAAGTAAAACTATTTAATCGAATTAATCGCCACATTGAGATCACTGAGGCGGGAAAGTTACTCCAAGAAGAAGCACAAAAGATTCTTGCTCAAGTAGCTTTGACAGAGCGCGGTTTAAGAGAATTAAACAATCTCCAACGCGGTGAATTGAAACTCGGATCGAGTCTTACTATTGGTAACTACTGGCTACCAGAAAAGATTAGTCAGTTTCAGCGCCAATATCCTAACGTCTCAGTTAAGTGTACTTTGGCAAACACGGAAGAAATTTGTGTCGGGACGGCAACAGGACTATTTGATTTGGGTTTGGTGGAAGGAGAGGTGCAACAATCCCTGAAAAGTGTTTTAGAACAAGAAATCGTCGGCAGCGATCGCTTACAAATCGTGGTTGGTAAATCTCACCCTTGGTTTGAGCGTAAAGTAATTTTTTTGACAGAACTTTATACAACTGCTTGGGTAATGCGCGAACCTGGTTCTGGAACCCAGCAAAGGTTTGAGGAAGCTTTGCTTAATTGGCGAGCAGATTTATCGCAATTGAATGTAATTTTAGTTTTAAGCAGTGGCGAGATGGTAAAGGCAGTAGTTGAAACTGGAGTAGCTGCTACTGCAATTTCTGAATTAATGGTAGAAAAAGAAATTCAACTCTCCACTCTGCGTCCAATTCCAGTTCTAGATAACCGACAAGACGATTGGGCAAGTACGGAAATAATTCGACCATTTTTGAAGTTAAAGCATCGGCAGCGTTTTCAGACGCGGCTTTCAGTAGCTTTTGAACAGATGCTGACTCAATAAATATCTACCTTGCGTTATGTAGATTCCTACTATTTTCATAGACTACGTAACTTTATTAAGCTGGGTAGTTTTCCTAAATATCTTGTGCTTTTCCACTTTTGTATCAAGCTTTTCTTTATTTGAAGATAAACAACGGTAGTTTTATCGGAATTATGTAGTTTTTGTGAAGACCTTGTAATTCTTCAAGTTTACTATTAAGCTTTTACTTAGTATGAAAAAAAACTACACTAAATACAGCAGTCTTAAGTATTTTAGGTTGTTGATTTCTTATATCAGTCTCTTGAAGCTGATCCTTCTAAGTATTCATACTAATACACGGTAAATCTATCAAAGTTATGTAGTTATTATGGAAACCACTCAAAAAGTTAGTAGCGAATTAAATCTGGAAGACCAACTGCTTAATCAGCAGTTCCCACAGGTGGCTCAAGAGAAATTAAAAATCCAAGTAATATTTAAGAAGCTTAGAGGCGGATTTTTTTTCGTAATTGGATATTTGCTGTCACCACTGTGTTGGTGGAATGACCTAATTTTCAATCTGCCAGTTGCTTATTTTTTTGGGTATATATGCAGTTTGCTTTCCCCAGATCTACTCGTGCCTTGTTCAATTGTAGGGTACTGGCTTTCTAATGTAGCTGGAATTGTTTTAATGCAAGTAGGGGCTGTGGATGTTTTGCAAGGGCAAGCTAAAGAGCGCAATTTAAAAAAGGAGCTAATGACGGGTTTATTATCCTCAACCGCTTACACCCTTGTAATTATGGCATTAATCTACTTCAATATTTTCGATACTCCTACCTTCTTATTTACTCGTAGTTAAGAGGAATTAAGTAGGCGATCACCACGACTTGCTAGTGTGATCGCTTATTTTACTGTGTTTAAGCAGTGAATTCAAAGCTCAATTTGAACACAGATAGCACACTTAATTTTTATTCAAAATTATATATTTTAATTCCTGAGACACGGCATGGACTATCTCTTACTACCATCATTAAGTTTTTTAGTCGGAATCATTGTTGGGTTAACGGGAATCGGTGGGGCTTCTTTAATTACCCCGATGCTAATTTTTGTATTTCAAGTTCCCCCAGCGATCGCTGTTAGTTCTGATGTAGTGGCTGCAACACTAATGAAAGTTGTTGGCGGCTTTAAGCACTGGCAACAGCAAACTCTTGATCTGCGAGTTGTCAAATGGTTAACTTTAGGAAGTGTGCCTGGCTCTTTGACAGGCGTAGGGATTTTATACCTGATCAAGCTTAATGGAACTTTTAGCTTAGATAGCATCTTGCTCCGCGCGATTGGGATAATGATCATGCTTGTTACCGTCTTGGGGCTGGTACATTTGACTTTTGTACCAAAGTTGCAGTTACCTGAGCTACCTAAGTTTGACTTAGACACAAAGCTAGGTCGCATTCTCACCGTTAGTGTAGGAGCGATTTTAGGCTGTATGGTCGGTTTGACCAGTGTATCGTCAGGTTCAATGTTTGCAATTGTCCTAATTGCCTTTTTCCGCCTTGACTCTCATAAATTAGTAGGTACAGATATTTCACAGGCGGCAATTTTGTTAAGCTTTACCTCCCTTGGACATCTCAGTCTGGGGACAGTTGACTGGGGTCTAGTGCTACCAATTTGGTTAGGTACTGTACCAGGGGTGTTATTAGGTTCCAAACTCTGCAAGCTCACTCCTCAGCGTGTACTCCGGTTTGTCATTTATGCACTTTTAGTAATAGTGAGTTGGAAATTAGTTCATGTAGCCTAATCAATAGATATCTCCGAAATAGTAATGTTGTGTGGTAGAAGAATACAATAGAAGTCTTTTATACCCAAATTATGAGTTCTGTACTGGAGCATATCGAAGCGAATCGTAAAGAAACCCAACGATTGATTGGTCTGGGGTATTCGGAGTTACAAATATTACTTCAAAATGCCGAGAAATTACATCATGAAAAACAAGCTTTATTAGAATCAAAGAAAACTAGAATCATCTCAGGTGGCGGTGGTCGTAAACCAAAATTATCTCTCAAGGAACAAATAATTTTAACGTTGGTCTATCTCCGCCACCTGACAACATTTCAACTTCTTGGTATCCAGTTTGGGGTCAGTGAATCAACAGCAAATGACACATTTAATTATTGGTTGCCACTCTTGGGAGAATTGTTACCATCTAGTTTAGTTGAACAAGTTAAAAAAAAGAATCTGACTATGAAATAGTTAAAGAAATACTCACAGAGAATGAATTAATAGTAGATAGCTACGAGCAATTCAGGCAAAGACCTGGAGACAATAAAGAACAAGAAAAGTATTATTCCGGTAAGAAGAGTAATCACACTTTTAAAACTCAAATGATTATCTTACCATCTGGTAGAGATATCGTTGATGTTGTCGCAGGTGAACCAGGACCGAAAAGCGATATAACTTTGGGGAGTGAAAATCGCGGACGCTTCGCTCCCATACAGAAATTTAAAGGAGATTTAGCGTATCAGGGAGAAGATTTAATCGAAACTCCAATTAAAAAACCTAGAAATAGAGAGCTAACCATTGAACAAAAAGCAGAAAATAAGAAGTTTTCGTCCAGCCGAATATTTGTTGAACATCGAATCCGTTCAGTCAAAATATTCCGAGTTGCCCAAGATAGATTTAGGTTAAATCCAAACAAGTATGAACGAGTAATTATGACAATTTGTGGATTAGTCAGATTCCGAATTGGCGCGCTGATATTACCAACAAAAATAGACCATTTACCATCTGGTTAAAATTAATGCAAAGACCTCTACATTTTTGGATAGTGCATCAAATCATGGTGGGTTTAGTAAAGTAGAGAGGCATTTACTCTCCAACAGGATTTATGGAATGTCGGCTCTGTGGTCACCCCAGTACTCATAAACATGGGCTTTGCCCCTAATGGTAGCCAACGGTACTTCTGTCCTGTGTGCAAGCAAACGTTCAATGAACGGTTTGACACTTTGTACTACCATCGTCAAGTGACGCCAGAACAGATTCGGCAAGTGTTACAGGCACAAGCGCGAAGGTAGCAGTTTGAGAGGGGTCAGTCGCACGACGGGATTGGCGTATAACACAATACAGTTCAGTTAAGGAACACAGTTGAGATTTTTCTCAATAAGAGTACGCAGACATATGAAGGAATAAGGTTTCCGGTACTTCAAAGTTTGCTCTTCATCACTAACTGAACCGTATTGGCGTATAACACTCTCGTTAGCATTGTTTGTGCAGCTAGTCAGCAAGCGCAATTGGTGCATAATGCTCAAGTTCATGTGGTGCAAACCGAGGAAGTGAGTGCTGATGAACTCTGGTCATTTGTTTCAAAAAACAAAAGCAATGCCTCCCAGACGAGTTAGAGGCTGGGAACTGTTGGATTGGAGTGGGTCTTGCTGATTCAAGTGGACTGATTTTGGCTGCACGAGTCGGGAACTTTCTTCTGTCACTCTGGGAGAATTTGACGGATTTGCATCGTTTCAGCCCACGAAAAATCAAGGTTTTAACCCAGTTTGACGGAAGAGGGGGAAACACACCGACGAATTGCTATACGGAATTGGTCGTCAGTAGTGAGGGGAAGACGGCTTGCAAACGCTGGAATAGCGATGCCTGGGGAGGCTACGAAAGAGTATTGCCCCCTGAAATTCTGCACCACATTGGCAAAGACAAGACGCAACGGTTAGAACGGACTAATGGCATTGTCAGACAACAAACGCTCTCGTTGGCACCGCAGACAGAATAAGTTCGGCAAGATGTGGGAGCAAACGAAGGTTACAACTCGATTAGTGGTGAGTTACTTCAATTGGATCTGGCAGCATAGTCGGTTCAAGACAACGGCAGCTCAACGAGCGGGATTAACGGTGCAACCTTGGACTTGGCATGATTTGATCACTTACCCCACCATCGTTTAATGCACTACCAAACCCCGCGATTACTCACGACGCTCCTTTAGGTGGGAACAGTCCTTGACACTGGACTAGAGAATTTCTTCTCACTCTAAACGTGCGACTTACGAATCACACTAATTTATACTAATTATAACTTTAGGCAGATTACAAAATAAATTTTATTTTACCTATTTTTTACTCAATTTGTAAAGAAACAATAAGGTTTTTCTAAAATCAGTAGGCACAAAAGTGAAAACTACAGTAATCTGATTGATGAACCGTAGTTTTATTTGGAGGTGCAACTACATTGACAATTATTGTTGATCACATATCCAGACAGTTCGGTAGTTTCAAGGCTGTAGACGAAGTTAGTTTAGAGATCAAAACTGGCTCTCTAGTAGCACTACTTGGCCCATCAGGTTCTGGTAAATCTACCCTGCTACGGTTGATTGCTGGTTTGGAAAAACCAGATAGAGGTAAAATCTGGATTGGAGATGAGGATGCCACCTATAAAAGCGTCCAAAAACGTGGTATAGGGTTTGTGTTTCAGCACTATGCCTTATTCAAACACTTGACTGTACGCCAGAATATCGCCTTTGGTTTAAATATTCGTCAGGTGTTAAAGCCTAGAACAAAAGCACGGGTAGAAGAACTACTACAATTAGTGCAAATGCAGGGATTAGGAGATCGCTATCCCTCGCAACTTTCTGGTGGTCAGCGCCAACGAGTAGCACTAGCACGGGCATTAGCAGTTGAGCCTAGAGTGCTACTTCTCGATGAACCCTTTGGGGCGCTAGATGCCAAAGTTCGTAAAGACTTACGCGCCTGGCTACGCCACCTGCATAATGAAGTCAATGTAACGACCGTTTTTGTCACCCACGACCAAGAAGAGGCAATGGAAGTCTCAGACGAAATTGTCGTGATGAACAAAGGCAAAATAGAACAAATCGGTAAACCAGCAGAAATTTATGACCAGCCAGCAACACCATTTGTGATGAGTTTTATTGGCCCAGTAAATGTCCTGCATGGTTCCTCACATCTTTTTCATAACAATGGCTTCGATAGAGCTAATCCCCAAATATTTGTACGTCCGCACGATGTAGTGGTAGCGACCCAAGCAAGTGAGCCTTCTACCTCTGCTAAAGTTAGTCGCTTGATTAATTTAGGTTGGGAAGTTCAAGCCGAATTAACTTTAGATGATGGTCAAGTTGTTAATGCTGTTCTGCCACGAGAACATTTTAATGAGTTGGATCTGAAGTCGCAACAACAAGTGTACCTAAAGTTAAAAGATGCAAAAGCTTTTCCAGTCTATGCCATGAGCTAATTTCACTTAAAAATGAATCTATTCTTTCCGATTTAATGTCTGGCAAGGTATTTTCCTGTAAAGGAGTAAGGCGATGCCAAAGGCGCTGCTAGCGCAGGACACGCTTTAATTTCCTGTAGCAGTTGTAATCCAATCATTCAATTAATTTGAGTATCCAATAAGGAGCGTAAAAGATGAAACGTTTAGTAGCACTTGTTGTTATCTTGTTTGTTCTCTTCACTTCGGCTGTATCTCCTGCTTATGCTTACAAGCAGAGAGATTTGGAAAAATTGCAGAATACCGGCTCCTGCTTAGAATGCGACTTATCGGGAGCCGATTTGTCAGGAGCTACTCTGTCGGGAGCTAATTTAAGAGAAGCCGACTTCGAGGGAGCCAACCTTGAGGGAGCTAATCTGGAGCAAGCTGCTTTATCAGGAGCTGACCTAGAAAAAGCTAATTTATCAGGAGCCAAGTTGGGGGTAGCCGATTTATCAGAAGCTGACTTGGGAAAAGTAAACTTGTCCGGAGCAGATTTGTCCGGAGCCAATTTATCGGGAGCTGATTTGGAGAAAGCAAACTTATTGGGAGCTAATTTAGAGGGAGCGAACCTTAAGGGAGCTGACCTAGAGAAAGCTGTTCGCTGACAAGCCTCGTCGTAACTTGCTAACCTCCTAGAAGGAGAGGAATGCAGTTGAATAATCGATAAAAAAGTCTCCTTGCCCTAAAGAAATCACTCCCAGAAGGTTTTATCTTTTTCTACTTAGACGAAAGCTTTCAGGTAAAGGTGTTTGATGGATTTAATCTAAAAACTTTTGTGAGGTGGAAATAGAAAGTTTCACCTCATTGCCTTCCTTGGCAGTAAACAGATCCATAAAGTTACACACTCGGAAAAGAAGAGGAATAAAAATTACTGCTTCCCTGCTAACTTTCTGTAGCTGTAAGCCTTGATGTATGCCACCAAGAAGGTGTTCCAAATATATTGCTTAGACTTTTAGAATGACTACCCTAATCTAATCTTCAGCAGCCTTAACAACAAATTTATAACACCCTATCAAACCTTTTAAGAAACTCCAATGCGGATTGCAAATGATATTACTGATTTAGTTGGACATACTCCTCTTGTCCAATTAAACAAAATCCCTCAATCAGAGGGGGCGCTTGCTCAGATTGTAATGAAGTTAGAGGGCATGAATCCAGCCGCGTCGGTTAAAGACCGGATTGGTGTAAGTATGGTTGAAGTAGCAGAGGCAGCAGGCTTAATTCAGCCTGGAAAAACTGTTTTGGTAGAACCGACCTCTGGCAATACAGGTATTGCTCTGGCAATGGTGGCGGCTGTCAAGAGCTACGATCTGATTCTGACAATGCCGGATACGATGAGCCAAGAACGACAGGCAATGCTAAAGGCTTACGGCGCTAAAGTGGAATTAACGCCAGGAGATCAGGGGCTAAAAGGAGCGATTGCTCTTGCAGAATCAATTGTCGCTCAAACTGAGAATGCCTATATGTTGCAGCAGTTTCGTAATCCTGCTAACACCAAAGTTCACCGCGAAACCACGGCGGAAGAAATCTGGGCAGATACAGACGGTCAAGTAGACATTATGATTGCTGGGATTGGCACAGGCGGAACAATTACAGGTGTGGCTGAGGTGATTAAGCAGCGTAAGCCATCTTTTCAAGCGATCGGCGTTGAGCCAGCCTATAGTCCAGTGCTATCTCAAGGTCATGCTGGAATGCACAGAATTCAGGGCATCGGTGCTGGCTTTGTCCCAGAAATTTATCACTCAGAGTTAGTTAATGAAGTTATCTCGGTAACTGATGAACAGGCAATTGTTTACGGGCGGCGGCTAGCAAAAGAAGAAGGACTGCTATCAGGTATATCTACTGGAGCTGCACTGTATGCTGCTATCCAAGTTGCAAAGCGTCCAGAAAATGCGGGTCGCTTAATTATCGTAGTGCAGCCTAGCTTTGGTGAACGCTACCTCAGCACCTCAATGTTTAAAGACGCGGCTATTGAGTGGTTAGACGTAGTTTGAACCCATAACTTTATTACACAGTTGGGCTTTGGCTTGTGTTGCGAAAAACCCTGAGTTTATACCCCTCTTTTGTCAGATTCCGGAATATAATAGATAAAATAAGTGAAGGATAAAACTCTATAAGGTAGGTAGAGCAATGGATGTGGAATTACAAATCTTGAAGCATTTGCCTTTCTTATGCTCA
>JAESFL010000651.1_pt1 | contig 20910 bp, 29 predicted proteins | sample 9269401 | NCBI WGS metagenome assembly JAESFL01 (sample SAMN14506025, study PRJNA617098) | algae metagenome | isolation source: Gloeocapsa sp. UFS-A4-WI-NPMV-4B04 and co-occurring heterotrophs from desert... | place: USA: Utah | collected 2006-10-01 | reverse complement strand
AGGACCTCCTGACAGAACTCGGGTTTGAGGTGACTGGACTGGCGACGGCGTTGGAGCAGGCTCTGCCACTGGCTCGTGAAGGCGAGTTCGACTTTGCGGTGCTCGACATCAACCTTGCAGGTCAGGTGAGCTTTCCGATTGCCGATGTGCTGCGGCAGCGGGGCATCCCGTTCCTGTTTGCAAGCGGTTATGGTTCGAAGGGCGTGAGCGAGGACTACAAGGACGCCATCCGCATCCAGAAGCCGTTCGTGAGCAGGGACTTGGCCCAAGCGATCAGCAAAATAGTGCAATAGCTAATCGCGGGCTCGCAACGGACGAAGGGCCGTTTGCTACTCATCACGAAGACTGACCTGCGTAAACGAGGCCCCCATGTCCCTCGCAGACGAGGCGCGTAGCAGCGCGATCCGGCTTGTCCAGTAGGAGAAGCCGGACAGGTCAAAGGGGCTTGAGGGCCAGGGTCTGCTTCATCACGCTTTCCAGGGTGCTGGTCGTGAAGGGCTTTTCGAGCGCAGTCTCGTTCTCGTAGCCCTTGGCGAGACCTCCCGCACCGTACCCGGTTGCGAAGACGAATGGGATACCCCGCTGCCTGAGGAGGTCTGCCACTGGATAGGTGAGCACGCCCCCGAGGTTCAGGTCGAGGATCGCGAAGTCGATCTCGCGCTCAGCGGCTTGAGCCACGGCATCATCCAGGCGCGTAGCCGTCGCGACCAACTCACCACCGATGTCCGCCACCATGTCCTCGATCAGCATCGCGATCATGGCCTCGTCTTCGACAAGTAGAATGCGGGTCAGACGCTGATGATCGGGCATGATGCCCCCGTTTGAAGGTTGAGAGCCCACCATGGTCCGGGCTAAGGCAGCCAGCACAGGCGCTACCGACAGGTAGTGGTCACCAGAGCCGTTACAAGTCTGCTGAGGAGTTGGTTTTGATCACCCGTCGTGGATGGGTACTCCTCAATGAGCAGTCTCATTGTCTTTCCCCTCTACCTCCGGCTGTACTAAGGGGCTTCTACGACGCAAATCACTCCTGTGGGTTCGTAGGTGAGATTCACGTTGCCGCCGAGTTCGAGCGCCAACTGCTGCTCCCGCGTGAAGCGATGGATGTGTCGGAGGCGCTCACGGCGGCGACGGGCCGTCTGCTTTAGCTGGTCCCGGTCAGCGGGAGTGGCCCCGACAGGTTCAATATGCTTTACCCAAACTCACCTTAAGGTCGCGAAGCTGACGTGGCCTCTTTCGTACAGGGAACCCCGATGCCCCAAGAACCTGCCGGAGGCTTACAGGACAGCTTTCTGCATCATGTTCAGAACCACAATGTGCCTCTGACAGTGTTTCTGGTGAACGGGATCAAGCTCCAGGGCTATGTCACACACATTGACAAGTTCGGGATCGCACTCACACGCGATCAGCAGACGCAGTTCATCTACAAACACGCGATCTCTGCAATCAACCCCCTCACCGCCATCGACCTACCCAGTGATGCTGAATGAGGGCCGATGATAAATACCTCACAGCTCGGAGGTATCGAACGTGAACTATCGTGATCTCACTACACCTGCCCGGACGGTCAGACCGACACCAGCTTTCCAAGCCATGGCCCGCCGCATCCTGAGCGAGAGCTACGGCTTCATCGACGATGTACGCCGCCAGCAAACGCCGCACTTCATTGATGTGGACGGTCTCAGCCGGACACACCTCACCGGACCCGGCGAATTCGACCATGAGTTTTCTGTTCGTCTCAAGTGGTGCAACCAGTATGCGCCGGACTTCGCCGTCGAGCCCATCGGTCATAATGCCGAGGGGAAGGTGGGTAAGAGATTCCGTTTTCGTGACACGCCTCTCTGCGCGCTCTTTGCGGCCACTTTCCCAACAGACCTCCGGTCCCGCTCCACAGGACGGCTCTGACCTTTTCTCGCGTCGGCGCACCTCCTCCTTCATTCCGGCGATACCCGGCAGAACTCAATTGAGCTATGCTGTAGTCGGTGCTTGGAGCCGGACCATGACCAGTGTGCTCGAACCCCCATCACGCGAGCGGCAGGAGGCGGAACTCCATGCCAACCTGTGCTTCATTGCACGGGCGCTGCGGCGCATCGAGGCGGGCGAGAATCTCGAACCCGAGTTACGCAACCTGAGAACTTTCATCCTCACGTGCCTGGAAGGGGTCAGCCCTAATGAGCGGCTCCCCCGCGCAGCGGACGATTTGTATCGACTGGCCTCCGAGTTGGCCTACGAGCAGGAGCGCGAGATCCTCCTCGACGAGGAGCCCTATGTGAGCCCCACCCGTTTGGAAGCCGCCGAGGCCGCGCTGGCCCGGTTCCAAGCCGTCCTGCTCAACGCCGATCCAGTCCTGAATTCCTCAACCCAGTAGCGCTTCCCCGAATACCGCATCGAGGACGGCCTCGTCCTCTTCGCCCCACACCTCCATCCAGAACAATGAGCAAGGGTGAACGTAGGCCGAGAGCTCCCACTGGCGGAGTATGGCTTCGGCATCGGCCATACAGCGCTCGGGGATGAGCATCATATTACCTCCGGCCCAATGCTCGATGCCAAAGTCGAGCACGAAGAGGATCAGGTCGCGGTCGTCAGCGAAGGAGTACGCCCACAAAGGATCGGGGACTGGGTCGCAGTGGGTGAGTCCCTTCTGACAGATGAGGGTATAGGCGTCATCAAGGGAGCCGACGTAGAGGTTGATCTTCGGGGTCACGCGATCCTTTCGGCACCAACGCGGTGCCATGATGAGGTTCAAACGTATTTAGCCCGTGGACCTCATCTGCCGCGCATATGGCTTAAGGTGTCAATTCCAATGAACCCTCAGAACAGCACGGGCATGGGATCAAGCAGGTCCGGACTTGGTGACCGATCCACCATGGGCGCTTCGGATCTGCGGCAGGGCCAGATCGAACAGCGAAGTGGCCAATATCGACCCTGAGGCGGCCCAGCCGTGTAGATGACAGAGGGTTTCAACGCGGCCCAAACTATCATTCTTAGGTCGCCGGGTTCGAATACCCGGAGTGTCGTGGACCACCGCGTGCTGAATGCTTCCGAGACCTCCACGAGACCCAGTTGGCCCAGGGTCATGACGCCCCGGAGCCACCCGTCCTTACTGAGAAAGACGTGGCAGCCGAACCGCCTCCAGAGTATGTCCTTCCGGCGACGGTGATCAAGGAAGTTTCGAGCTTCGACGCGCCATTCCCTGAACCGGTGCGGGTTAGGGATCTCAATCTCGGTCGCGCAAAGCTGGCCGGTGGGCGTGCCGGAAATGCGAGCGGTCAGGCGACCCGTGAACTTCCAGGCGCAGGTCGGGCATTTGGGGCTGAGACACCTGACTTGCGGGGAACACTGCACCCACTATTTAGCTCCTTGTCGGAGCGAGGGGGTAGAAAGTTCCGGATCACCCATCGTCGCGATCTCCGCGCCTTCCATCGTGGATCGGCCCCTCTGCGCAAGCATCTCGGGAGTGGTGATGACTTACCAATGGATTTTGGATTGCAAGTGGCAACCTTGGCATCCTGAGCCGAGAAGTACGCACGAGCGCCTCTTCCGCACCCTCCTCGGTCTTGCCGAAGCGCAGACGACGATCAAGCATGATGTGACAAACGGTCCGTCGCTGTGGAATGGACACACAGAGTGGCGGGAGGAATATTCATTCGAGATCCATGAACTCGCCATCCGCTACGAGCATGACAGGCTTGTGAGCCCAACGGTCATTGATCTGCGGGATTATGGGTTCAATCCTGCGGACAGTCATCCAGTCGGAGAGGCAACGAGCACCATCGCTCTGACGATCAGGAGCAACCGCGAGCACGCTCTGATCTTGGACCTCTCCGACGCCCAAACACAACGATCCCGTCTGATCCTTGGCTCCGCGACCGAGAGCTTCTACGGGGAGATTTGCCAGAGGATCATGGAATAGGTCGGGGCAATGTATCCCTTCCGCTTTGCCCTGGTCTCGACCAACCCTGCCCGGCTTGGCCGTAATACTATCAGTCGTCACTGCAACCTTGTCCGGCTCCATGCCCCAGAACCGTCCGCGACTTCGAGGTTCAGCGCGTCAGTACGTCAGTCGGGCTGTCTATCTTCCGCTGCGCATCGTCATCGTTTAACTTCGCGGCGTACCCAAACTTCTTCCCAAGGAGCACCGTCTGGTCGTAGAGATTTGCTTCGGTGACGGTCACGCCGTGACACACAGCGAAGTAGAAGATGTACGAAGAGATTGTGGCCCCATGTATAGCGTCGGGATTGCCCGGCGCGATGGTTGTGGCAACCCACTGCCCCTCGTAGCGATCAATGAGGGTCGGGACCATCTTGGAGCAGTAGACGTAGCCCGTCGCAAGGTTGCCGCCCGTGCGGCGTGCCCGATTGATGTTGTTGTATCCGTTCGGATGGTGCGACTGCCACCAGCGTGATTCAACCCTCGCCAGGGCACCCTTGGGGCTGGTGGCGGTAATGTCGCGGGACTCGATGCTGAACCACGAACAATAGTCCATGTGGCACCGCCCGGCGATCAATTCGGCTCCCTCAGCCGATCCCGTTATGGCTGAAAGGATCAACCCCCCTGTGAAGTAAGCCTTCCGATTTCTCATCTCTTATCTCACCGCAAACTGGTCCGGCTCAGCCCGCCTGGACCGCTGGCGAAGTAGAACAGCAAGCCGCCCACGATGGCGAGGCGTTCGTAGAACTCAACATAACGCCCAGGTCGCATGACCAGATCGCCGATGGAGGAGCCGGTCGTGATCGAGAGGGTCGCGGCTGTGAACGCAATCAGCGCCGCAGCGACACATCGTGGCCAGAGCCCGATGATTAACGCCAGGGCTCCCACGAATTCTGCTGCGACCAGTACCCCGGCAACAATGGTCGAGTACGGCACTCCTCTTGACGCAAGGGTTCCGGCAAAGCCTGAGAAGGCCATGAGCTTGTTGAACCCGGAGGGGAGGAACAGGGCCGCCACGAACAGGCGGCCCAGCAGCAGGGCTCCATCTAAGCTCCGGCTCAACACACCAACACCCCCAATTTGCGTTCCAGCGTGCGATCAAATTCGTGCCGGTCAGGCCCATCAGGTCGCTCATATGAGAAGAGCGCAATTAGGTTAGGACCCGGTTACGCCCAAGCCCTTGCGGAGAGCGCCCGACAGGGGATCACACGGGCTTGCCATCAACGGGTGACGCTTAGCAGGGCATCTGGGCCGTGCCATCGACTCAGTCTGGCCAGAGCGGCTCCCGCAAGCTGCGTCGTAAGTTCACCAGCGGGCATTTCCTGCCCTAACGCTGCCGCCTGCCCGGACCAAAGGGGTGAGAAGTCGCCTGCTCCTTCGGCCTCCGCCTTCGCGCGCACAGGCGCGAAGGCGGAACCTGCCAGGGGGAAGTCCGGCACAAGGTCCGACATCGGCCCTACCTCGCGCATGAGGCGGTTGACAATGCTCCGAGCCGGGCGACCACTAAGCACGTTCGTCAAAGCCGTCTCGCGGCAGCCCTCGCTGGTCAGAGCGGCCCAGTGGATCGGGCTAACCTGTGTTTCCGGGCAGAACAGGAAGGCCGTTCCCATCTGCACCCCAGCGGCTCCGAGCATGAAAGCCGCAGCAATGCCTCGGTCGTCGCCAATTCCTCCTGCTGCGATGACCGGCACCTTTACGGCATCCACAACCTGCGGGACGAGAGCCATGGTGCCCATCTGGGTGCTGATGTCGTTCGTTTGGAACATCCCACGGTGGCCACCGGCCTCCACGCCCTGTGCAATGATGGCGTCGCATCCCTCAGCCTCAAGCCAGCGCGCCTCCTCAACCGTGGTGGCGGTACACAAGATCGCTGCCAATGTACTCTTCAAACGCTCCACCAGTGGCTTGTCTGGAAAGCCCAGATGGAAGCTGAGCACTTCGGGCGCTAACTCCTCAACGAGGTCGCACATTGCGCTGTCGAACGGGCGCAGGGCACTGGAGGCAGGTCCAGGCGGATCTACGTCGAATTCGGAGTAGTAGCCCGCCAGCCGCTCCCTCCAAGTCTGCTCGCGGGTGCTGTCCGCCCTGGGCGGCTGGTGGTAGAAGAAGTTCAGGCATACGGGTCGGGAGGTGCGCTGCCGGATAATCGAGAGTTCGGCGCGCACCTGATCAGGCGACAGAGCCGCACAGGGTAATGACCCCAGTCCTCCGGCCTCGGAGACGGCCACCACCAAGTCGGGAGTAACGAAGGTCGCCATGGGAGCTTGGATGATCGGCACCTCGATGCCGACAAGATCCAGAAACCGACGATCTGGCCACATCTGTCTGCCCTCTCAAGCAATGTGTTCTAAGGTTAGCTCTCAAGTGACTTCGAATAGGGTCATCGGCTCTGTGAGCCCCTTGATGTGCTGAATGCCCCATTCTCTGAACGAGAGGTTCGAGCCCGCTACAAGATCACGCACCGTCCGCGAGGCGAGCACCTGCCCGCCCTGAGCTAATGCCGCTATGCGGGCTGCGATGTGTACCGCAATTCCTGCGATATCGTCTCCCTTCACCTCGATCTCACCCGTGTGAACGCCGCTTCGCACCGCGATCCCTAACGATTGCACTGCCTCAGCAATACTTCGCGCGCAGCGCACGGCCCGAGCGGGGCCATCGAAGGTCACGAGAAAGCCATCGCCCAGCGTCTTCACCTCACGTCCCCGGAACCGCTCGACCTCCCGGCGGACAACAGCATCATGCTGGTTGAGCAAGCCACTCCAGCGCCGGTCGCCTAACTCGACCGCGCGCTTGGTCGAGTCCACGATGTCGGTGAACAAAACGGTCCCGAGCACGCGGTCTGGTTCGAGATCAGCCCTGGAACCGGTGACGAACTCTTCGATCTCGTCTGCAAGGCGATCTGTATCGCCAACCCAGGGGACGTGATCAGAGCCGGGCATCTCAACGTACTTAGCGCCAGGAATAGTAGAGCCAAGATAGCGCCCGGCCTCTACATTGACCCGAAGGTCGCCCGTGCGATGCAGGACCAGGGTTGGTACACGGATGCTCGGGATGATGTGGCGAATATCAATCTCGTTGTTCATGCGCATGAGCGCTATGGCGGCTGACGGGCTGGCTCCGAGGCGTTCAAAGCGTGCCCACCAGCGCTTGAAGTGCTCGTCACCGACCTTGCTTGGGGCGAATACGGGCAGGCTGGCTCCGCTGCCCCAATCACGGTCGATCATATCGAGGAAGGTGCTAAACTTGTCTGGCGGGAGCACCCAAGACGGGAAGTGGCCATAGCTGCCATACAGTACCAGCGCCTGTGTTCGGTCTGGGTAAGTTGCTGCGAACAACATACTCATGGCTCCACCCTCGGAGATGCCGAGGAGGGCGGCCCTTTCACTGTCAGCAGCATCCATGACGGCACGGACATCGTCCATCCGCTCTTCCAAGGTCGGCAAATGTCCAGGCCGGTCGGAGAGCCCGGTGCCGCGCTTGTCGAACAGGATCGCACGGCTGTGGGAGCTTAGGCGGGAGATGAGATGAACGAAACCGGGCTCGTCCCAGGCGTGTTCGAGGTGCGAGATATAGCCGGGGACGAAGATGAGGTCGCGTGGACCTGTCCCTACGACTTGGTAGGCGATGCGCATATCTCCGCTGCGAGCGTAGTGCGTGTCAGGCAGCATGGATCACCTGTCGCTTGCCACATAGCGCTTATAGGCCCGACCGCTGTCAAGTCAGGGGCATCAAGGCCGCGCGATCCACCTTTTGTAGCGGCAAGGAGGATCGTCGGTCGAGCGAAGCTCACCTTTACCACAAGCTCGTGCAGCTCCATGCCCCGGTCCGCTGCCGAAGGAGAACAGCAGGCCGCCCATGATGGCGAGGCACTCGCCGCACGCCCGATCTCCTTGGATGTTCGCCATGAGGCATCTCACGTTTCGGGCACACCGGCTTTGGCCAGCCCCTCGATGAAGATCGCTCCAGGGACGTAGTTTCGAAGCGTGTGACGAAGATAGGCCAATGTGAGGGGAGGCCCCGCAAGAGCACTTCGACGGACCAGGGCGTCCTGAGCCTCTTCGATCCGGCCCAAGTGACCGCAACAACTGCTGAGCACCGAGTGAGAAGTTGGGAACTCAGGAAAGGCGACGTTTGCCCTGCGCAAGAAGGGCAGAGCCTCCTCGAACCGGTGTGCAAACATCAAGGCAATCCCATGGGCGAACTCATACAAGCTCAGGTACGTGTCCGATGGGCTCAGCCGAATGGCTTTCGCGGTCTCCTCGACAGCGGCATTGTAGCGGCCCACCCGAGCCAGCGCCCAGCCGTAGATCGCATGAGCCAACGCAAAGCTCGGGTTGAGACGAAGCGCCGTCTCCAGTTCCATCAGCGCCCGGTCGTGCTGACCGGCAGAACTCTGGCACAGGCCGAGCACCATGCGCGCCCAGGGCTCATTCGGGTCGAGCACGAGTGCCGCCTCGGCGTGCTTGCGCGCCGTCTGCACCCCAGCTTCCTCATCGGGGAGCCAGTAGTTGAACGCCGCCCACCACACGGCCCATCCCAGGAGCGCATGAGCCCTGGCGTAGGAGGGTTCCGAGGCAATGGCTTGGACGAGAAGGTCGCGGCCCTCCTCATTGGCTGTGCGCCCAACTCGGTTGATCAGGCCGATGGCACGGACCACCAGCCCCCAGGAAGTGATCTTCTCTGGCGGCTGGCGGATCGCTTTGAGGCTCTCCTCCGCATAAAGCCTTGGCTCGATGGCTCCCAGAACGCTCTCGGTCAACTCGTCTTGCAGAGCAAAGATGTCACTGATGTCCCGGTCGTACTTTTCGGCCCAGAGGTGGTTCCCCGTCTCGGCGTCGATTAGCTGACTGGAGACCCGGATGCGCTGGCCTGCCGTTCTGACGCTACCTTCGAGAACGTACCGGACGGACAGGTCGCGGGCTGCCTGTTTCACGTCCACGGCCCGGCTCTTGTAGGTGAAGGTGGAGTTCCGGGCGATGATAAGGAGCCACTTGAGGCGGGAGAGGGCCGTGATGAGGTCTTCTGTCATACCGTCTGCAAAAAACTCCTGGCCTGGGTCGCCGCTCATATTGGTAAACGGCAGAACCGCAATGGACGGTTTGTCTGAAATCGTGAGGGGCTTAGGGCCTGTTGATGAGCCGGTCTGGGTAGCACCAGCAAGCACATAAACCCGTACAGGGCGCGCGATGTTCTTGACCTGCTGCTCACCCCGGTTCTCGAACTGCCGGTCGATTTTGCCCTCGACCTGATCGTAGACGGAACCCGAGATGCAGATGCTGCCGGGGTGGGCGATGCCCTCCAGGCGTGCCGCGATGTTGACGCCGTCGCCGTACACATCCCCATCTGGCTCAATGATGATATCGCCGAGGTTGATGCCAATCCGAAGCGGGACACTACCGGAGCCACTCGCATCCTGAATGGCGACAGCGCAACGGACGGCCTCCACAGGGCTGGCGAATTCAATCAGGAATCCATCGCCCGTGGTCTTCACAATGCGTCCGTGATGATCATGGACCTTCGGCTCAATCACCTCGCGCTGTAAGGTTTTGATCTCTGCCAGGGTTCCTTCCTCGTCCCTCTCCATCATGGACGAGAAGCCCACCACGTCAGCGGCGAGGATGGCGGCGAGGCGGCGAGTGCTCATTCGGGGAGCCCCGCTTTGATCAGCCCGGCGCGCAGGTGTTCGCGGTCCTCTGCTCGTTCCAGCAGAACATCCTGGGACAGATAGCTGGCCGTCGAGAAGTCTGGACGCAGCCTCAAGATCGCGGCCCGTTGTGCTTCTGCCTCCCCTGACAAACCCGCTTGAGCATAACACGCGGCCAGCCGCGCCCGAGACCAGGGGCCTGGATTGGGCAACTGCTTGAACGCTTGAGCGGCTTCCCCATAGCGCCCGAGCGAGTACAGGGCGATCCCCAGCCCGAGATTATACCACGTGGGGTGATAGGGGTTCAGTCGGCTCGCAGCGGCCATGTACTTGAGCGCCTCCTCGGGGTGCCCCCTTAGGGCCAGAAGGTAGCCCATCCGCTGTGTGCTATCCGCATCATTCGGGTTCAGGTCCAGAGCCCGCCGCAAGTGGCGCTCCGCTGATTCGTACTCACGTCTATAGATGCAGATGGTAGCGAGCACTCGTCGGCAACGGCTCTCCTGAGGATCGAGATCGACGGCCCGTGCGGCGCTCTGGAAGGAAGCCTCTAAAATATCAGCAGAGGCCGAGCCATACCCGGCCAGCGCCAATCGAACAAACGTGAGGTAGGCGTGGGCCAAGGCATAATGCGGATCGAGCGCGGCGGCCCTCTCGAACATCTCGCAGGCACGCTGATTGTCGTCCTCCCCATAGCCTCGGAAATGGGCAAGCCCCCTCAGCACCAGATCATAGGCCGCGGCACTGTCGGTCTGCTTGCGGAGGGCTTGTTGGAGCGTCGCGTCCTCGATGCGCCCGAACAGGGTTGATGCGATCATCTGAGCTACTTCGTCCTGCACCGCCAGCAGGTCGTCGAGTTGCCGGTCGTAGCGGTCCGCCCACAGGTGAGCGCCTGTCGCAGCCTCAACAAGCTGAGCGGCTATTCTGACGCGGTTACCACCCCGTTTGACACTGCCCTGCACGAGGTATGTTACGCCAAGCCGCTGCCCGATTTCGGCGAGTTCCAGTGACTTACCGCGAAAGGAGAATGACGAGTTCCGGGCGACAACGAAGAGCGTGCGGAAGCGCGCTAAGCCCGTGATGATCTCATCCGAAATCCCATCACTGAAATAGGTGTCGTCTGGCTGGCCGCTCAGATTGTCGAATGGCAAGACCGCAATCGATGGCTTACCCGCGTGCACCTGCCCATTGTCTTTCATGGCGGTGGGTGCGGATGGGCGGTTCACCTCCACGGAGAAGGCCCGAATTCCTCCTTCTATGTTCTTGGCCGCCTGAGGCCCAAGATCAATGAAGGTGACGGGCACCGCTTTGTGGACGTATTGGTGCGCCTCTTCGGAGAGGCAAACACCGCCCGGCTCTGCGACACTCTCCAGCCGGGCGGCGACGTTGACCCCATCACCCAGGAGGTCACCGGCCCGGACCATCACATCGCCCACATGGATGCCGATGCGGAAGCGGAGGGTACGGTCTGGCTCTACCCCCGTGTTTAGGTCCGCGAGCGCTTTCTGGACTTCAACGGCACATTGCACAGCATCAACGGCGCTCGGGAACTCCGCCAGAACGCTATCTCCGGCTGTGTTGGCGATGCGGCCCCCATGGTCCCCGATCAGCCGGTCCATAACCTCGCGGTGAGCCGTGAGTGTGCGGAGGGTTCCAACTTCGTCCTGAGCCATGAGGCGCGAGTAGCCCGCCACGTCGGCGGCGAAGATCGCCGCCAACCTGCGTTCGACCCGCTTTCCCCCGGCTTCCATCAGCTTCCCGCGCCCCGGCTGTGTGCAACAGGTTGAGCAAACCCTCCGCCCCTCCACAAGATGCAGCTTGCCTGCCCGAGCTACTCCACAGTGCTCGAACGGAGTGCCCCACGGCGGGATCGAATCGGTGGAGGAGTGCTGGTGTTGCCACCAAATAGGATCAGGGCGCTGGCTCGTCCCGGTTCCAGATGTGGACCAGCATCCTCCAGTCGTCTCCGACCTTCTGCGCCAGGGCCGTACCCTTCCCCTTGATCTCCTTCGGGGCCGCATCTCTCGTGCGTCCCACGGATGTAAAGATCACATGGGCGGTGTTATTCCCGAGTGTCTTGGCATCCATCACCGTAACCTCCTTGAGTTCGGTCCGGCGAGCCTCCTCCTTCCAGAAGTTCGCAATGTCGTTCTGGCCTTTTACCATCGTGGCCTGGGGCGGGAGCACGTAGGCATCCTCAGCGTAGAGGCGGAGAACGGAGTTCAGGTCGCCTTTGGCATAAGCCTCCACGAAGCGATCAGCGATCCTCTGGAACTCGGCCTTATCTTGAGCATACCCTGGCAACGCAACCACACAGAATGCAAAAGCGAGTGCTAATGGGCGCATAGTCACCTCCCAAGATTGGGAGATGTATTCTACTCCGCAGATGCAATGAGTAGAACAGTTGTCTGCCGGAACTTTCATGATGATGAGTTGGTGACACGTTATGCTTACAGCCAAGTTACGAACCGGCTGCGCACCCCATGAACAAGATGAACGCCCGGCGCTTCACTCGATTACCTCGTCAGCGCTCGACAGCAGCGAGGGCGGCACCGTGAGCCCGAGGGTTCTGGCGGTCTTGAGGTTTACGATGAGATTGTACTGGGTGGGCTGCTCGACAGGGATCTGTGCTGGAGACGTACCGCGCAAAATCCGGTCCACGGATTGTGCGTGACGACGGGAAATCGCGAGCATGTCAGGGATGTACGCCATTAACCGCCCGGTGAGGACTGCGTCGCGGCTGGAATACAGCACCGGAATGGCCCGCTGACCCAGAAGATCGGGAATTCGGTTGGGGGATTGGTCAGAACAGCGTCGCCGAGAACCAGCACCCCTTCGGCATTCAGTGTCTTGAGCTTTGCAATCGCCGCCGGGATCTCCTCCGGGGCACGCACCTCGATAACCTCAATCTGTAAGCCAAGCTGGGACGACATGGGGACCTCGCGCGCCAGCGTCATGCGATGATCGTCGTTGGCCGGGTTCGCCAGGACCGCGATACGTTGCGCCTGGGGCAGAAGCTCCCGCAGAATCTCGAACTGTTTAGCGAGAAATGCCCCAGGGGTGAGGGCAGCGACCCCGGTGGCGTTTCCGCCCGGCTGGGCGAGGCTCTGCACCAGACCCAACTCGACCGGGCGGACCACAAAGGAGAACGCGATTGGGATCTCGGAGGTGGCCTCCTTGAGGGCTCGGGCCACGGTCGCACCTGGGCCGACGATCACGTCCGGTCTTGAGCGGACGAGGTCGGCAGCAAGCTCGCGCACCCGCTCATAGTGACCCTCCAGTGCTCTCCGCTCGGTTGTGAGGTTGCCGCCCTCGATCCAGCCGAGCTTGCGTAGTTCGTCGTCGAAGGCATCGTAGCCGGGTCCGGCGCAACGGACGGGGCATAGCATGCCGATCCGGGCAGTCTTGGATGGGGCTTGGCCCGCAGCGGCACATGTGAGGAGAATGCAGATCGTCGTGGTGACCAGTGCAGAGCGGCCCATCCCGACGCCTCCATGTGCGGGCACTCAAGCGCAGGGAGTTGAACCTATCACCTCAGCCACTCTTGACCCAATGGTACTCGCGCTACTCAGCATCCTACTGATAAGCACCCCATCCCATCGCGGATTTGGTGACCCGGTCGGGTCCGAGGTCGTCCGCATCCTCCATTGAGAGGAGTTGGGCTAAGCGGGCGCGGGCGCGGCTGACCCGCGACTTGACCGTCCCCTCCGCCACCCCACAGATCCGAGCCGCATCCTCATAGGCGAAGCCTTGTGCTGCCACGAGCAGGAGGGCCTCCCGCTGCTCGGGGGCAAGTTGGGTCAGCGCACCCCGGAAGTCCTCGAAGTCGAGATGCGCCTCCTGTTCGGGTAGACAGGCCATCCGGTGCGCATAGGTGCCGTTCACGTCCTCAACTTCGCGCCGCTTGGAGCGATGCTGCGAGTAGAAGCGATTGCGCAGGATCGTGAAGAGCCATGCCATGAGGTTGGTGCCGGGCTCGAACTGATCCATCCTGCTCCACGCCTGCACGAGCGTGTCCTGCACGAGGTCATCGGCATGAACAGTGTTGTGCGTCAGAGAGCGGGCGAAGGCACGCAGATGTGGGATGGCAGCGATAAGCTGCTCCCGCAAGGCAGGGTCTACACGCATGGTGCACCCTCGGTCACCGCAAGGTGACGGCAAGATGAGAAGGGCTCTGGCTTGGACGCAAAGACCAGCCCCAACCTGACGAGCCCAAGTCCGCCAAGTCGTCTGGAAGCAAAAACGCACCACAGACCTTGACCGTAATCCATCCAGATTGGGCTGCAACAGCATTCTGGGCGCGCGCCTAAACAAATTCGTGAGGATACTTCTCTGACCCACGCGCTGGTGAACATCTCACTCACCAGCAGTGCGGTAGCGGGACTCAGATAGAAGGCCAGCCCTTATTCCAATGCCGCTCTGACCGGCCTCTCACCTTAGGTCTTTCCAACCCTGGCCCCTCTGGGCAGGTGCACGCAGTCGAACATTGTGAGCATCCGCTGGATCATCCGTTCGTCGGCTCCGAAGATGACGATCATATTTCCGAAGGGTGCCGGGTTCCTGGGCTTACCGATCCGGTCGAACGCGATCCGTCCACGGAGAAAGAAGATATCGGCCTGCCCCGCCAAATACTCGTGGACCCAGTGGTGATGCATCTGCACCTGCAAGAGCGCCAGCACGGTCTTGCAGTGGCCTGCCTTCCACGTCTGGTTTGCCTTGCGCATGAACGCGGCAGCGGAAGAGTACGGCGGGTTGATGTAGATCGTGCACGCCCGCCAGGGCTGGGCCAGTCCGTCATCCTCAGCATAGTAGGAGGTGCTCGCCTGAATCTTGCTCTGGGGGTGAGCACAGGGGTCAAGATCAATCGACCCGATTACATTGATGATCTTGTCCAACAGGTCAGGAGGGGTGAGACGCTCATCCCTTGACGCACCCACACCCCAGTGTGGGATCTCGGCCTTGCGGATGCGTGCCTTTGGAGCCAGCGCAGCGAACGCTGCTGAGAGGGTCTTGATCCTGGCGTTGCCGGTCTCCAGTCGGGTGATCGATCCGACTGAGACCCCAATCCGTTCGGCCAGTTGTGATTGGGTCCACCCGCGTCGGGTTCTCAAAACTTGGACCTGATCACCGAAGCTGCCTGCTCGGGGCAGTCCCGTGAAGCGCAGGTCCAGTGCCCGACAGATCTCGGTGAGGACATCAATGGTGCCATCCCCGTCCTTCTCGATCCGCCAGAGGGTGGCGATCCCGATGCAAGCTTTGGCGGCGAGATCTGATTGAGAGAGGCCCGATGTGGTGCGGGCGTCGTGGACGATGGCGGCGAAGTTCATCCCCATAGTTGATCAAATTCTTGATCGCTTGTGGATACCAGAGGACACTTCGCCCACAGCCCTGTGACGGCCTATAACGGGTTACGCGTCAAGGAGCCCGCCTGTGGTTGCGAGGCGGCAGTGCCCAGGATGCGAAACACGCTTCGGGGACTGATCCCAAGCTGGGACGCGATGGCCGCCTTGGTGAATCCCTGCCCAGCAAGAGCCTTGACCTGATCGGCCTTGGCACGCGCTGTGGGAGCGCGCCCCTTGTACTTCTTCTCGGCCTTCGCTTTGGCGACACCTTCCCGCTGCCGCTCCAACATCATCTCGCGCTCGAATTGGGCCACGCTGGCGAGAACGTTCAGGATGAGCTTGCCCGTGCTGGTCCCCGTGTCCATCCCGAGGCTGAGCACGCGTAGGGTGACCCCCCTTCTCGGCAAGGCGGCCCTGGATCTTGCAGAAGTCGGGCACACTCCGGGCAAGGCGAGAGAGTTCGGTGACGATCAGCACGTCCCCATCGCGGCTCCATTCGATGGCAGCTTCGAGCGCCGGACGGGGACCCACTGAACTGGTCTGCTCAATGAAGAGCTTCTCGACACCTGCCGCTGTGAGGGTTCGCTTCTGTGCTTCAAGTCCGGCTTCCTGATCCAAGGTGGAAGTACGAGCCAAACCGACAAGCATGCGCGACCTCATTGTGCCATTGAGTTGTTCAGAGTTATGGCACAAATCTGCCAAAAAGCCAAGCTTAATGTATGTGGCATAGCTGGCGGGGCATTGAGGACCGCGTCCGGTCTATGACACACGGGCTTGGTCTTGTGGCAGTCCAAGGTGGCCGTTCGAACAGCGAAGGTAAAAGCAACGCTGAAACTCGACTACAGTCTATACGTTGGCCCATATAGTGATGCGGCAAGGAGGCGAAGCTTATGGTTTGCCGATTCTGCAAGCAGGACGTGGATCAGCCCTGCCACAACGCACAAGAGATGAAGCAACGCGCCATGTGGCATGTTCCGCATTGCGAGAAGGCGATGAGGAGCAATCAGGGCAAAAGGACTGGAACCGAAGAGCATCAGGTTCAGGGCGGCGGCAGGCATTAGATTGCTGAGGCGCTTCACGCTTCTATCGTCCGTGAACTATAGCCTCTTGAAGGAGGCGGATCATGGCCCAGAATTCAGGTGCAAATTCAGGCGGGGTCAACAAGACCCGCGACAAGAGTTCAGACAGCAAGCGTCGAGCCGACCCAGGTCCGATGAGGGACACGGAAGCGAAGCCTCTCGACCCTGGGACTGGAACGGATGGTCGAGCCCCCACCGAGATGAAGAACAGGCAACGTTGAAACAGCGGCAGGGCCTCTGAGCCAGTTGAACCTTGAGTCCGTTGTGAACAGAATGGAAGGGCGGCCCTTACGCTGCCCTTTCGTTTCGCTGTTTCAGCTATGTGCAGGAAGCTCGCATCATCGATTAGAGGGTAGCATCTCCGCGAGCAGATCGCTCCCGAACGGCTTGTGCTGCGTAACCTGTCGCGCCCATCCGAAGTCGTTCATGGGATAGAGGGTGGATACGCCTATGCAGGATGTATCTCTGGTCGGCGGCTACGCTCTGGTAATGTGGGGCGGTGTTGTCCTGATGCTGGCCTACGGCCTTACGGGAATGGTAAGCCGATATGCCAAGCGCACGGGCGCGGACCGCCGCTTTACCGCCTTTGACATCCATCTCTGGTGCGTGGTCCTGGCCGTGTTCGCGATCCTTTGGCTGGTCGCAGCGAGTTACGTGTGAACTCGATGTGACCTCTCGCGAGCCCTGGAGCATGGGCAGGGGTAGTCCGCGTTTTCGTTCAGATCCGCAAAGGGTTCATGGCCGATGTTCGCTCCTTCAACTCCTGCTCCATCGCTCCGGTATCCATGTGGTTGATGGCTTCGTGCCAACGAGACCAGTTCCGGACGCCGTTGATCCACTCGCGCAGCTCATCTCCGCGTTCCTCAATCCCGATCTGCTCCGCCTGCGCCTGCGTTTCCGAGAACGGCACCCGGTCGTCTGACCCAACCCATTCGAGAGGCGCACCCCCGCGTCGGACCGCAAGGGTCCTGCGGATAAACTCCAACTCAATCCAGGCGATCAGGCGAACTTGGGCTGGAGTCATTATGGGGGTGCTCCTCTGGCGCTCAAAGCTGGTTCAGTCGCCCTCCTCATCGTCCTCATCCCAGGTGCCATACTGCTCCGGCGGTGTTCCCTCCTTCTTGAGCACCCTCGGATAGCGGGTCTTGGGCACCTTCTCACCCATGCCGACAACCTCGACCGTGAACTGCCAGTTATCGCCATAGTCGAACAGGAACATCATGGTGTGCCCCTCCTGTGGGAAGGCATCCGTGATCCGGGTCTTTCTGACGCTCAGAGCATCGGTGTCCTCCCCCATGTCGGCGAACAGCTCATACTTGGGCTGGGAACGCTTACCACCTCGCTTGACCTCCTGCGGGTAGAAGCCGAAGGCGTGGTCGAAATCGAAGTCAAAGGCTTCCACGATGGCCCTGGCGAGATCGCTCAAGGTCTTCTGGCTTTCGATCTCGATCTCACGATAGACACTGGGATCATCTTGAGGAACGATGCGGATAATGTGGGTCGTGGCTTGGGTCATGATCTGCGCTCCCGATCCGATGCCGATGCGGGTACGCCACCATAACCTCCAATCCCCGCGAAGGCGCTCAAGATCAGGCGCGCAGCGGTGTACCAGCTACGATGGCCCAGGAAACGGGACTCTGCATCATCGTCACTTCGTCTGATCTACCCTTCCAGATGGTGATCGCATCGAAGGTGATCCGGCTGGAGCGGAGGCTACACTAATGGTGTGGCGGGCTTGACCGGGTGATCACGCCCGACGAACATCGGCCCCGCCGGGGTAGCAACCGAACGGGGCCGAGCCTGTCACATGAAGGAGCCTGTCTCTGGTGTTGGAACCCTCCCGTTCCTCAGCCATACGTGGCCGCCGCTCGTGGCTCCCGTGCAGTCGCAGACCTAACGACAGGAGTGGGTCACCAGGGTGTTGCGACCGCCTATGTGGAAGCACTGACAGGTGCACTTCCGATCTCGTGACCACCATCGCGCCTTCAACATAGCGCTACTCGGCGCAGCCTGATGCACATCACAGCAGCCCAAAGGGCAATGTAGCCTATCCGGAGATCATCCGGCCTATGACATATCAAATCATGAATAAGACTGCGACACTCTCTTCGGCACTGCCAGAATGTGGTCGCTTCATCTTGCTGCTCAGGATGTATCCAGTGGAGCCATACCTAAGCCTCCATTCCTGATCAACACGCCAAATCTTGCTCGGTCGTGCCGTCATGTCAAGAGGTATTGCGGCCCGGCAGTCTGCCGATCCCGTTACTTGGACTTTGCTTTCCAGAGCATAGTGCGCACGGCTCAAATGCCACAATGTTGCCGAGATGGCGGATAGCCTCATGTCAGATCCACCATTGGAGATGTGTGCCAGACCAAGGAGGTTCAAATGGCCAGTGCCCTTGTCCCTTCTGAAACCCTGATCCATGCACCCCCTGCACCCTACTACCCTGACGATCTCCTCCCTGAGATCCAGACCATGCTCAAGGCTCTGGCCGACCTGGAGATCCGGTATGAACGGGAGCGAGCCCGTCTCAACAGTTCGCCTGAACCGGATGAGGTGAAGAAGCGTCTCCTTGTGCGTCTGCGGGATCGTCGCCGCCGGGAGCGAAAGCCTTACGTCGAGCGCCTGTCGGTCTTGGAGCGCCGGATGAGAGCGATCTCAGACCTGGGGTTCAGTTGCACCATCCATTGAGAAACACGTGTCGCAATCAGCACGGGTGACCCCGGCGATCTGGACGGCGGAGCAGGCCGCCCCAATCCAGCCGGAGGTACAGCCCTGATGAAGAAGATGCGGAAGTTCTACAACAGGCCGGATGGTGACCGCTGGTATTTGATCCTTGACCCTTCGGGCGCAGTGTTCGTTCGCCACGAGGCGAATGTCGCGTCGGGCGGGCACATCGAGCATGTGGAGATTGGAGCCTTCTTGAGCAGGGGCCAAGGACCCGGACAGCAGGAACTCTTGCGGCTCATCGCGACGCTTGTTGAGGAGCAGCCGGTCTACGCTTGACGTGGGCACTGTGAGGCGAACAGAGAGCAGGCGACGAGCACGTCGGGTCAACTTCTCTGCCGCCCCAAGTCGGCCCATCCGACCCGCCGGGTCAGTCATGCATTGGCCATGTTCGACAGGTGATCCTGCGCCTTGGCACCACCAACAGGAACACCAAAATGCCCCTCCAACCAGCCTTTGTATCCGCCGCAGTCGTCCTCGCGCTTGCCGCAGGTCCGGTTCTGGCGCAGGAGCAACTATTCCGCACGATCAAGGCTGCGGTAGGCAAGCAGGCGCGGCTGGGCATCATCGCAAACGTGACGAAGGAGTGCGCCATCGGACCAACACTTGAAGTGAAGGTTGTTACCGCACCAAAGCAGGGCACGCTTGCGATCCGCAGCGGCAAGACCAAAGCAGGAAGCCTAAAGCGCTGCCCCACCTTGGAGGTGCCGATCCAGGGTGTGTTCTACCAAGCCAATGGCAGCGCCACCGGAACCGACGAGGTGGTCTACGAGATCAAGCGTGCAGCCTCGGGGACCGCATCGGCTTGGAGAGCCGGGCAGACGAACAGCTTCTTCGCCGCCTCGAAGGCTTGGTTGATGTCCATGCCGTTCGCAGGAGGGTCGGACCGAGGAGCCCACGGCTTCTCGACCGGAGTTTCGGGCAAGGGCATGAGTGCGGCCATTGGAGGCAAATTCGGATCGCACACAGGCTTAATCGCCGATTGAGCCTGTGTGGCGGCAGCGACAGGAGCCGGGGGCACCATGGTGGGCTTGAGAACCGGGGCAAGCTGCGCCCCATCGGGCTGTACCTGCGCGGCCAGCGCCACCGCCCGCCGCTCTTTCTTGGTCGGCACGCGGGGTACGAAGTCGCGCAGATCCGGCACGAAGGGTATCGGCTTGCTGCGCTCAGGATCCGGGTGGTCGAGCAGCCACTCGAGGCGCTCATTCAGCGCACGCGGATCATACAATCTGGTCAGCCGCCAGGCGCTTCGCCCGTGCAGCAGCCTCCTCGGCCGCAATTCCTCGAGCCAGAGGCGCCTCTTGCTCAATGCCCGTTGTGGCCGCAGGTGGAACACTCGCCGGACCTATTTGATCTATCCTCATCGCGTTCTCGGCACGGAAGTGGTACAACATTGTTGTCGCTGAGTATTCCTGAGCTACATTCGAAGAACCACCCTGAATGGCTCCTTGGCCAGCGTGGCTCTCTGTCTGATCGTTGCTCCTCAAGAGATTACGATGGGCCCGTCGCCGGCCCTGCTCAATTGGCCTTGTTGTCTCACGAGGGTGGACCGGACAGAGATGATCACCCGCACGGAATAGTGAGTCAGAGGTAATCCCATACGGCTTCCTTCTTTTGCTGGTGAACGTATGGAGGCACATCCCTAGAGTTCAAAAGAATTGTTAGTATAGCGGGACATTACGGAACGCCCTCCACACTCTCCATCGAGAGCGGAGGATGAGCCACATCGCTCCATTGGTCCGGAGGAATCCATGTCAGTATCGCTCTTCGACACGCCGCTGATCCGCATCGACGGCACCTCGACCTCACTCGCCGAGTATGCCGGTAAGGTGTTGCTGATCGTAAACGTCGCCTCAAAATGCGGGCTGACGCCGCAGTATGAAGGATTGGAGTCCCTTTATCGCACCTACAAAGATCATGGTCTCGTGGTGCTCGGGTTTCCAGCGAATGACTTCAAGGGGCAGGAGCCCGGCACCGAGGTCGAGATTAGCGAGTTCTGCCGTTCCGCTTACGGAATCAACTTTCCGATGTTCGCCAAGATCACTGTCACTGGACCCGACAAGCACGCTCTCTACCAGGCCTTGATCGAGGCGGCGCCGAAGGCAGCGTTCAAACCGGCTAGCATGCTCCTGAAGCGCCTGATCCACGCAGCGACAGGGCAAGGTGAGATCCTCTGGAACTTTGAGAAGTTC
>JAESFL010000650.1_pt1 | contig 20949 bp, 18 predicted proteins | sample 9269401 | NCBI WGS metagenome assembly JAESFL01 (sample SAMN14506025, study PRJNA617098) | algae metagenome | isolation source: Gloeocapsa sp. UFS-A4-WI-NPMV-4B04 and co-occurring heterotrophs from desert... | place: USA: Utah | collected 2006-10-01 | reverse complement strand
TCCCTCCCCCGCGCAGTTTGCGGGGGAGGGTCGGGGAGGGGGGCGCTCGCCCGCGCCCAGGGTTCGTGCCGCGACGGGCTTCTCCCCGTTCTCGGCCGGACGGCGGCGGAACAGCGGTGCGCTTCGCGTGGGGCACCGTCGGTGGGCGATTTTCGTGGGTGGAGCGGGGGCACGTGCGGCGGCGGAGAAGATTTCTCGGTCGCGCGCACGGGATGCGGCGCGGGCGAGTGCCGTCTGGCGCTCCCTCGGAATGACAGTCCGCGGCGCGGGCAGAGGTGTGTTCTTCCTCTCGGCGCAGGGGGGCGCTCCCAAGGACAGTCCGTGGCGCGGGCAGGTTGTTTTCTCCCTCCCCCGCGCAGTTTGCGGGGGAGGGTCGGGGAGGGGGGCGCTCCGCCCGCGGACGGACCATGCGCCGCGACGGAAGGTCTCCCCCTCTCCCGTACAGGGCAGGCAATCGAGGGTGCCGACAGGTCGTGTACGGGAGAGGGGGCCGGGGGGTGAGGGCCCCGCGCGGGACCGGCGGTCCGGTGCCCCTGGTCCGGCGCCTCATCCATCCCCCGGTCCCGCAAACACCTGGCGCTGCACCCCCCGCGGCACGGGATTGGCGGCAGGCCGCCGGAATGCTTTCCAGCGATCAATCTCATCCGGGCAGGCGATGGCTTCCGCGACACTCCTGATCGACCTACAGCAAATCATCACCGCCGAGCACCCGGACCCGTTCCGCGTGCTCGGAATGCACACGGTTTCCATTGGCGGCGAGCTCCGGCTGGTGGTGCGCGCGCTGCTTCCCGGCGCCGAGCGCGTCTGGGTGACGGACGCGGACGGGCGCGACGTGGCGCCCATGGAGCAGGAGCACCCCGACGGGTTCTTCGAGGCGCTCCTTCCCCGCGGCGCGGGTACCTTCGCGTACCGCCTGCGCATCTGCTGGCCGGGGGAGGACGAGCCCGTGCTGGCCGTGGACCCGTTCTCGTTCGGGCCGGCCATCAGCGACTTCGACCTGTACCTGATGGGCGAGGGCACCCACAACCGCCTGTGGGAGGTGCTGGGCGCGCGCGTCACGGAGATCGACGGCGTGCGGGGCGTGCGCTTCGGCGTCTGGGCGCCCGGCGCGCGCCGCGTGTCCGTCGTGGGCGACTTCAACCTGTGGGACGGGCGGCGCTACCCCATGCGCATGCACCCGGCGCAGGGGGTGTGGGAGATCTTCATCCCCGGGCTGCCGGACGGCACGGCGTACAAGTACGAGATCCTTCCCCGCGAAGGCGCGTCGTTCCTCAAGGCGGACCCCGTGGCGTTCGCGGCCGAGCTGCGGCCCAATACGGCGTCCAAGGTGGCGGATCTCGCGAAGTACGCGTGGCGCGACACGGAGTGGATGGAGTCGCGGCGCGAGAAGGACTTCTGCACGGTGCCCATGACCGTGTACGAGGTGCACCTGGGCTCGTGGCGGCGCCACGTGGACGAGGACGGAGACCGGCCCCTGACCTACCGCGAGTCCGCCGTGCAGCTGGCGGACTACGTGACGGACATGGGGTTCACGCACGTGGAGCTGCTCCCCGTGATGGAGCATCCCTACGACCCGTCGTGGGGATACCAGGTCACGGGCTACTACGCGCCCACGAGCCGGTTCGGCACGCCGGACGACTTTCGCTGGTTTGTGGACCACCTGCACCAGCGGGGCATCGGCGTCATCCTGGACTGGGTGCCGGCCCACTTTCCCAAGGACGCGTTCGCCCTGCGCCGGTTCGACGGCACGGCGCTGTACGAGCACGCGGACCCGCGCCAGGGCGAGCACCCGGACTGGGGGACGCTCGTCTTCAACTTCGGCCGCAACGAGGTGCGCAACTTCCTGGTCAGCAACGCGCTGTTCTGGCTGGAGGAGTACCACATCGACGGACTGCGGGTGGATGCCGTGGCGTCCATGCTGTACCTGGACTACTCGCGGCAGGCGGGGCAGTGGGTGCCCAACCGCTACGGCGGGCGCGAGAACCTGGAGGCCATCGAGTTCCTGCAGCAGCTCAACGCCACCGTGCGCGACCGCTACCCCGGCGCGCTGATGATCGCGGAGGAGAGCACGGCGTGGCCCGGCGTCACGCAGCCCCCGCACCTGGGCGGCCTGGGGTTCCACCTGAAGTGGAACATGGGGTGGATGAACGACTTCCTGCGCTTCATGGCCGAGGAGTCCGTCCATCGCAAGTACCACTTCAACCTGCTGACCTTTTCGCTGATGTACGCGTTCAGCGAAAAGTTCGTCCTTCCGTTCAGCCACGACGAGGTGGTGCACGGCAAGGGGTCGCTCATCAACAAGATGCCCGGCGACGCGTGGCAAAAGGCCGCCAACCTGCGCCTGGGCCTGGGCGCCATGTGGTCGCACCCCGGCAAGAAGCTGCTGTTCATGGGCATCGAGCTGGGGCAGTGGCAGGAGTGGAGCGAGGCGCGCTCGCTGGACTGGCACCTGCTGGACGACCCCCTGCACGCGGGGATGCAGCGGTGGATGCGCGACCTGAACGCGCTGTACCGCGAGCACGGCGCGTTCTGGGAAACGGACTTCAGCCACGAGGGCTTCGAGTGGATCGACTTTCACGACGTGGAGCAGAGCGTGCTGTCGTACCTGCGCCGCGGCGGGGACGGGACGGATGAGCTGCTGTTCGTCTGCAACTTTACGCCGGTGCCGCGGATGGCGTACCACGTGGGCGTGCCGCACGCGGGGCGCTGGCGCGAGGTGCTGAACAGCGACGCGGAGTGCTACGGCGGCAGCAACCTGGGCAACGGCGGCGTGGTGCAGACGGTGCCGCTGGCGGCGCACTCGCGCGAGCAGTCGCTGCCGCTTACCCTGCCGCCGCTGGGCATCCTGGTGCTGCGGCACGAAGGGAACGAGGGCGGATCGTCCGCCTGACCGTTATTTCTTTTCTGGATCGGACCGACGGAAACACGATGGCGACCACACGAGGCAAGGGCGGCAGCAAGGGCGCGGACACGCCCGCGGAGACGGCGCCGCGCCGCACGCGCACCCGCGCGCCCGAGGACGAGATCAGCGGCGTGGCGGCCCCCGAGGCGGCCGCGCCCCCGGCCAAGCGCACCCGCCGCGCGCCCGGCGCCGGCGTGGCGGAGGCCGTCCCGGCCGAGGCCCCGCGCCCCGCGTCGCGCAGGGCGCCCGGCGCGGGCGTGGCCTCCGCGAGCAACGCGCCCGGCGCCGCCAAGAAGCGCGGCGGCAAGCGCGAGACGTACGCCGAGACGGCGGCGCGGCGAAAGCAGGAAAAGGAGGTGGACAAGCTCCAGGCGGACCTGCGGGCGTTCGCGCAGGCGCGGCCCAGCGGGTGGAACCACGACGACTGGGTGGCGTTCCTCTCCGACCTGGCCTCGCGCGGGCACGACGTGTCCGACGCGGAGCGCATCGGCTCGCGGCTGGAGCAGGAGCGGCTGGCGGTCGTGCTGGGGAGCGTGCAGGGGCTGGGGCCCAAGCGCGTGCAGTCGCTGGTGGACCGCTTTCACACCCTGTGGAGCATCCGGGCCGCCGGCGCCGACGAGCTGGCCGGCGTCGCGGGGATGACGCGGCCGCTGGCGGAGCGCGTGGCCGAAGAGCTGCGCACGCGCTACCCCTGACCGGCGTTTCGCATCGCATCCGTAGAACGCAGAGCGCCACCGGGATCCGATCCCGGTGGCGCTTTCGATTCCTCCCGTTCCGCGGGGCGCCGTCCAACCGGCGCCATCCCGCGACGTCACCCGCTTCCGGCGCGGGCACACTCTTACGGATCGCGATCAGGTGGATGTGTGCCAGGCCAGAGCCCCGCCTCCGCGGCCGGCATCCTGCCTCCTCGAAAAAACGCGGATGCCGTCCCCTCGCCGGCAGCAGCCGCTCTACCAAGGATCCGCACCCCCTGCCGATCGCCGTCCGCTGCGCATCCGGTCGTCACCCTTGCAACCATCCCGTCCTGCGACCTCTCCTCAACCCGTCCGCGAAGACGATGCGCCGCGACGGCCGGCCGGGCCGAGCGCGAGAAACCCGCGTCCCTCGTAGACAGGCCGCTGCCGGCGAAGGGACGGCATCGGAATCCTTTGCAGGACTGATGCTGGCGCACGGGGCGGATGTCCGCCCGGGCACGACATCCACCTGATCGCGATCCGTAAACGGCCGTCCCCGGTTGAGAGGCCGTGCATCGAACCGCGGACGGAATACGATCCGCCGCTACTCCGGCGGGGCCAGGCGCAGCCGCCGGTGAAAGGCGCGGCGGAAGCCCTCGTCGCGCGGGGCGGGCGCGGGCGTCTCGCCGGCCAGGTACGCCGTCAGCCGGCGGGCCGTGTCGGCCTTGAGCCAGCGGGGGGCGCGCCTCCGCCACTTGCGCAGGGTCTCCGTCCGCACCGCCGCCAGCTGCGCCGCGGCGTCCGCCGAAAGCGAGGCGGTGGCCGCCACGAACGCCCGCACCAGCTGCACCGCGCTCCCCGTGCCCGGGTCGTGCGCGGGGAGCGACGCCAGCGCGGGGAGCGGCACCGTCGCCCGCACGTCCACGTCCGTCATGCTCCACCTCCCCGCGCGTCCCGCTCCGCCCCTGCGTACGTCCCGGCCGCGGCCCGTCGTCCTGTGTCCCCCATGATCCCGCTCCTTCTTTTTCCGTTCACCCCCGGCCGCTTCACCCGCGCATGGCTCGCGCGTGGTGAGGCGGACTTGGCAAGGCGTGTGCCGACCTGCTGCAAACTTTATGCATCCCCGTTTGCCGGCCGGCGGCTCGTAGCGCTGGTACGGGGAGAAGGCACCCGCCGGATCTGCGTCCCTTCCACGGGACGTGGTCTGATGTTTGCTTCGACAAACCCGTAACAGAATCCTGCTGATGCTGAGACTGATACAGTAGCAGCTTGGCACCTGCTGTGCGTCCGCCCTCTCCCGGCTTCATAAGCCGTGAGCGGGCGGTTTTCGTTTGCGGAGGAGCATGATCGGAACGACGGGGCGTGCGGCGCGGTCCAGGCCCAGCACGGCGAACCGCTTGTCGCATCCAGATCGTGCAAGCATTGCGCAGAGCAGGTGCAAGGCTGCGGCGGTGGAGAAATCCACTCCGATGCGGTGCAGCGTAGAAGGGCAGGACGAGGGGCCGCCGCGTGGGGCGCGGGACGGTGGCCGGCAGGAGATCGACAGGGAACGGGCCGCTGCACGCCGGGCACGGCACCGCCACCCACGACCCGCGTGCTTTCGCGGGCCGTACCATCCACCCGGTTTGGAAAGGGACCCGATGAGAGGGATGCTCCCACGGCTCGTCCCCATGCTCGCGTGCGGCGCGGTGATGGGGACGACGGCCCAGGCCCAGGACATGGACCGGCGTGCCAGCCAGTTCGACCTGGGCGTGTACGCGGGCGGTACGCTCACCAGCAACTGGTTCGAGAGCCGCACGGTCACGCTCAACGGCACGGCCACGCCCACGGACAACGACGACGGGGAGGGCTACGCGCCCGGCTACGCCCCGGCGTTCGGCGCGCTCGCCAACTTCTGGCTCACGCCGGCGTTCGGCCTTCGCCTGCACGGCTCGTACGTGCCCATGCGGCTGCCCAACACCGAGAGCCCGTTCACGGACGCGGGCGAGCGCGGCAGCTACGTGATGAACACCTACCTGTACGACCTGAACCTGGCCCTTCGTCCCTTCGCCACGCGGATGGACGCCGGGCGCTGGCTGTCGTCCGTGTACCTGTTCGTGGGCGGCGGCGGACTGACGGTGGACCTGGCGGGCGAGGACCAGCCCCTGTGCGAGGGCACGCTGGCCATCCAGGGCGGCTGCCTTTCGTTCGAGCCGGAGCAGGCCACGGTGGGGCAGGGCACGGCGGGCGCGGGGATCGACCTGATCCCCATCGGCCGCAACCTGGCCCTGTTCGGCGAGGCGGCGGTGCACGTGTACGACTCGCCCGTGCACGTGGGCGACGAGTGGCTGGGAACCATCCGCGCCCCCACGGGAAGCCGGGTGCGCGTGGGCGACGATGCCATCGCGGTGACGGGGCGGCTCGCCCTGGGCCTCAAGATGATGTTCGGCAACCTGCTGCCGCCGCCGCCCGTGTACGTGGCGCCGCCCCCGCCGGCCCCGACGCCGCAGCCGGTGACGCCGCCGCCGCCGGTTGCCAACCCGGTGCGCGACATCCAGGTGTGCGTGGTCCAGAACGGCATGCTGTCCAACGTGACGGCGCAGTACAACACGACGAGCGGCGACACCACGTACCAGGGCCGCGACTTCGGGGCCGCGTTCCCGGCCACGACGGGCTACGCCGCGGGTTCCACGTGGTTCATCAACAACGAGCCCATCACCGTGAACGGCCGCCGCTACGTGAAGTACGGCCTGCCGCGGGTGCTGGGGGTGAGTGAAGTGGCGCGGACGGCCGACTACATGGGCGTGCCCGTGTTCGCCGAGGCCGGTGCCACGGGTGCCACCGAGGTGCTGTACGTCCCGGTGCGGCCGGGGTGCGAGTTCCAGCCCTACCAGCTGGACGTGAAGGTGGGCGGGGTGCGCGGCGAGTAGCGCCGGCCAGGCGCCGGGACCTCGCGGTCCCGGCGCCCGGGCACCAGGCCACGCCGGCGCCGCGCGCCGGACGGGCCACGACGGGACTGGAAGGGCGGTGCCGCACGCGCACCGCGGAGACGAATAACCCATCACGGAGGACGAGCACATGTCCACAGAACACGAGCCGGGCACCGAGCTGGCGCAGCGGCTGGCCCAGCCCGCGGCCCGGCGGGATTTCCTCAAGTGGTCGGGCGCGGGCGCGCTGGGCTTCATGGGGCTGGCGGCCTGCAGCGACGACACCGACGTACGCAGCATCACCGAGACGATCACCAAGACGGACACGGTGCGGATCCAGCCGCCGCCGCCGGCCACGTTCCCGGCGGTCACGCTGAACTTCGCCAACGACTTCGGCGTGCTGAACTACGCCTACGCGCTGGAGCAGCTGGAGGCGGCGTTCTACACGGCGGTGGTGGCCAGCCCCACGTTCGCGGCCACCTTCACGGTGCCGGAGCAGCGGCTGCTGACGGACCTGCGCGACCACGAGGTGATTCACCGCGAGTTCCTGCGCACGGCGCTGGGCGCCAACGCCATCACCATGCTCACGTTCAACCTGTCGGGCGTGAACCTGGGGAGCCGGCTGTCGGTGCTGAACGCGGCGCGCGACTTCGAGGACCTGGGCGTGGCGGCCTACAACGGCGCCGCGCGCTTCCTCACGAGCGCCGACCTGCTGACCATCGCGGGCAAGATCGTCTCGGTCGAGGCGCGCCACGCGTCGGCCATCCGCGACCTGCTGCAGCCGCGCTCGGGCAACTTTGCCCCGCAGGCGTTCGACCCGGCGCTGTCGCCGGCGCAGGTGCTGGGGGTGGCGGCGCCGTTCATCCGCAACCAGATCACGCTCACCAACGTGCCCGCGTAAAGGAAGGGATCTCATGGAAAATCTCGAGACGATGGGCAACTCGCTGGGCGATGCCCTGGAGCAGACGGGCACCCGGCGCGACGCGCTGAAGGGTGTAAGCCTGTGGGGTGCCGGCCTGATGCTGGCCACGGCGCCCGTGCTGTTCGGCGCGCTTGCCAAGAAGGCGTACGCCAACCACACGGCCACGATCATGGACGTGCTGCAGTTCGCGCTGACGCTGGAGTACCTGGAGGCGGAGTTCTACACGCTGGGCGTGGCGCAGGCCGGCCTGATCCCGGCGCAGGACCGGCAGGTCTTCATCACGATCCGCGATCACGAGATCGCGCACGTGGAGTTCCTGCGCAACGCCATCACCAACGCGGGCGCCACGCCGGTGGCCAAGCCCACGTTCGACTTTACGGCGGGCGGCAACTTCAACCCGTTTGGCGACTACGAGCAGTTCAAGGCGCTGGCGCAGGCCTTTGAGGACACGGGCGTCCGCGCGTACAAGGGTGGCGCGCCGGTGCTCATCAGCAACGACGCGGTGCTCACGGCGGCGCTGACGATCCACTCCGTGGAGGCGCGTCACGCGGCCCAGGTGCGGCGCATGCGCGGCAACTTCCAGGAGCAGGCCCCTAACAAGGGCTGGATCACGGGCAAGGAGCGCGGCGGCGGCATGCCGGCGGCCACGCAGCCCGTGTACGAGGCGGGCACCAACCCGGCCGTCTACCCGGCCGAGGACAACGTGACGCAGGCCACCATCAACGTGAGCACCCTTCCGGGCGCCAACGTCACGGCCGCCACGGAGGCGTTCGACGAGCCGCTGGACATCGACGCGGTGCTGATGATCGCCGACCCGTTCATCGTGGGCGACGCGGACGGCGACGGCACGGAGAACTGACCGCTTTCGGACCCGGTGCCTTTCCCGCGCCCACCCGCGGGAAAGGTGCAGGGCACGTGGGGCGCTGCAGCCTAGAATCCCGACCCTTTCTTCCCCCGCTGTTCGAGTCCGGCGGGGCCCGGGTGATGGAGGCAGCTCCCCACGCGCTTTTTTTCCCTGGATGGACTTCCATCCGCCCGGCTTCGACCGTACCGAATCCCTGGATCGCGGACAGCCCCCGAGCATGAAGATGCGGCAGGCGGAGGTTGAACAGCCGTAGTCGAGGATTCGGGGCTATCCCACCCATCCGCTTCCGGCCCAGCCGTTCCTCCCGCTCCCTCCCTCTCCCCGGCGATTCCTTCCGCCGTCCAGTATCCACCTCACCCGTCCTGGCCCATAAATCCAACAGCGTGAAAGGAGCTTGCTCTTTCGCCGCCAATCTCTCTGTGTCCTCTCCGCAGCAAGTCCCAAAGCCGTATGTCCGCAGAGTGATCTACCCGATGAGTCGTATGCTTTTACAGAGGTTTAGACAAAGATGTATTTTGTCAATCGTTGACGTAAAACATATGTAAGATGAGATTGGGGACACATTCGCGCCGCCCCTGCCGGGCATTCCGCCGGCCCGGAGCGGAGCGCACAATCCCCATGTACGAGGAGCCCGATGCGATCCTACTCCCTTGCCGCGTGCGCTGCGGCGCTGGCCTTTTTGGCCGCCTGTTCCGACAGCCCCTCCAACCCGGCGGCGGCCGAGGAAGCGTCCCGCAACACGGCGCAGCGGCCTGACGCAGCGACCGGGCGCGTCGTTCCCGGACAGTACATCGTCCGCTTTCGCGACGACGCAGCCGACGTAAACGGCCGCGCGCGGGCGATCGTCAACGAGAACGGCGGTTCGCTGAAGTACGTGTACCAGCACGCCATCCGCGGCTTTGCCGCCGCGCTGCCGCCCCAGGCCGTCGAGGCGCTGCGGCGCAATCCGCAGGTCATCTCCATCGAGGAGGACCGCGAGGTCCGCGGGTCCGCCTGCCCGGACCCGTTCGCCTATGCGGATGCACAGCAGTGCAACGTGCCGTGGGGGCTGGACCGCATCGACGCGCGCGACGTGCGCGACCAGAGCTACCTGATGTACCACGGCTTTGGCAGCGGCGTGAACGTGTACGTCATCGACAGCGGGATCCGCACCTCGCACGAGGAGTTCGAGGGCCGCGCCTCGGTGGGCTTCGACGCGTTTGGCGGCACCGGGCAGGACTGCCACGGCCACGGAACGCACGTGGCGGGGATCGCGGGGGGCAAGACGTACGGCGTGGCCAAGCAGGTGAACCTGATCGCCGTGCGCGTGCTGGACTGCTTCAACAGCGGCACCGTTTCCGGCGCGATCGCGGGGGTGGACTGGGTTCGCGGGAACCGGGTGGCCCCGGCCGTGGTGAACATGAGCCTGGTCGCGGGAGCTTCCTCCACCCTCGACGCGGCCGTGAACAGCTCCATCTCCTCGGGGATCACGCACGTGCTTGCCGCCGGCAACAACAACCAGAACGCGTGCAACGCCTCGCCGGCGCGGGTGGCGGCGGGGATCACCGTGGGCGCGAGCAACCCGTCGGACGGGCGCTGGGTGAGCTCCAACTTTGGCACCTGCCTGGACCTCTTTGCCCCCGGTGAGGGCATTCTCTCGGCCGGCAACGGCAGCGACGCCGCAACCGCCACGATGTCGGGCACGTCGATGGCCGCGCCGCACGTGGCCGGCGCCGCGGCGCTGTACCTGGGCAACTATCCTACTGCCTCGCCGGCTACCGTGAGGAACGCCATCCTGAACGGGAGCAACACCGGGTATATGACCAACATCGGCACGGGGTCTCCGAACAACCTGCTGTACGTGGGCGTGTTCTGGTTCATCTGACCGGCCCGGCGCTCCTCCGCGGCGTCGTGGAGATGCGCACCCGCGAAGGGTTCGTGCAGGACGTGGAGGTGCGCGGAGGGTAGTGCGGCGTGCCCGGGCCGCTGATCCAGGCCAGCCTCATTCCGGCACGTGGCGCTCGCGTCCGTCCGGTGGCAAGCAGGGGACGCGGAGAAAAAGCGAGGACGCAGAGGCCGGGATCGGTCTCTGCGTCCTCGTCCGTTTCTCCGCGACTTCGTGTTTTATCTCAGATCCTGAAAAAAAATGGGCGTACAGAGGAACAGAGTCAGACAGAAGAAGATGAATGACGATGCTGCTTCCTGCTCCTCTGTTTGACTCTGTTCCTCTGTATTCCCAGGTGTTGTTCTCTCGGATTCGGTTTTACCCTGTGGAGGATGGATGCGGGCCCGATCAGCGGCATGGGGTAAACGTCCACCCGCGCACAGATCCACCTGATCGCGACCCGTAAGCCAGCCCTGGCCGAAAGGTCAGGCGGCGCACGACCGCGCACGGTTCTGGCGTCCGCCGCGGTCGTCGTCGCCGAACCGGCTCAGCGTGTGGCGGGCGGGTCACCTTCGTGCGGAGAGAAATCGATGCGGCATGCGTGGATGGCTTCGGGCGTGCTGGTTGCCGTGCTGGGCGCGTGCGGCGGGGCGGGCCGGGAGCCTGCCACGTCCGTGGCGCCCGCGGCGGCTCCCCCGCCCCCCGCGGAGATCGCGCCCACCCCACCGTCCGACATCCAGGTGTGCGTGGTGCAGGACGGCGAGCTGCGGATGGTCCGGGCGCAGTACGAGACGCGGACGACCGACACCCTGGTGGATGGGCGTCCGTTCGCGGCCGTGTACCCCGACACCATCGGCTACGCGGCCGCCGCGGAGTGGTACGCCAACGACGAGTACATCACGCTGAACGGCAGGCGGTACGTGAAGTACGGCCTGCCGCGCGTGATCCTGCCGCACGAGCTGCTCACCCGCGCGGGCGAGTACCAGGGCGTTCCGCTTTTCGCCGAGGAGGGGAAGGTGGTCGCGGAGACGGAACATGGGCAGACGTCGGACATCCGCTACGTGCCCGTGCGCCCCGGCTGCGAGTTCCAGCCCTACGAACACCACGCCAACGTGGGTGCCGTGCGCGGCTGACGCGCCTCGGCTCTCCGGCTGATCCCCATCCACCGCCATCCCGCAGGCTTCCCGCTCCCGACGAGGACACAATGAGACGATTGATGACGTACACCGCCGTGGCGGCCCTGCTGGCCGGGATCGCGGACGGCGCGCGGGCGCAGACCTACTACTACCCGCCGGCGAGCATGATCGACCTGGGCGTGTACGCGGGCGGTTCCCTGACCAGCCGCTGGTTCGAGAGCCGCACGATCACGCTCACCGGCACGGGGTCGCCCGCGGAGAACGGCGACGGGGAGGGCTACGCGCCCGGCTACGCCCCGGCGTTCGGCGCGCTCGCTACTCTATGGCTCTCTCCCACGTCCGGCATCCGGCTGCACGGGGCGTACGTCCCCATGCGGCTGCCCAACACGGAAAGCCCGTTCACGGACGCGGGCGAGCGCGGATCGTACGTGATGAACACGTACCTGTACGACCTGAACCTGGCCCTGCGGCCGTTCGTCTGGCGTCGCAACGCGGGGCGCTTGCTCTCGTCCGTGTACCTGTTCGCGGGCGGCGGTGGACACACGGTGGACCTGGCGGGCAAGGACCAGCCCCTGTGCGAGGGCACGCTGGCCGTGCAGGGCGCCTGCCTCTCGTTTCGGCCAAAGCAGGCCACAGTGGGGCAGGGCACGGCAGGCGCGGGGATCAATCTCGTTCCCCTGGGCCGGGGCTGGGCTTTGTTCGGCGAGGCGGCCGTGCACGTGTACGATTCGCCCGTGCACGTGGACGACGCGTGGCTGGGGCCCATTCGTGCGCCCGCCGGCAGTCGCGTGCGCGTCGCGGACGACGCCGTAGCCGTCACGGGGCGGCTCGTGATCGGGCTGAAGTGGATGCACGTCAGCGAGTTCCCGATTGGGACCCCGCCGCCGTCCAACCTGCAGACTCCGCCGGCCCCTCCGCCGCCGCCAGCCCCGCCGGAGACCCGCCTCTCCGCGCGCGACCTCCAGGTGTGCGTGCTGGAGAACGGTGCGCTGCGCCACGTGCGGGTGGACTACGACACGCGGACGAGCGATACGACCTTCAACGGGCGACCCTTCTCCGAGGCGTACCCGGAAACGACGGGCTATGCGGCGGACGCCTCGTGGTTCATCACCAACGAGCCCGTCCCCCTGAACGGCCGCCGGTACGTGAAGTACGGCTATCCGCGGGTGCTTGGGGTCACGGAGATCACGCGCGTGGGCGAGCACCAGGGCGTGCCCGTCTTTGCCGGGGCCGGCGCCACGAGCGCCACCGAGGTGGTGTATCTGCCCGTGCGGCGGGGGTGCGAGTTCCAGCCGTACCAGATCAACACGAAGGTGGGCGGCGTGCGCGGCGAGTAGCGGCATCGCGGTCCTGATGAGAATGCACCGGGCCGTGGCGTTTCGTGCCGCGGCCCGGCGTGCGTCCATGCGGTACGTGTCCATGCGCAGCGTGCCGGCGGAGCCAGCCGACAATCCCCGTCGACCGGTTCCGCCGACGAATCCCGCCGCCGCTTTCCCTGCTCTCCCCGCGGCGTATCAACAATCGGATGGCATTACCGATCTGCATCGGTAACAGTGGCCGCGAAAATGCGTCTGTTGTTCCGCCTGCCGGGCGCGATCCGTACGTCGCCGCGCCCGCGACTCCTCCTGGGACACCGGAAAGGACCCGTCCCACCCGCCCCATCCGCGGAGCTCGACCCGCCGCGGAATGCTCCACCGACAACGAAATCCACGCGTTCGCCCCCGCCGCGGCCACGGAGCCCACATCCGTGAGATCCGGTATCCGCCGGGGCGGCGTACGGAGTGACAGCAAGCAAGTGCATGCAGACGGTGCCGCGCGGCGGTACCGGCCGGAGGCGGGCCCCCGGGTCCGTCGCAGGAAAGCCCGTTCCTCCACGGACGGACGGGCCGGAGCACGCGGCGGGGCACTCTGCCCCGCCACCACGCGGATCCTCGGGAGGACGCGATGAAAAAGCTTACAGGCGGCCGCACGGCGGCGCTGGCCACGGGGCTGGCGGTGCTGTGCGCGGCAGGGGCGATGGGCATCCGGCAGGCGGTGGGATCGGACCACCAGGACACGCCGGAGGTGGAGCTGAGCCCCCGGCTGGACATCAACGACGTCTTTGCGTTCCCCGGCAGCACCGAGGACCGCATCGTCCTGGTCGTCACCACGCAGTCGCCCATCACCCCCGGGGCGACGGCGGCCGCGCGCTTCGACGCCAACGCGCTGTACCAGATCAAGGTGGACAACACGGGCGACGCCGTGGAAGACCTGGTGCTGCAGTTCCAGTTCGACGACCTGCAGGGCGGCGGCCAGCGCGTGGCCCTCTTTGGCCCCGTGGCGCCCACCAGCATTGGCCCCAACAACCGCGTCGCCAAGGCCACGCCCGACATCCTGGGCAACATCAACACGGTGCTCACCACCGGCGCCGGCGCCACGCAGGTGCAGCTGTTCGCCGGCCCGCGCGACGACCCGTTCTACATCGACCTCGACCAGTTCTTCCGCATCATCCCGGACCGGCGCCCCTCGCGCGGCCCCCTGTCGCAGATCGGGCCGGCACCGGAGGCATCGGCGTTCCGCCCCGAGTGCACGGGCGGCGTCATCAACCCCGGGCAGGGGCAGTTCGACCAGACGCACGGCTGCGCGGCGGACTTCCTTCGCACGTTCAACGGCATGGCCATCGTGGTGGAGCTTCCCGAGGCCGCCCTGCGCGGCGCGGGCAACAACATCGGCCTGTGGGCCACCGTGAGCCGCTAGCCAGCGGCCGCACGGACATCCAACCAACGCACACGGAGCCCACTGCAATGAGAACCCGAATCACAATCTGCGCGGCCCTGGCGGCCGCCGCACTGGCCGCCGCCTGCGGCGACGACACGCGCACCATCACGGACGTGGTCACGGAGGTCGACAGCGTCGACGTCATCGTCGTGGTGACGGACACCGTCCGCATCGGCAACACGGCCGTCGTCTTCGACCAGATCGAGCGCCTGGGCAACCCGCTCGTGAGCGAGGTGACCATCGACAAGCGCGAGCACCCGCACTACAACACCAGCGTCCCCAGCGAGGACGTGGCGCAGTTCCGCGACGACATCGCCCGCTTCGTCACCACCGTGGCGGGGCGCGACCCGGCCTACGCCAACGCCGTGGCCGCCGCGCTGACCCCCGACATGCTCGTGGTGCGCACGGACAAGGTGGGCGGCGGCCCCTACGGCGCCAACGTGGGATGGCTCACCTACGTGCTGGACCCGGCCAACGGCTACGGCGGCCGCAAGCTCCAGGGCGACGACGTGGTGGACAAGGGATTGGCCGTCATCTTTGGCAACGCGCTGGGCAACAACAACAACGTGAGCCCGGGGCTGGTGACGGACAACGTGGACAGCGACGACAAGGCCGACGGGGCCACCTTCCCGTACGTGGCGGCTCCCAACTGACCGGGTACCGGCGGATGAGAAAGATGCCCATGCGCAGGGGAACGATGGCGGGGCTGGCCCTGATCGCCGTGACGCTGGCGGCTGCGGGGGGGCGGATGGCGTTCGGGGGCGAGCCCCTGCCGCCGCTCCCCGCCGGCGACGTGCCCGGGGAGATGACGGACCACGGGCTGCGGACGGCGGACATCGCCCTGTTCGAACAGCGGGCGGCCGAGGACCCGTTCGGCGCCGGCGACCGCGCGCGGCTTTCGTACCTGTACCTGCAGCGCGCGCGGGAGACGGGCGACTTCGAGGACTTTCGCCGGGCCGAGGCCCAGGCGCGCGCGTCGCTGGAGCGCCGGGAACGGCACAACGGCGGCGCACGGCTGGGGCTGGCCAGCAGCCTGCTGGCCCAGCACCGCTTTGCCGAGGCGCGCGTGGCGGCCCAGGCGCTGGTGGACGAGGAGCCCGACAAGCCCTCGTACCGCGCGCTGCTGGCGGAGATCGAGATGGAGCTGGGCGACTACGCGGCCGCCGCGGCCAGCTTTGGCCGGCTGGGCGGGCACGAGGACAACCTGGCCGTGGCCCCGCGTCTCGCCCGGTGGGAGGAGATGCAGGGGATGGCGGTGGAGGCCCGCAACCGCCTGTACGCCGCGCGCGGCCAGGCCATGGCGCGGGGCGACCTGCCCCGCGAGCAGGTGGCGTGGTTCCACCTGCGCGTGGGCGACCATGAGCTGCGCGCGGGGCGGCTGCGCCACGCGGAGCGCGCGTTTCGCGAGGGGTTGGCCGTGGAGCCCGGCGACCACCGGATGTACGCGGGGCTCGCCCGCGTAGAGGCGGCGCGCGGCCAGTGGCGGCGCGTGCTGGAGCTCGGCGGGCGCGCGGGGGAGCGCGCGGACCTGGCCACCGTGGCGCTGATGGGCGACGCCCACGCGGCGCTGGGGGATGCCGCGGCGGCGGAGCGGATGTACGCCGCCGTGGAGGCCGCCTACGCGGAGAACCCGGAGCCGTTCGCGCGGCAGTGGACGCAGTTCCGGCTGGACCACCGCCGCGCCCTTCCGCAGACGCTGGCGCTCCTGCGCGAGGAGGCGCGCCTTCGCCCCGACGTGCTGGGGCAGGACATGCTGGCGTGGGCGCTGTACCTGTCCGGCGACTTCGCCGGGGCCCGGGCGGCCTCGGCGCGGGCCCTGCGGCTGGGCACGCGCGACGCCTCGTTCCACTATCACGCGGGGATGATCGAGCGGGCCCTGGGCAACCGGGACGCCGCGCGGACGCACCTGCGGCGGGCGCTGGAGATCAACGAGCGTTTTCACCCCGCCGGCGCCGACTCGGCGCGGGCGGCGCTGCGGGCGCTGTGACGGATGAGCACGCGCCCGGCACCGCGGCCCGAGAAGGCCGACGCGACCCCCGCCTGTCAGCCTCTGACTCCCGGCGGGCACGGATGACGGCCGCGGTGCCGGACGGCCCGACCTTGATGGATCCTGCAGGTACCCCGGTCCCGACGAGGACACGATGAGACGATTGCCGACATACGCCGCCACGGCGGCCCTGCTGGTGGGGGCCGCGGACGGCGCGCGGGCACAGGACATGGACCGGCGGGCGAGCCGGTTCGACGTGGGCGTGTACGCGGGCGGATCCCTGACCAGCAACTGGTTCGAGAGCCGCACGCTCACGCTCAACGGCACGGATTCGCCTGTGGAGAACGACGACGCGGAAGGCTACTCCCCCGGCTATGCCCCGGCGTTCGGCGCGCTGGCCAACCTGTGGCTCACGCCCGCGTTCGGCGTCCGGCTGCACGGGGCGTACGTGCCCATGCGGCTGCCCAACACGGAAAGCCCGTTCACGGACGCGGGCGAGCGCGGCAGCTACGTGATGAACACGTACCTGTACGACCTGAACCTGGCCCTGCGGCCGTTCGCCACGCGGACGGACGCGGGGCGCTGGCTGTCGTCCGTGTACCTGTTCGCGGGCGGCGGCGGGTACACGGTGGACCTGGCGGGCGAGGACCAGCCCCTGTGCGAGGGCACGCTGGCGGGGCTCGGCGCCTGCCTCTCGTTCGAGCCGGAGCAGGCCACGGTGGGGCAGGGCACGGCGGGCGCGGGGATCGACCTGATCCCCCTGGGCCGCAACCTGGCCCTGTTCGGCGAGGCGGCCGTGCACGTGTACGATTCGCCCGTGCACGTGGACGACGCGTGGATGGGACCCATCCGGGCGCCCACGGGCAGCCGCGTGCGCATCGCGGACGATGCCGTGGCCGTCACGGGGCGGCTGGTGATCGGCCTCAAGATGATGTTCGGCAACCTGATCCCGCCGCCGCCCGTGTACGTGGCGCCGCCGCCGCTGCCGCCGACACCGCAGCCGGTGACGCCGCCGCCCCCGCCGCCGCCCGCCGGCCGCGACCTGCAGGTGTGCGTGGTGGAGAACGGCGCATTGCGCAACGTGACTGCGTTGTACAACACGCAGTCGGGCGACACCACCGTCAACGGGCGCCGCTTCTCCGAGGCGTACCCGGCCACGACGGGCTACGCGGCGGGCGCCACGTGGTTCATCAACAACGAGCCCATCACCGTGAACGGCCGCCGCTACGTGAAGTACGGCCTGCCGCGCGTGCTGGGTGTGACCGAGGTGAGCCGCACGGCCGACTACATGGGCGTGCCGGTGTTCGCCGAGGCGGGTGCCACGAGCGCGACCGAGGTGCTGTACGTGCCGGTCCGTCCGGGGTGCGAGTTCCAGCCGTACCAGCTGGACGTGAAGGTGGGCGGCGTGCGCGGCGAGTAGCCGCGTCGCAGTCCTGATCGAATTCGCCGGGCCGTGGCTTTTCTGCCGCGGCCCGGCGTGCGTTTCGGGCCGTGCACCGTCGCCGGGTCTTCCCGCGCGCCGGGCATCCGCCAGTTTCACGCAGAGGACGCAGAGGGAAAAAATGAGGACGCAGAGGCCGGAAGCCCGGTCTCTGCGTCCTCGTCCGTTTTCTCCGCGTCCTCCGTCATTCCTTTGGGGAAAGATGGATGCGGTGCCGCTCATCCCCTCACGCACTAACGCACTCACGCACTCACGCACTCACGCACTCACGCACTTCCGTCCATCCCCCTGCTCTGGCGGCGGCGGCGCGGCGCGGTCATTGTATCTGGACGGCGCGGGTCATCGGCCTTCCACGCATCGACACACGTTCCATGCGCGTGCTCCGTTCCATCCCGCCCATCCTCCTGGCGCTCGGCGCGTGCGCGCCGGGAAGGACGGTGCGGGAGGATGATCCGCCTCCACCCGCGCCCGCGACCGCCGCCCCGTCGCCGCCCATCCACCGCGCCATCTCCGTGTGCATGGTGCAAGGCGGCCAGCTCGTCCAATCCACCGCCACGCTCGACGTCACGACGGGCGACACGGCCTGGGCGCCGCCGGGGCAGCCCGTGCCCACGTCCACCGCCTATGCGGCGGGCGCGATGTGGTTCATCCGCAACGAGCCGCTCATCGTGGAAGGGAGCAGCTACGTGAAGTACGGCACGCCGCGCGTCGTCCCCAGGGAGGAGCTCGAGCGCGCGGGGGAGCTCGGCGGCGTGCCGCTGTTCGTGGACGATCCGCTCCCCCGGCCGGCGGAGGTGCTGTACGTTCCGGTCCGCCCGGGGTGCGTGTTCCAGGTCTACATGCTGGAGCCGCGCCTCAACGGCGTCCGCGGGAGGCGATGAGGATGCGGATCCACCCGAAGCCGCTTCGTGTCCGGACGGCGGGCATCCTGCTGGCGATGGCCGCCGGCGCGTGCGGGCAGCCCGCGGCGCGCATGGCACCCGCTCCGCCGCCCGCGCCCATCCCGCCGCCGCCTTCGCCGGTTCCGGCTTGGCGCACGCTGATGGTCTGCGTGCTAGAGGGGGAGACGCTGCGCGACGTGCCGGTGCAGTACAGCGTCGTGAGCGGGGATACGTTGATGGACGGGCGGCCGTTCGCGGAGGCGTATCCCGTGACGGAGCGCTTCGCCGGCGCCGCGCGATGGTACCACGAGCACGAGCTGATCGAGCTGGACGGCCGCCGGTACACCAAGTACGCGCCGCCGCGCAGCATGCGGCCCGGCAGCCTGGTCGCCTTGGGGCGCGCGCACCGCGGCGTGCCGCTGTTCGTGGAGGCGGGCGAATCCATCCTCTCTTCCGTGCTCTACGTGCCGGTCCGTCCGGGATGCGAGTTCCAGACGTACCAGTGGGACCTGATGGGGAACGGCGTGCGGGGCGGATGAACGGCGATCCTCCGTTCCCTGGTGGGGAGTTCGTCTACGTCCCCGTCCGGCACGGGTGCGTGTTCCAGGCGTACTACCTGGACGGCCACGCCGGCGCCGTGCGCGGATGAGGGTGCGGCACCGGGGATGCAAGGGCACGTACGGCCCGGCGCGGACTTGCGCGGTGTACCACCTTTGCCGCAAGTTGGCCCGGATGAATCCCTTATCGCCTGCACACCCGTAACCCTTTGCAGCAGCAGACGCACACGGCACCGCCCGCGTCCGGCGCTCCGTCGCGGCTCCCCGCCGGGGACGACGCGGAGCTGCTGCGCCGCATGGCCCAGGGCGACGAGTCGGCCCTGGGAGAGCTGTACGACCGCTGGTCGCCGCTGGTGCACTCGGTGGTGCTGCGCGTCGTGGGCGACGCGGACGACGCCGAAGAGCTGGTGGAAGAGACGTTCTGGCAGGCGTGGCGCCAGGCGGGGCGGTACGACGTCTCGCGGGGCGGCATCAGCGGCTGGCTGGTGGTGATCGCCCGCAGCCGCGCCCTGGACCGGGTGCGGCTGCGCGGATGGCAGCGCAACAGCGTCACCACCAGCATGGACGGCGACGGCGCGCCCGAGCCCATCATCGAGGTGGGCGGGCCGCTGGACGCGGCGGAGCTGGACGAGACGCGCCGGCTGGTGCGGGCGGCCCTGGAGCGGCTGCCGGCCGAGCAGCGCGAGACGGTTGAGATGGCCTACTTTCGCGGCATGAGCCAGACGGAGATTGCCGCGGCCACCGGCCAGCCCCTGGGAACGGTAAAGACCCGTGCCCGGCTGGCCCTGCAGAAACTAAGAGAGGCGCTGTCGGTGCTGCGCGAGGAACCCGCATGACTCCGGAAACCATGCACGACGAGATGCGGGCCGCCCTGGCGGCCGAGGCGCTCGGTGCGCTGGACGGGGAGGAGCGCACGCTCCTTCACGCCCACCTGGCCGCCTGTCCGGCGTGCCGGGCGGAGCTGGCGGAGCTGCGCGCCGGTGCCGGGGTGCTGGCCTACGCCTCGCCGCCGGCGCCCATGGATGCCGGCCGCTCCAACCGCATCCGCGCCCGCCTGCTGGCCCGCGCGGCCGCCGACCGCGGCTTTGGCGGCGACGCGTCGGGCCGCGACGACGACGGCGTCTCCGGCCCCACGCTGGCCGGCGGCCCGCCCTCGCGCATCGCCGACGACGTGACGCAGGTGGTCCCCATCGCCCCCGAGCCCATCGCCGTGCCGGTCGTGGCGCGCGACCGGGACCGCGACCGCGGGGACGACGTGACGCAGGTGATTCCCATCGGCGCCGCGCCGTCGCGGCGGCGGGGGACGGTGCTGCCGTGGCTGGCGGCGGCGGCGTCGCTCCTGCTGCTGCTGGGCGCCGGGGCGTACGCCCTGAACCTGCGCGAGCGGGTGGATGCGCTTTCCGGGCAGGTGGCGGCCGCGGAGGGCGAGCGGACGGAGCTGGAGCGCACGCTGCAGGAGCGCGAGGCCACGCTGGCGGCCGTGGCCGCGCCGTCCGTGCGGGTGATCGACATGGCTTCGGCGGAGCAGGCGGAGCCGGGCGGGCGCATGTTCTGGGACAAGCGCACGGACCGCTGGACGTTCTTCGCGCACAACCTGCCCGCGGTGCAGGACGGGCGTGAGTACCAGCTGTGGCTCATCACCCCCGGCGGCCGCAAGCTGCCGGCGCCCACCTTCCGTCCCGGCGCGCAGGGCCAGGCGCACGTGGAGGCGACGTACGCGCTGCCGGCGGATTCGCTGGCGGCCGTGGCCGTGACGCTGGAGCCCACGGGCGGGCTGCCGGTGCCCTCCGGCCCCGTGGTGATCGTGGGTGCGATGGCCGCGTCGCGGTAACGACGGTGGCGGATGGATGGATCGAGGCCCCGGGAGCGGATTGCTCCCGGGGCCTCGAGCTTTTTGCGGATGCGCGGTTGGAGACGAGCGAATGAATTCGCGGCGTAACCGTTCAGTGGGTAGTACAAGACTGTAGACTTTGTTCACCTGGGCTACTACATATTGTGGCCCATGAGCATCATCGAGCAGTTGGAAGCGGCTGGTGAAGTCCTGTCGCCCGCGGTGC
>JAESFL010000649.1_pt1 | contig 20972 bp, 15 predicted proteins | sample 9269401 | NCBI WGS metagenome assembly JAESFL01 (sample SAMN14506025, study PRJNA617098) | algae metagenome | isolation source: Gloeocapsa sp. UFS-A4-WI-NPMV-4B04 and co-occurring heterotrophs from desert... | place: USA: Utah | collected 2006-10-01 | reverse complement strand
CTAGAGTCAGGATTACTTTGAATAAACTTGACCAGTTCTTCCATCTTCCGTCAGACCTCAAAGTCTACATTTATCCTTAACAGTAGTTGAACCTTTACTTTTCTTCAACTGACCTAGTATTGCTATAGCGATTTAGGGAGAGCGCCGGAATTGACAATTACCCCGGCCGCTTGTACAAGTCCCTGCTCAATACACTCATCAACCAATTTGGCTTGAGGAGTTCCAGGCCTGACTGGCTCTCCTAGAATAACGGCGGCTTGCGCTCTTGCCTCAACGAGTGTCTTGAAACTACAACCTGTTAGAAAATGGTTAGCGAAACTTGAAACCAACCTCTGTTGGCTAATATCCATCTCAATCTCCGCAAGATGATCCTGCTATAGTCAGCTAGCGTTCCTCAAGAAACTTTGAGAAACAACGAACCAAAAAGTCCGGCTTTAACTTTGAACGATCTACAGGGGATGGCAATTTCAAAGAATAAACAACCATGCCGTTCCATGTCATTTCAAGTACCTCTGGTTGCTGACTGGTATCTGCAAGATTTTTAGAACACTCGTCGTTACCATCTTCTGTACTGAAAATCTCCACCCCGTCAAAAAAAATTTGAATTACTCCAGGCTGCTGAATCATTTCATGCTGATGTGATTCCATAAAATCCTCACAATAAATTTTCTTTAGTTAAATCTTGTATTTTGGTTTCAAAAGGCATCGTTGGCAGTTTTAGTCTGACTACCAGCTTCACCATATTTAGGCGACCAGAACACACCACGAGAAGCAAAGAAAGCTACGTCTTTGTGGTCAACTTCCCGCCTAACAGAAGCGTCAGAGCAACGTAGCATCTGATGAGGCTCATTTCCTTTGGTATAGTTGTACAGTTCTAGGGGCTTCTGACACACAGGGCATAGATGTTCGGTCAAGTTTGGCACAGGTAGTGAGGTGATAGTTTCCGAATCTTTAGCATTTTTACTAACAGAGGTAGACGTATTGTTTACTGGACGACTTGGTTGATTAGATTTGGCGGATGAAGCTACTTGTTCATGGCTGTTAGACTTAACGATTTCACCATGAAGGGGCGACCAAAATACTCCCTTGGAAGCAAAATAAACAGCTTGTTTATGGTCGTCCTCTTTTCTTTTTAAAGGATCTGAGCAACGAAGCATTTGTTTAAGTTCGTTCCCCTTCTTGTATTCATATATTTCGAGTGGTTGGGCGCATACAGGGCAGGGATACTGTATAGTTGTAGCGGCTTGTGGATTAGAGCTTTCCTGGTAAGAAGTACCATCTGTGTTCTGCGCTCGCCGTGTTTTAGTAGCTGATGTTTTTGTTAAAGTTTTGTTGGTTCTGCGATTTGGGCTATTGCTGTTTTGGCCAGAAGACTGAGTGTTGGAATAGGGCAACTCGTATCCCTGCTGCTTATCTGACCAGAACATAGCAGCGCCGCAAGAAGAGTTCGAGCATTTTAGAAAGTGGTCACTTTGTAGCTTTTCGGAATGACAGGAAATTTTCTGCATCAGCCACTCACACTTTAGGCAGTGAATTTCTGTCAACGCTGCTTGCTTACTACCACTTGACGATGACCTACTTTTACGTGAAGCACCCCCTGGGGTTACTCCTAATGACTGATAGGCGGCTTTGAGTGCTGGTGCAAAATATGTCTCATTCCAGTTAATCAGGTACTTTTCCCAGTTTTGTTTACCGAGCGCGATCACATCGAGTTGAGCTTCCATCTCGGCGGTAAACTCAGGCTGAATCATTTTGGGTAATGTCTTGCCCAAAAACTCGTCAACTTCCATGCCCAGTTGGGTAGGCTGTAGGCATCCCTTTAACAAACTGGCGTAATTACGTTCGCGTAGTACCTTAACTGTGGGGGCGTAAGTAGAGGGTCTACCGATACCCTTTTTCTCCATCACTTGCACTAGCTTTGGCTCGGTGTATCGTGGTGGTGGCTGTGTTTGCTTCTTTTCGGAACCAGAGTCTTCGAGCGTTAACTTCTGCTGTTGCTGTAATGTGGGCAGTTGTGAATCTTTTGATAAATCATTCCAGTATCTTGTATAACCACGAAATGCTACTACTTGACCTCGCGCTTGCCAGAATGCTGTACCCGACTGCGTAACAATCCGTGTTTTCTGCAACTGGGCATTTTTACACTGCGAGGCGATCGCTCTTCCCCAAATTAGGCTATATAGTTTCGCCTCATCCTCAGCTAATTTCGCCCTTAAACTGTCAGGAGTATTGTTTACATGAGTTGGTCGAATTGCCTCATGTGCTTCTTGCGCTCCAGATGAACTTTTTTGAGTTGCTACACGCTCTGGAACATTCTGAGGATCGTGATTAAGTAACCATTGTCGCGTATCCAAGCAAAAATCTTCTGATAATGTAACCGAGTCTGTCCGCATATAGGTAATATGACCAGACTCATACAAGCTCTGAGCCAGCTTCATCGTTTTTTCTGAGCCATACTTCAGCCTTGAGCCAGCCGCTTGTTGCAAACTTGATGTCATGAAGGGCGCAGGAGGTCTACGAGTTGTGGTGGTAGCATCCACGCGCACAACATGATGAGGATTAGACTGAGCTTGGGCCACTAGCTGATCAGCCTGATTCTGTGACAGAACTCTTACTGACTCAACTTGCTTCTCTTTTGGATCAGTGGCATCATCACTGGTATCTGCTCCTTTTTCTTTTACGTCTGGGCTTACTGCCGTTGCCGCATAGTAAGCCCGGAATCCCTCAGCATAATCTACATATACGCTCCAATAATCCTGCGGCACAAAGGCGAGAATCTCGCGTTCTCTGATGCAAAGTATATGTAAGGCAGCACTTTGGACTCGTCCCATTGATTTAGCACCATTACCAAGCTTCCAGAGCAAGGGGGAACCCATAAAGCCCACTAGCTTGTCAGCTACACTTCTACAGCGACCAGCAGCGACCAAATTCATATCAATTGGACGAGTGTGCGAGATCGCTTGTCGTACTGCTTTTTCTGTAATCTCGGTATAAACTGCCCTTTGGGGATTCTTAAGTTTTAGCTGCTGGACTAGATGCCACGCTATTGTTTCACCCTCACGGTCTGCGTCTGTGGCAAGAACAATAAGAGATGCTGCCTTAACCGCCTCTCGCAATTCTTTGAGGATTTGCTTGCCTCGTGTACCTCTAGGAACGTAATTACAATCAATGCGGTTTCGTTCAGTATCTAAGGTAAAACCTAATGAATTTTCTCCAGATTCTGCTAATTCAACTACGTGGCCCATTGTTGCTTTTACAGTCCACTCTGAGCCTAATATTTGCTTAAGCTTCTTTATTTTCCCCCCACTCTCGATTAATAAAAGCTTCATAATTTGTTCTGTTCTGTCTCACTACTTTATTGTGATAAACATTCTTGCTGAGTGCGAGGGAAACATAAGTTATGGACAGGATAGTTTTTATCTACTTTTGCAAAAAGCTGGTTAATACCTTTAACCCCATTCTCTTGCCCTTGTTGCTGATAGAAACCCTTGACTTTGTTGTAGTCACTAACTGCCTGCTGGTACAAAAAATCTGCTTGTTGACCCTTTTCAAATGCCTTAGCACTTAAGGTTGCTGCCTTCTGATAATCCTGACGCATTTCATGATGACGCGCAAAGTTTTGATTGGTCTTATTAGATAACTTTTCTCGGTAGTATTGTTGAATATTAAGTTTGCCACGTCCTAAATAAGCTTCAACAAGATCGGGCTTCATAGAAAGCGCTTTTTTGTAAGCTTCCATCGCCTCTTCAGGTTCCGTAGAAGGGCGTTGAGCAAACTCGACAAACTCCTCAGCAGTTTTAGGTGCTGGTGGAGTTCCATCAGGAATGAAGATCCATCCTATTACAGCTATCCCAAGGGTTCCGATCCACAGAGAACCAGGATTTCTGAGCATAACGAGCATATGCAGTCTTTGATAATCGAATGGCACTAAGTTAACGAAAAGCGTTAGCGGCGAAACACTCCTGGAGTAAAGTGTGACGTGGTTTGATCATCAAGGGATAAGCTTTGGGGCGACGTTTCCGCACTCTAGGTTCGCATCGTCCTTGACGTTCTATTACCAGTTTGTGAACAACTATCTTTAGTAAAGCTTGATAAAGTCGAATTCGTTGGCGATTTGAAGCAGAGGCTAACTGTGGGACAAAGTTATTCAAATGTTGGCGAGTTCCCTGAAGAGATAATCGTAACGGGTCAACCTGATGAGTTGTGCCAGCCTTCCACATAACAGTCCGCAGTAAATTGTAAGCTAATAAATAAGCATAAATTTCTTTACGCACCATTTCAGGAGTTTTGCCGCGGAGAATATCCATACCTAAAGTAGTTTTCAAATGTTTTAGGTCAAGTTCTACTTCCCAACGCTGACCATACAAACGCATAATTTCAGTAGTAGGATAAACTTTTGGGTCTAAGAGAGTCGTGGCTAAAGTAACATATTTAGTGCGATAGCCAGGACTAGGGATGTAATACTTAATAAGCCGGACAGTTAAAGTTTTAGGAATAGAGGTAAATTCTTCTTGTGTAAGTCCTTTAGGACGTGTAGACGGTTTATGCCAAACTTCAATTGATTCAAAAGAACTTAATGGTTTGCGTCTACCTCGCTCTATCTGATTTTTTCGAGCTTGAGAGAGGCGAAAAACAGCATCACAATTGTGGTTTTGGATAAAAGTCAGGTCTGCGTAGGAGCAAAAAGCACAATCGCCCAGAAGAACATCACCGGGATTAAGAAATTGGTACAAAAGCCTTGCTAGTTTGATATCGTGAATATTTAGTCCATCAACAACGAAAGCTACGGCAGCACCTGTAGCGATACTGAATAAGGCGACAATTTTAGCAATAGGAAAGCCACAGCCAAAGGCTTGAGTGTTGGGTTGAGGATAAGCTTTTTGATTTTCCGGCGTGTCAGGCATTGATACGGTTGAGCCATCTACTACCAAAACGTGACGACCACACCATAAATGTTCTTCTGTTGTTTTTTGCTCCAAATCTTTAGCTACTTTGCTAAATAGTCCTTGAAGTAATTTTTCTGGTAATCTTTTGCGAGCTTGACAATAAGCGCTAGTATCAACCGATGGAATTTCCAGATTTTCTGCTGCCAACCAGGCAATGACTCGACTAACTGCATTGTGACAGGTTTTATCTTGATCTAGAACTTGAGACAGGAAAGTCCAAAGAGTGACAAACGGGTCAAACAGACGGCGGCGATATTTAATCTTCTCAGCAACTAGAACTTGAGTAATTGTAGCCTCCAGTAGCAGTTCTTGAAAGGGTAGTCCAAGGCTTTGAGTAAACTTCTGTTTGAGAATTTGCAGCCGATTGGTAATAGTCATTGAAAGTCTCCATGAACTAAGACCCTGTTCTACTGAAGTAGGGCGACTTTTTTCGTCTATCTCTTGAAAGCAGCGTCCGTGCTTGTCGAGCGTGCTGTCCGTCTACACAAATTATCCTTGTAAGAAGCGAGGAGAAGCTATAACCCTCCCCAAGGGCTGTCTATTTAAGTACCAATGGTATAAGAAAGCTCTCATAAAATTATAAGCCCTGACTTATATAAATGCTCAAAAATGAAAGTGTAAAGCTATACCAACTAGTATCTAATTTTCGGTTAGAAAAGAGACATTTTTTCCTACTTGGTATAATACACTTAACATTTTTTTAACAAAAGTTTTGTAACATAGCTAACTTTTATTCAGCTATAAGTTCTAGATTAGACTTAATATACATCCTAAGACAGATAAAATTTATTTTTATTCTATGTCTTAGGACTGAGTATCGTTGTATACGAACAGCAATTTGAATACACTAGGAGGATTTCAAGATGGACGGCACTAATAACGCAGATACTCTAACGGGTGGCTTTGGTAGTGACTTAATAAATGGTTTGGGTGGTAACGATCTGCTCGATGGCGGTCCTGGTGGTTTCGATACCCTACAGGGTGGTAGCGGCAACGACACATACATCATTGATGACCAGGGCGAGCAACCAGACCTTATTCAGGAGTTTGAAGAGTTCAGCGACCCCGGCGATACAGGTACGAGTGGTGGTATAGATACTGTCCAAGCAGCAAGAGATTATACTCTAGGTGCTAACCTGGAAAACCTGATTCTAGAAGGAAGTGCAATTAATGGTACAGGCAACGGCGGTGCTAACACAATCATTGGAAATGCTGAGAATAATAACCTTTTAGGTGGTGATGGTAATGATAATCTACAAGGCGGGGCGGGCAACGATACTTTGGAAGGTGGTTTAGGTCTCAATACCCTTAGTGGTGGTAGTGATGACGACACCTATATTGTGAGTGGTAGCGACACTATCGATGAGTCACTGGATGGTGGTGTAGATACAGTTGAGTCTTTCACTACTTTTACACTAGATGCTAATGTAGAGAACTTGACTCTTACAGGGATTAGTGGAATTGACGGAACTGGCAATAATGAAGCCAATACGATTATAGGCAATAACGCAAATAACATCCTTAATGGTGGTGGTGGTGTTGATCAGCTTGCGGGTCGTGGTGGTAACGATAGATATATTGTCAACAATATCAGCGACAACATCACGGAGCTGGTAGGTGAAGGTGTGGATACTGTTCAGTCTTCTGACGATTTTATTATTGATGCCAATTTGGAAAACTTAGAGCTTACAGGCACATTTGCAATTAATGGTACGGGCAACGACAGCGCTAACAGGATTACAGGAAATAATGCTGCTAACACTCTTGATGGTAAGGGTGGAACAGACATCCTTATCGGTGATGAAGGCAATGATACTTACGTTGTAGACAATGCTGGCGACAGCATCACGGAAAATGGCGTTGGCGACATAGATACCGTCGAGTCTTCCATCAATTATACGCTGGCTGCGAGTTCCAATCTGGAGAACCTGACCCTCACAGGAAGTGCGGCAGACGGTACGGGCAATGGACTCAACAACACGATCATCGGTAACACCCTTAGCAATAGGCTAGATGGTCAAGGAGGCGACGATAACCTCGTTGGTGACGCTGGCAATGACACGTATTTTGTGGACAGTACTAATGACAATATCATAGAGGCTCTGAACGAAGGCAATGATGAGGTTTTGTCTTCTGTAACTTTTACGTTAGATGCCAATGTAGAAACTCTTTTCCTTGACGGTAGCGACGGTGTAGGAAATCCAATCAATGGTACGGGTAACAGCGGTGCTAACACGATTATTGGCAATAATAATGTCAACATTTTGGAAGGTAGAGGAGGCAACGATTTCCTAGCTGGTCAAGGTGGCAATGACATTTTAGATGGTGAAGCTGGCAACGATATACTTCAAGGAGGATTAGGAAATGACACTTTTATAGTGGATAGTCCTTTTGAAGATATACTTCAAGAAAGATTAAATGAAGGCACGGATACTGTACAGTCTTCTGTCACTTATACCCTGACTGACAACTTTGAGAACCTCACCCTTACCGGAACTAGTTCGATTAGTGGCAGTGGCAACGGCGACAACAACACAATTACAGGGAATAGTGCTGCTAATACCCTTAACGGTTTGGGTGGTACAGACATCCTCATTGGTGGTTTGGGCAATGACACCTACTTTGTAGATAGCACTCCTGACGAAATTAGAGAACTGGCAGGACAAGGCATAGATACTGTAGTTTCTGCCGTTGATTATACGTTAGGTGCTACTTCTAACTTGGAAAACCTGACTCTTTTAGAAGGCTCTCTTCAGGCAGATGAAGGTACAGGTAACAGTTCCAGTAACACAATTACTGGTAATAGCTTAAGCAACATCCTCACTGGTCTTGGTGGCAACGATACCCTTATTGGTAACGACGGTCTCGATAATCTTGATGGTGGTGCAGGCTCCGATAGACTTGTTGGTGGTAACGGTAACGACGTATATAGCGTGGATACAGTTACTGACACAACGATTGAAGCGGCTGGCGGTGGTACTGATGTTGTCGAGTCCTCAATCAGTTGGACGTTGAGCGAGGACGTGGAAAACCTAACTCTGATGGGAACTAACGCTATCAATGGTACTGGTAACGCTCTTAACAACCAAATAATCGGCAATACTGCTGCCAATACCCTTGATGGTAGGGGAGGTATTGACATCCTTACTGGAGGGTTGGGTAACGATACTTACGTTGTGGACAACGTCAGCGACCAGACTAACGAGAATCTTGATTCTGGTACTGACACTGTTAGATCCTCAGTGACCTGGACACTAGGTACTAACTTGGAAAATCTAACTCTCACAGGAACTGGTAACATTCAAGGCTATGGCAACGCTGCTAACAACACAATTACTGGTAATAGCGGAAGTAACCTCCTTAATGGTGGAGCAGGCACTGACAAGATGCAAGGTGGAGCAGGCAACGATGCCTACGTTGTTGATAGAACCACTGACCAGACTATTGAGTCTGCTAACGGAGGTGTTGATCAAGTTCAGTCTAGTATAAGTTGGACTCTGGCAACTAACGTGGAAGACCTTATTCTCACCGGTAGTGCTGACATCAACGGTACTGGCAATGAGCTTAACAATATTATTCAAGCTACTGGCTTTACTAACAACATTATTAAGGGTGGTGGAGGCAATGATTTCATCCTTGGTGAAGGCGGCAACGACACGCTCATCGGTCAGGTTGGCGTAGATAGACTTAGTGGTAGTTTTGGCGCTGATAAGTTTGTATTTAATTCCACCAGTGAAGGGATTGATACTATAGAAGACTATGAGGTTTCAGTTGTAGGTGAAACGATCCAAGTCTCTAGAGCTGGTTTCGGCGGTGGGCTAAGTTTAGGCACACTTGCGGCATCTCAGTTCGTGATTGGTACCGCAGCGGTTGATACTAGTGATCGCTTCATTTACAATAGTGGTACTGGGGCTCTATTCTTCGACCCCACTGGCAGCAATAATGGTATAACCGACAGAGTGCAGTTTGCTCAACTTGCTACTGGTCTTGCTATGACTAACAATGACATTTTCGTCATTGGCTAAAAATATCGCTCGTAGCTGCTAAAGCATAGGCCAGTCTTGAAAAAAGTTTAGTATATTGTATGCCTCCTACCACAACCTGATAGGAGGCGTTGCCTTTGGTTGCTGAAACAATTATTTTGCTAAAACAAACTATCACGCCTCTAACTACATTCGTTGTTCTGTTTGAGTAAAGACATGGAGTTACTTTTGTACACTTTCATCTGCTTAACTTAGTGCCATTCCTTTGATAATCCCATGCACTTAGCGGCATTTTCTTACTCCTTATTGCGGGTAAATGTTACATCATCTCAGCAAATTTTTCGGCATCTGGTACTTGTTGCTCATCAACTTCAACTTTAGCTTGAGAGCCTGGTTGAATCTTCGGAAACATTTGTTCAACAAGCTTGTAATGATTACTCAAGTTTTCTTTAGTAATAGTTGATTGAGAAGAGCGCTTGATTAGCCTATCTCTAATATGTTTCCACACATTTTTACTTCTTTCAACTGCTGCTAGCTCAGATTTGGATAATTTAATCTTTTGCTCAACCGGAAGTGAAGATTCTCCTTTACTTTGAAAACCTGGACTAATTAAAATACATTTACCAGTAGGGAGCTTAAGAAATTGACTCGATTCAAATAATTTAATAGTCCGCTCTTGGTCAGAAATATTCGTACTTGCTTTACCACCACTGCGACCGCGAGATTTTTGTTTATAATTGATTTCCTGTTCACCTAAGAAATCCGAGAACATTCGTGCTGAATCATACTCTTGAGGGTTAAAGATAGCCTTGGTAGCACAACCACCCAAAATGGCACGAGCTAACTCTTTGCCATAAGCCTTTTCTAGTTGCACCAGGTTTTGAAATCCTAATAGGCAGACTAGCCCATCCTCGCGGTTTTCATTCAGCCAATGCACCAGGGCAGGTAAGTAGAGAGTTGGCAGTTCGTCCAAGGCAAGAATTAAGGGGTCTTTGCGGCGTTTAGTAACATTGCGGTTAACAATCATATGTAGCACGGTAGCAAGTAGTGGCCCAACAACATCACGCTTCTCGCGGTCAAGTCCTAAAACTAAAAGTTGTTTACCTTCTAAATCAAGAGGAATTGTCGATTTACCGCAGAAAGAGCCGAGTAAATCACCTTTCATGAACTTAGTAAAGTTAGCATTCGCAGTTGCAATAATTGAAGCAACTGTACGCTCAGATTGAGCGACCGAGATCAACTGCCCGAAGCTGGTTCGTACCCAAGGGTCTAATTCGTTTTCTCTAGCCATTAAGCGTTGAGGTAGTGCCTCCATACTCAACAGTGCTTGACACATCATCACATCCGCATACTTACTACCTTTAGCTAACATCAGGATAGCTTCAGTGAGTTGATCTCCTGCCTGGGTAAAGAAGGAATCTTCAACTGATTGATTACTCATTTTAAAGTTTTTATTCATCACTTCAGCAATTTGACGTGCCATTAACGAGTCAGAGCTTGAGTTGAGGAAATCAAGTGGATTACAAACTTCTGATTCAGGATAGCCAGGGGCAAAAATTCGCACGTTATACCCTCGGCTTGCCGCATATCCAATTAACCGTTGAGTCTGTGCGGGATACTTAAAGTCGTAGACGATCGCCGGAAAACCTTGATCTATTGCAGAACGAATTGCTGGATCAATTACTGAGAAAGTTTTACCAGAGCCAGGGCCACCGCAAACTGCTATACCGCGTTGAGCATCAGGTAAATATAACGGTTGCTTTTCAAAGGGAGAGTTACTGGGTCTACCGATATATAAAGAGACAGAATTAGGTTGAGGTGAGCGCATTTGCTTAATAGATTGCTGCTGTGCTGCGCCTTTTTCTCTCCCCTTACCAAAACGACCTTTGGAGAGCTTGCCTTTCTTGCCGTCGCCTAAAATGGAGAGCGCTATAAAACCTACTAAACAGCACAGTAGAATCAGACCATTTCCTGATTTAAAGGAGTTGACAAGACTGTTTATCGACTGAGTGGAAGCACCACCAATAAACTGTGTTGGCTGAGTTGTTGAGTGTTGGGGCATGATAAAAATTCAATAGAAGAAGCCAAATAAACTCGATATCGCTTTAGCAGAACTGTTATGCACCCAGTTCGACCATACTTTTTGACGACGGGCGAGATTGAACACGCTGCGCTGCCGCCGTTATATGCTGCTCAATTTGTTTCCCAGTAGCCTCAAATTTAGAGATATCTTGAGGTAACAAGTTTGTAACCGTTGTCCCTCCTTGTTGGCGGAGAATCTCTCCACGCTCATTCTTATCCACGATGGAAATATCATTTCCACTCTGCTGGATTTGGTAATTGTTACCTTCAAAGACCTTCAGTCCAGGCGATGTTTCTTTGCCAAGGTATTGCACCAGATTTTTAGCGGTTTGAATGACTGAGGCGACTTGCTTCACCTCACGCTTGGCGAATTCATTGCCAATTGAGTCAAACCTCTCAATATCTTTCGGTGAGAGATTGTCTTTTACTTGTCCATTTTGACGTTGTAAAATTACCCCCCTGTTGTTTTTGTCAGTAATGGTAAGTGCATCCCCATTTTGCTCAATGCGATACTCATTTTTCCCCTCGAACACCTTTGAACCATCCCCTCGCTCTTTACCGAAAGCTTGGACGAGTTTTTCAGCAGTTTCGATCACAGAATTATTTTCCGGCTTGCCTATTTGTTGACGCACGTTGTCGATTTTTCTACCAATAACATTAAATTGGGATATATCTTTAGGCGAAAGATTAGCTTTGATTTCCCCAGACCCAGATTGTAAGATTACTCCTCGTCCGTCTTGGGCAGTGATAGTAAGACCGTATTCCTTCTGCTCAATGCGGTAATTCTTACCCTCAAAAACTTTTTCTCCTGCTGCTGTATCTTTCCCAAAGTTCTCTAAGACGCTCATGGCATTGAGCGCAACGGAGCGGTTGACCAGGTTCTGTTTGATTTCTGTTGTGCCAGCAGGCGCTAATTTTCCTAACTGTGCCGTCTGGTTAAATGAGTCTGATGAACTAATATCGTCTAAACCATATTTCTGGATTTGATTACGAACTTGGAGAAAGTCTCTTTGTTCACCTGGGTTCATGTTGGCTTCGAGAACTCGCGGCCCCAGGACGGTGTGCTTGAACCGCATCACCTCACGATTGTCATTGTTTTTAATTGAGTAAACATCTTTTCCCTGAGACTCAATTGAGTATCCCTCTGCTTTGTAGACATTATCTTGGGTATCCCTATATGGGCTTTTATGAAATAAGTCGAGTGCTGTTGTGGCGATCACTCGGTCGCGCATTTTGTCGGGCGTAGAGCGAACTACATCAGCAACCTGACCAGGCGCTTGTTTTAAGGCTTGTTGTGCTTTTTTAGGAGCTTCCTTAAATGCCTCTACTGCTTTATTCAGCCATTGTTTAAGCGGCGGTTCTTTAACAGTTTGCTCAATTCGGCGCTCTAAGACAATTAAACTTTGCAGGAATTTATCTGTCTCTGAAGGAGGTTGCTGCTGTTCTCCTGTAATAGCTTCAACTTCTTTTTGAGGGTCTACCCCAGCTTCTACCAGTTGCTGTTTTTCTGGAGGAGCTTGCTTTTGTTCTTCTGTAGTAGTTGCAACTTCTTCTTGGGGGTCTTGCTGCTGTTCTTCTGAAGAAACTTGTTGCTGTTCCTGTGGAGAAACTTGCTGTTGTTCCTCTGGAGTAGTTTCAACTTCTTTTTGAGGGTCTACGCCAATTTCTACCTCCTGCTCTTGCTTCGGCTTCTCTAGCTCATTGTCCAGTTGGCTAGGCGCGATGACAGATGATTCTAGCACCTCTTCTGATTGCACAGAAGGGGCAGGTTGAGACTCTGGCTGACTTGGTATTGCTTTTTCTGATATCTGATTAACTTCGGGGGTGGTAGTTACCTTGCTTGAAGGCGATCGCTCTGGAGGGGTGTTTGCTTTCTGGTTTGAAGGCGATTGCTCTTTTGGGTTAGTAGCTACCTGGTTTGAAGGCGATCGCTCTGGAGAGGAGGTTGTTTTCTGGTTTGAAGGCGATCGCTCTGGAGAGGAGGTTGTTTTCTGGTTTGAAGGTGATCGCTCTGGAGGGGCGATAGATTTGGCGATTTCAGCAGCAAGTTCGGGCTGAAGCTCGTTAATTTCAACAACGCCCTTACTAAGTTTGTACACCACCTTATCGTTAACTTTGATGGTGACAGCGCGATTCATCTGCTTATCTGGAGTAGGAGCGCTTGATTTATTTGCTGCGGGTTGAGTTAGCACATTTGCCAGATAATCTATCTGTTTGGGTGTGAGGTTGTTAAATTCAGGTTCTTGCCCTTGCACACCTCGAAAAGCAACCTCGCGCCCTACTTTTATTTGGACTTTAGGTTGCTTTTCGCTTTCTAACTCAACTTTAAGTTCTGGATTTTTTTTCAGCTTTTGCAGAATCTCAGCAATTAACGCCGCAGTTATCTTAGCTGTGCTTATATATATCTGCTTGTAATTTTCCTCAATTGCTTTAGCTTCACCCCGATCTATTGCTTGCATATGACTTCATTAATTCATCGTAAAGTGCTAGATTTTTAATGCGATTAAGAATTAGTTGGTCGCCCAATATTACAAACCCAAGTTCGCCATCAATCCCAATTTCTATGGCATCTGGTTCTGTATCTTGTAAGACAGGTACGTCCAATACTGTCTCCCCATTCATCCAGGTATAAACTGGAATTTCATCAAAGAAAATCTCGATAGTTTCAGGTTGATAGTTAGTAGGAAATGGTGGCTTTGAAATAACTGCTGCTAAATCTTCCGCCAGAGTTGGAAAATCATCTAGCCTTTTGTAAGTATCGTGATTAATTTGTTCAGTTGGTAGTTCTTGCATTGTTTTTCAGCTTTAAAGGGTAAAGAATCCTCTTGCCTAGTTAATAACTTTCGTTAGTAGGCATTGTAGATTTTTACTTTTAATAATTGTTTAAGTTAACGTTAACTAATTATTTTGTAATGGTTCTTTTGATTTACCTTTCTCTTTGTATATATTGCCGTTGTAACAAAAGCGTTTAATTTGTAATGAATCTGCATTCATCTTTGGCATTTCAGCAAATTCTAAGCAAGGAAGACCACTAGAAATTTGTTTGGAGACGCGCATAAATGGTACATCAGGAGGTAACGAAGACTTGAGGTACTCGTTAAAAACTTGACGATAAGATTTTCCGGATTGGACATAGCCGAAGTAGGCACAACCAGCACTGCCACAGAGAGGGTCTTGTAAAGGGTCACATCCTCTAGGGGGACACTCCCGAATAATGCGCGTGTTGATTAGGTAGAGAAGCTTTTGCTGACCTGGCTCCTGAAGTTTAATAATACTCATGCGACCTGGATCTCCCAGCCACTCGCCCCTGATATTTTCTTTTACCACTTGTTCCATCAATCCTGGTGGTGCGGCTAAAGCGGCGGGTTGCCAATTGTCTGTAGCTACAGCTTCCCTTGCAATTGCAACTTGGCTGCAAGCGATCGCAAGTTGAGTAATTGCTAACAAAATTAGCACTGAAACTAAGCGTTTTAAATTTTGCATTTTTTACTTAAATTCAACTTGTTCTACATCCGTTACTACTTGTACATTTGGAGAAATTTTAATACCTAGTTTTTGTAATGCCCAAGCATTTTCTGGAAAAATATAAGATTTATCTCCTACCTCCGGGTCATCATCTTCATCCCATAATTGTTGGAATTTTTCCTTACCCCCAACTTCAATAATTGCTTTTTGGTACATTTGTAAGCTAAGAGCATGAGTAACCGATTCTGGTACATATCTTGTTAAAGATACGGCTCCCATTTTTTCTTTTGGAACAACTACTAAACAACCTAAATTATCCAATTTAACTAAAGTTTGTTCATCCGTAGGTGATGGAGCTTCAGTTGTACTTAAAGGGCGTGGCGCTTGGTGTACATCAATAAGATAATAAGTATCTTGCTTAACAGAGCTAGATGCTGCTAGGGCTAATCTTTTTACCTGTTTGGGTAAGCAAGGATAGAGTTTTTGGGGCAGGGCAAACGCATCTTATTTTTGAAAGGCAGACTGGGCAAGGGTTTTAGGCATTTAGTATTTATGATTATCGATTCTTGAAATCCTTGCTACATAAGGCATTCAGAATTTAGATGCGTTTGCCCTGGTTTTTGGGGGATTTCATTATTTATTTCTGCTGTTGCTTGTACAAATACAACTGGCGTTTTTAAACTATTAACCCTGCTCATCAAGTGCTGTGTCGGCATGAAAAGTTTAGAGCCTAAAAACAATCCTCCAGCAATTACTAATCCCATCACTACGTGCTTTCGTTTCATAAAACACTACTTCCCTAATTGTGTAAGTGGGTCTACTGCTCTGCCATTAATATAGACTTCAAAGTGTAAGTGAGGCCCCGTAGAAGCACCCGTAGAGCCAGCTTTTGTAATGATTTGAGCTTGCTTAACCCCTGTTCCTCTGCCCACAAGTAGCTGACTATTGTGAGCATAGCGCGTTGACCTGCCATCACAATGTTTGATATCTACTGTATAACCATAACCGCCCATATCACCGGAATGTATAACGGTTCCTCCATCTGCTGCTTTGATTAAAGTACCCATAGGAGTGCCATAATCAACTCCAGAATGCATCCTCCACCGCTTACGAATAGGATGGAAACGCATACCAAAGCGTGATGTTATGGGGAATCCAGGGGCAGGATGAACCAATTTCCCTGTACAAGTCCCCTGCTGATTACATTTTTCTTCAACTTTTGGTAAAGATTTCTTATACTCATCCGCAGTGCGCTTACCATACTTAGGAGATCGCCCATCTGGGCCAGCATTGTGCATCTCACCAGCACGAGCGATTAGTGCATCTCCTGATAACCCCTCAGCTCTTGCACGGTCAATCAGTTCTTTTATCCAAGCAGAATAAGCAGCTTCTTGATCTGATTGCGGGAAATACTTGAGAATTTCGCTTTGTAACGCTGCTGGAGTTGTAGCAGGACTACTCGCTCGTTTGAGAAATTCAACCCCCCCCGGACGGCGTGAAATTCTAGCCTCAGCGTGTTCATTGTAGGGCATAAATTGGTACTTACCCAAAGCTCGTCCGCAATTAGCACCCTTGTCAGCACAGACATAATCTCCAATCGCTGTGTAATCGCCACCGTAACTTTCAATTGCAGCGATCGCCTGCCTTAATGCGCCCATTGAAACACCTTTGTATTTTTGGCAGTCATCAGTGGGAGCATCAGGATTATTTGGATCTACTTCGCCAGGTGGTAACTCAAATCCTGGTGGTAGTCCTGGGTTTTCGGGAATATTGTCTGGAATTGGTGCTGCATCGGTTAGCCCAACAAAAATAATATCTTTTTCGTGGTGAGTAAACCAAGGAACAGGGCCAATAAAATATGGCGTACAACCCATAAAACCATTGCAATAGCGGAAATAAATGGCAAACTCGCCCGCTCCTTCGGATTCATCCGTCTTCTGTAAGACAACTTTAAAAGCTGGCCCAAAAGGATGCCGACCAGTTGGCTCTTTCCCGCCATTTACTACCGCTAATAAACCACGTCCACCGCGCACCATCTGGGCAGGGCCAACAATCCACTGTTTACCGTGTAAAGGGGTAGCGTTTAGTTCGGGAGGGCCACTTAGTTCGATGTAGGGGCATGAATCTTGGTTACAGGGTACGGCAAATCCCTCGACATCACTGCCAGTTATTGTATTGAGTCTTCGCGCCTCTTTCTCCCCATAAGCCACATCAAATAGTGCTACCAGCCCAATACTTGACAAGGGATTAGGAAATTCTGACCAAGGAAATTCTGCTAGCCCAGGGATGCCAGCTACGAGAGATACTTGCCAGTCACGTAGGTTCTCTAAGCGGATTCCTGATAAAAAAGGAATACTATCAATAGCGTAAGCGCTGAGGTCGATATCTCCTAAAACTACGCCAATTAAATCTTTAAATTGAGGGTTATCAACAATATCGCCCAGGAGCGTCCCAGCTAAACTTGCTAAACTACCGTCCTCTTGCAGCAAACGATTATAGATAGGCAGAACCTCTTGCAATGGCAAATCCCGAAGTTGCGGAATTGCGAGAACAATATCTTCCACCGATTGCCATTTTAAAGGTTCAAGATCAGCAAGGCTAATACCACCTAAATCTAGTCCCACTGCATAAGCTATTTCTTGTAGGGTTAGTAGCTCTACTCCTATATCTTGTAAATTCCCTAACTTCAAAACCTGATCTATTGTTTCTCCTGCTTGCCAGATAAACGAAGGATCAAAGCCGATTTGCTCAATAATTTCTGGCGGGAAGGGAAAATTACCTCCAGAAGCAAATGGCGGAAACCTAGAAAAATTCAGTTGGCTTAAATCTGGCATAAGCGCCCCTTCATCTTCCAATACTGGTAAAAAACCGTCTCCATCGCTGTGAGTATCACTCCAGGGGGCTTCTTGTGCAACAGCACGCTCAAAGTTTCCTAGTTGAACTACTTGAGAGAAATGCAAGAGTCCAGCCAAGATAAAGATAATAATAAATAGGAGCGATCGTATATGCTTAAGCCGCATTGACATTGCTGTGCTACTTGGAAAGAGAATGTGTTACGGGCTACGGGCGGTTTTGACCCCACTTAATTAGCTGGCTAAGGGTAGCCATATCAATGCCAGATCGCCGCGCCGCTTCCTCTCGGTTTTTACCCAATCGCAGCTGTCGAATTGCACCCTGAGCTTTTTTCCAAGTAGTTGTATTTGGAGCAATCTGACCTTTTTGCTTCGCTACGACTAATCCAAAGGCGGTAGCGTTCGCGTCGTCAATTGCTTGCTGTGACTTAGGTGCTTGAGCCGAGGATTTATCCCTAGTAGCTGTAGCAGTAATTAATCGACGCTGGGGTATGACCCTAGAGGGCAAGCGAGAGCTAGTTTGCGTTAGTAGAGGTTTCTTGACTACAGGTGAAGGATTGGCAGTATTTAAGTTTCTTGGTGTCCTACTAGCAGAACTTAGAACAGAGGTAGTTGTTTTCTGCTGTTGTGGTCTAGCCCCAGGTGGGATAGTAGAAACTGAGGGTTGTTTTGGTCTAGAGGCATTAGCCCCTATGAGCTGATTCATAGGGACTTTCGGCTGCTGTAGTTCGGTTACAGGTGGACTGGCAACAGGATTAGGCGATCGCTGTGTAGCACGATCAGGCGATGCCTGCGGCGGTTCGCTTTGCGACCATCGCTTTCGCTGTGAATCACTTGGCGGATTAGTTGGAGGATTTTCAATCTGCTGATTTCGGGCTGGAAGTTGAGCTTGCTGTTGTGCCGTGCTAGCTGTGCCTAGTGAAGCCAGCTTTGAAATCAACCTCATCGACACACCTGCTTGTTGACTAGCAGACTGAGGCGTTGCCCCAGAACTTACTAAGTCCAAAAAGTTTTGAACTCTAAGTTCGAGCCTTTGATTTCCCTGATTCCTGCCCAACAAGTTTCTTGACTTGGCTACCCGCAAACCAAGTTCAACATTTTGTAATTGAGCTTGAACTAAGCCATTCATCCCATCTGTCGGTGTTTGAGCATCAGGATAAATAGCTACAGTATGATATTGAGGCGCTCCCGTTCCGTATGTTATTTGGAACTGATAAAGTTTGCGCTCTCCTGCTGATGTTTGGGTAACTACGGATAATAGGGTGCTATCCGTCTGGGGCAAGTTCGGAAACTTAACCGAATGGATGCGTTTTAGATGCACTATCGTAGCCGCAGAGTTAGAGCAGTGATCACTCTGTCCGCGATCGCCTGCTTGCATACACATGGGGCCGTCAAAATCCAAAACAATCTGTGAAGGGTCGTCTAGCCAAACTTTCTTAACAATTTCGCCAGTGGGGATAAAGTTAAGGTTGGCTCCTGCTCCTGCCCAGACAGTAATCGTAGACAGCTTATTGTTTAAGCCTTGTGCATCACTTGATAATACCTTCTGCACGGGTGAATCCGCTTGTACTGGGATAGGAGGGAGATTAACTAGACCAGCACTTAACAAGCAAGATGTTAGAAATAAGTATGGTTTCATGAGTTCCTCACCTTTATTCAGTGTCTAGCCAAGCCATCGCCTGTCTTTCCTCTACTGCTGGAGGGATAAAATTAGAGTCTGTTGGCTCCCAGATGTACGGAAAGAAGGTATCACTATTAGCTAGAGCCAGATGATCGAGATCGCCGTGATAGCTTTCAAGAATTGGTTGGTGAAGTCCAAAAACATCAATAGCAGCAGAGGAATTAACAAAGACCTCAACTTTAGTGCCAGCTTTGAGAAAGAGAACATCTGGGCGCTGCTCAATCGCTGAAATTGCCTCTTCGTTACGCTTGTCAATATCGGACAAAATCGCATCACTTCCACCTTCCAGAATATCTGTTAAGAGATTGGAGTCATTCTGCTTAGACCGAGAAAATCCACCGCTATTAGAAGATGTAGATGCTTGTCCAATTGCGCCAATTGCCAATCGAGTAATATTTCTTCTGCTAACTTCTCGTCTTTTATCATTCAGCTTCTCAACAATAAGAGGCTTGCCTTCTTCTCCATGAATACCAACAGCATTTTCTGGCAGTGCGATTTCATATTGCTGGTTGTCTTGCTGGACAATAGCAGCTACAGCCACTAGATGTAATAAACCATTTTTTGAAAGCGATCGGGCTTCAACAATTAACTGAGTCTTAGCAGGTAGAGCAATAGACCCATCGGCGGCTAGTAGGGGTTCGGCTAAGACTACATTGAGTTGGTTGCTTTGACTATCCTCGGATTCATCCCAGACAAATGGTGTAGCAAGAACCGCTTTGGCTCCACTACCTGGTACGAGCAGCTGACGCGGCTGCTCTTGTAAAATTGGCGTTTCTTCATCAAAATTGACGACTGGCGTTTGTGGTTCTGTCTGCTGCTTTGATTTTGCCGAAACGGTTAGTGCAGCATATTCAACTGGTGTTCGCAGCCCTGCGGTATCTGCGTCAACTGGTGTTTCTGCAACAGGAGATGCCTGACCGTAACTACCAAGTTGTGCAGCAGCCATCCACCTCTCCATTGGGTCTGCTTCCTGGGATGGTACAGGTGATTCTTTACTTTGAGTCCGAGCTACAGGGTTCGGTTGAACAACAGGTTTCGGTATTGATTGTGGAGGTGTATATACCCTTGGTGGTGCATACGCCGTTACGGGTCTTTGTGGTGAATATGTTGCTACGGGTCTTGGTCGCGGTCTTGGTGCTGGTGCATCAGTTCTTGTTGATACTCTGCTGGTCTTAGGTACAACAGGTTTGGATTGTTTTGCTGGTTGCTCTGTTGTTTTCGGCTGCTGCTTACCTTTTTCGTTCAGCGCTTCTAGCTCTTTTCCTTGTGAAGTGAGGGCTAAATCAGTCAATACTCGTCCTTGACTATCTGTCGCGTCAGTTTTATCCTGGCTTTCTTTCTTTGCGGTTGGATCTGCTTGCTGTTCTCGTGGTTTTTCGTTAGAGGATTGCATTAAGTTCCCGGAGAGAAAAATACCAGCCGTTACGACTAAAACTAAGGTACTCAACGACACCAGACCGAGCTTTGAAAAAGGATTATTTTGGAAAGATTGTTGAGTACGAAGCAAGTGAGGATCTTCTTCTACCAATAGTGATTCTTCATCGTCTGTTGTTTCCTCTGTTGCTGCAATTGCCGGAATTTTGTCTTCAAAACCAGCAAGCGTACTCATGCGCTCTTGTTCCCATTCTGGTTCATTAGACGGTACGAACTGTTCCTCAGAAGGTACAGACGGATCATGCTTGGATTCGTTAGATTCATTAGTCAGCATTGTTATAGTTCCTCTCTTTGAAGATCACGGATAGCATAAATTTCTAGTCCTGCTTGCCGAATTTGGTAAGCAGTTCGGTGTAAGGAACTTACACCGTTAGGTAATGGCAAGGGTGGGGTATCAATTGAATCAGGGCAAACGCATCTAAGTTTTATTAAATTTAATTGACAAATAGTTGCTCATAAGGTTTAGTTGCCATTTAACTAATTCTTGTCAGAAGAAACATCACTTCTCTAACTTGATAAAAATAACCAA
>JAESFL010000648.1_pt1 | contig 20984 bp, 18 predicted proteins | sample 9269401 | NCBI WGS metagenome assembly JAESFL01 (sample SAMN14506025, study PRJNA617098) | algae metagenome | isolation source: Gloeocapsa sp. UFS-A4-WI-NPMV-4B04 and co-occurring heterotrophs from desert... | place: USA: Utah | collected 2006-10-01 | reverse complement strand
GCGCTCGGCTTCAGCCGCAGAGGCGCGGGCGAACTCTCCCACCACGTCCTGCGTGTTCGACGGGTTGATGTTCGGCGAGGCCTCGGATGCCGCAAGCCACTCGCCCGCAATATAGTTCTTCGTCATCGTCAACCTGCCTGTCTGGTGTTGATGAGGCCCCGCTGGGCCAAGTTGGACATGAGTGCGCGGATGCCGAAGGTCCAGGGCTCGCATTCGGAGCTCGGCTTCATGCGGTTGACCAACGCCCCGAGCTTGGAAGCCGCAATGGTGACGATGTCGCCATGCTTGTGGGTAAAGCCCATGCCGGGCTCGCCACGATCCTGCGTGGGAGCGAACATCGTTCCCAGGAAGAGTGCGAAACCGTCCGGGTATTGGTGGTGCGGACCTACAGTCTGTGCAACGAGATCCTCGGGATCGCGGCTGATCTTCGTGATGGACGACGATCCTTCGAGCCTGAACCCATCCTCCCCTTCCACGGCCAGCGTCACCGTGGTCTGGCGCACGTCGTCGAGAGAGAAGCTGTCGTCGAAGAAGCGAACGAAGGGACCGACCGAGCAGGACGCATTGTTGTCCTTCGCCTTTGAGAGCAGCAGAGCCGAGCGCCCTTCGAAATCGCGCAGGTTCACGTCGTTGCCGAGCGTGGCGCCTACGATCTTGCCCTGAGCGGTGACGATCACCACCACTTCCGGCTCGGGGTTGTTCCAGGTGGACTTGGGATGAAGCCCGGCATCCATGAAGGCGCCGACGGCGGAGAGGGTCGGAGCCTTGGTGAAGACCTCCGCGTCCGGCCCAATGCCCACCTCCAGATACTGACTCCATGCTCCTTGGGCCATGAGAACATCTTTGAGCGCCATGGCCTCGGCGGAGCCTGGCTTGAGGCGGCTGAGATCGTCGCCCACGAGACGAAGAACCTCGGCCCGGATCGCTGCGGCCGCGCTGGCATCGCCGCGCGCCCGCTCCTCGATGACACGCTCCAGCATGGAGACCGCGAACGTGACGCCGGCGGCCTTGATGACCTGGAGGTCGATGGGCGCCAGAAGCCAGGGCTTCGAGGTGTCGCGGCTGTCGGGCGCAGTGTTCGCAGCAATATCCTCCAGCGAGCCGATCCTCTCGCCCTGTGCAGCCTTCACGGCACGGGCTGGATCATCCATGGCGGCAAGATCGCTGACCGTGGAGCATGCGGAGGAGATGTCGAACAGACCATCCTCCCTCACGGCCACCACTGACGGCCCTAAGCCCGGACGCCAGACACGCCCGACAAGCGCCCCCTGGAACCCATCTTCCGGCAGGATACGGGCAATGTTCGTTGAAGACAGGTGATCCATGGGCTGGCGCTCGCTTTCCTTGAGGGCTGTGCTTCGCCCCCTTCTCACGTGCGTCTTTGATATAGCGAGCGCACCGCAAGCGGCTATAGGGAAAATTCATTGCAGCCCTGCTCTGCCGGGAGGGCTCGGAACAAACCCGGTTCATCCCCCGTTCGCACCGTAGCTACGCCATTGCTATGTCATGAAAGTGCCGGCCGGCACTGAGCAAAGAAGGATGCGAGAAATGTCCGATACACCGTCTCCCGATCCGCAGCCTGGCGTGCCCAGTCCTGCGCCCCAGCCCGTGCATCCCGATCCGGGTCCTGCCGGCATTCCAAGCCCTCAGGAGCCCGTGGGCGTTCCGCCGACCACACCCAGTGAAGCCCCCAGCCCTGTTGAGCCAGTGGGCATTCCTCCCTCAGGGCCTCAAGAACTTCCGATCGGCCCGATGGGGAATTAACGCCGCGTCGAAACTGTGCTTTGTGCATGGCCGGGTCAAAGGAGCCCCACCCCATGGATGACAGCAAGCGCTCCGCTGCAGCCAATATGGCCTCGCCCTCCTACCGTCTGGCCGTAATGGATCAGGATTTCCTGCTCGGCGACTCCACGCGGGGCGTCCGGTTCATGCTGGAATACGCAAAGGCCGAGGAGAGCCTGCGGATCTGGGGCGTGCGGTCCACCATCGTGGTGTTCGGGAGCGCCCGCATCCGGGAGGATGGGCCGGGGCGGCACCCTGTCTGGTACGGGGAGGCGCGATCATTCGGCGCCATCGCTTCGCAGCGCGGCGGTGCCATGATGGTCACCAGCGGAACACGCGACAACGTCATTGCCACGGGTGGCGGACCCGGAATCATGGAGGCCGCCAACCGGGGGGCATCCGAGGTGGGTGCACCGTCGATCGGCTTCAACATCACCCTGCCGCACGAGCAGGAGCCCAACGCCTATTCCACGCCTGACCTAACCTTCCGCTTCCACTATTTCGCCATGCGCAAGATGCATCTGGCCATGCGCGCCAATGCCCTCGTGGTGTTCCCCGGAGGCTTCGGCACCTTGGACGAACTGTTCGAGATCCTCACCCTCCGGCAGACGGGCAAGGCGCCCGCCCTTCCAATCGTGCTCTTCGACAAGGCCTATTGGCAATCCGTCATCAAGTTCGACGCTCTCCTCGAGCACGGCATGGTGAGCGAGGGGGATCGCGAACTGGTCAACTTCGCCGACAGCGCGGAAGACGTATGGACCACACTGATCGGGAACGGCCTCGTTGTTCAGACGCTGGAACGGGGTTCCGAGCAGGACTTCTGATGTCCCTTCAGAACCTATTGAATTGATTTGACAAAGCCGAAGAGCTGAATTTTAGTGACCGCTATGGGGATTGCGATCTCCCCACGAGGCGACATGCCCAAGCATCGCATCCGCACTAAACTCTCACGGATGCATCATGTCGTCATTCAACACCATCTCGGCTGAAAAGCTTTCTCGTCTTGTCGGCACCCCCAAGTGCCCGGTCCTTATCGATGTCCGCACCGATGAGGACTTCGAGGGCGATCCGCGCCTCATTCCAAGCTCCATCAGGCGCCCGTTCGGGACGGTCTCGGATTGGGCTCATCAGTTCACAGGCAGATCCGCCATCGTGATCTGCCAGAAGGGCCTGAAGCTCAGCCACGGTGTGGCAGCCTGGCTCCGCCATTCAGGCATCCCGGCCGACAGCCTTGAGGGCGGGACTTTGGCTTGGGCCGAGGCTGACCTGCCCATGGTGCCCGTCGCACGGATCCCACCCCGTGACGGCCAGGGGCGAACGATTTGGGTGACACGCTCACGTCCCAAGATCGACCGGATCGCCTGTCCATGGTTGATCCGCCGCTTCGTTGATCCCAATGCGGTGTTCCTGTTCGTTCCAACCTCGGAAGTCCCCGGCGTCGTAGAGCGATTTGAGGCCATGCCCTTCGATATCGATGGCAGCGATATCTTCTGGAGCCACCGCGGGGAGCTTTGCACCTTTGACGTGATGGTCGAGGAATTCGGGCTTGGTACCGAGCCCTTGAGACGCCTCGGAATGATTGTGAGAGGCGCCGACACGGCTCGGCTCGACCTTGCTCCTGAAGCGTCGGGCCTCCTGGCCGTTTCTCTTGGATTATCCCGCATGTATTCGGACGATCTCGCTCAACTCGAGGCCGGGATTCTGCTCTATGATGCCCTGTACCGCTGGTGCCGGGATGCCACGGATGAAACGCACAACTGGCCTTCGAAGAAGCCGGGAGCATGATATGAGCGAGACAGTGCAAACCACCGGAAGTTCAACCGCTCAACCCCTCCCAAGCCATGGCGTCTCCTTGGGCGAGGCCTTCCGGGTCTGGCTGAGGGTCGCGGCCCTTAGCTTCGGCGGCCCCGCGGGCCAGATCGCCGTGATGCATCGCATCCTGGTCGAGGAGAAGCGCTGGATCTCTGAGAGCCGGTTTCTCCATGCGCTCAACTACTGCATGCTGCTGCCGGGACCGGAGGCGCAGCAGCTTGCCACCTATGTGGGCTGGCTCATGCACCGCACCCTCGGCGGCATCATGGCCGGTGGCCTGTTCATCCTGCCAGGCATCATCGCCATCATGGGCCTGAGCTGGATCTATGCCCTCTACGGGAAGGTCGGCTTCGTTGCGGCGCTCTTCTTCGGCCTGAAGGCAGCCGTGCTGGCCATTGTGCTCGAAGCGGTGGTGCGGATCGGCAAGCGGGCGCTCAAGAACCGGGTTCTGATCGGGATTGCGGCTGCTGCCTTCGTGGCGATCTTCTTTCTCGACGCTCCCTTCCCGCTGATCATCCTCGCCGCCGGTTTAGTGGGCTTTCTTGGCGGAAGAGCAAACCTACCGGAATTTCAAGTCGGCGGGCATGGCAGCCAGAGTGCAGAGGATGCTGACAACCTGCTCGGAGAACATCTGCCAGCTCACGCAAGACCCAACACAGCACGGAGCCTGCGCATCGCCGCTGTATGGCTGGCGCTCTGGCTCGTGCCGGTCGCCGCCCTGCTGCTGCTTCTCGGCAACGGCAATGTCTTCAGCCAGATCGCGATCTTCTTCTCCAAGATGGCTATGGTGACGTTCGGCGGCGCCTATGCGGTTCTGGCCTATGTGGCCCAGCAGGCGGTCGAGACCTATGGCTGGCTGCAGCCCGGCGAGATGCTGGACGGTCTCGGCATGGCCGAGACGACACCGGGCCCGCTGATCATGGTGCTGCAGTTCGTGGGCTTCATGGCAGCCTTTCGGGATGCAGGCGCCCTGCATCCGCTGCTGGCAGGCACGCTTGGGGGCCTCCTCGCCACATGGGTGACCTTCGCACCCTGCTTCCTCTGGATCTTCCTCGGTGCCCCCTACATCGAGGTGCTGCGCGGCAACCGCTCTTTAAGCGGCGCATTGTCCGCCATCACGGCTGCGGTCGTGGGCGTGATCCTGAACCTTGCGATCTGGTTCGGCATCCATACGATCTTCAGGGAGGTTCGCCCCGTGGAATGGGGGATCCTCAACTTCGACGCACCTGTATGGGAAAGCGTAAACCTCTGGGCGCTGCTGCTGTCGGCGGCGGCGATTATCGCGATGTTCCGCTTCAAGGTCGGAATGCTGCCGACGCTGGCTGCGACGTCGGCTGCGGGCATCGCTCTCTACGCAGTTGGCGTCATCGCGTGAGGGTGGGGTGAGGCAAGACGTTGCCTCACCCGTTGTCGATCAGGTCACGGACGAGATCTGGCCGCCATCGACGCGCAGGATCGAGCCCGTCATGAACGAGGCTTTCTCGCTCGCGAGGAACACGGCGGCTGCTGCGAACTCCTCGATTTCGCCGTAACGTCCTGCCGGAATACCCGCGCGAGCGGCGGCAGCCACATCCTCCACCGAACGGCCCGTGCGCTCGGCATTGGCGGCGTCGAGCTGCTTCAGACGGTCCGTCGCGATGCGGCCCGGCGCAATGGCATTCACCGTCACGCCTGACGACGCCACCTCGCTCGCCAGCGTCTTGCCCCAGCCCACGAGCGCGGGGCGGATCGCATTGGAGATGGCAAGGTTCGGGATCGGCTGGATCACCCCGGATGAGATCACCGAGATGATGCGGCCGAACTTGCGCTCGATCATGCCGGGCAGCAGCTGATCGGCGATGCGCACCAGGTTGACGAACATGGCATCGAACGATTGACGCCACTGATCGGACGACACCCCTTGCGCCTTGCCTGGGGGCGGACCACCGCTGTTGAGGACGAGGATATCGACACCGCCAAGCGCCTCCGTCACGTCCCTCACCAGAGTGTCGACCTGATCGACCTTGCCCGTGTCGCAGATGAACGGCAGAACATCCTTGCCGATCTTGTCGGCGGCGGCTTTCGAGCCGTCCATCGTACGGCTCGCGATGGCGACGCGGGCGCCCTCCTCGGCCAAGCCTTGGGAGATGCCGAAGCCCAGACCCTTGCTCGCGCCGAGAACGAGCGCGCGCTTTCCTTCCAACCCTGTTTTCATTTGAAGTTTCCCTTGTCTTACGAGCGCTCGATGCGCTCCATCAGCCACTCGATGTCGGCAATCGTCTCCGGGCTCAATTTCGGTCCGGGCTTGCGCAGCGTATCGGTTGCGATGATACCACGCCGCTTCAGCACATACTTGCGCACGGCCAGCCCCACGCCGGGCTGGGTCTCGTAGCGCACCAGCGGCAGGTGCCGGTCAAAGAGGTCATGTGCCTCTGTCCGCTTACCCTGGTTGATGAGATTGACCACCCCCACCAGCATTTCGGGATAGGCATAGCCCGTCATGGCGCCGTCGGCTCCGCGCTCCATCTCGAAGGGCAGGAACATGCCGCCATTGCCGCAGAGAATCGACACGCGGCGCGCCTGGCCGGCGTCGCTGGCCCGGCGTAACGTCGTGATCTTGTCCAGGCCCGGCCAGTCCTCGTGCTTGAGCATCACGCAGGAGGGGCTCTGCTCAATGATGCGCATGATCACCTTCGGGGTCATGACCACATTGGTCGTGAGCGGGTAATCCTGGAGCACCCATGGTACGTCCGATCCGATGGCTTCGACCGCATCGGCATAATAGGACACGATCTGATCGTCGGTCTTCAGGGTCGAGGGCGGGGCGATCATGACGCCGGCGGCACCTGCATCCATCACTTTGGAGGACAGGCCCGACATGGCGGCGAATCCTGCGGCCGACACCCCGACGACCACGGGAACGCGCCCCGCCACGGTTTTGATGACTTGGCGGGCGAAGGCCAGCGCCTCGTCTGCTCCCAGCTTGGGAGCTTCGCCCATGATGCCGAGGATGGTCAGCCCGGTGGCTCCGGCCTTCAGATAGGCCTCGACCATCCGATCGGTGGAGGCTGCGTCCACCCGCCCGTCGCTCTCAAAGGGCGTGGGACAGATAACATAGACGCCGGCAGCAGAACTCGTGAGCAAGGCTTCCTCCATGGCAGAGCTTGGCAAAGGATCAGGGGACCCTCATACACCCCCTTTCCGCCCGGTGCACTACCCTTGGGAGGCTGCCCAGCTATGCCTTCAACTGCGTCCGGAACCGCTCTTCTTGCCACCGCCGTCCCGCTTGTTAACGGTCGCCCAAGCCCGGCGCTCGGCTTCCTTCTCCGAAAGGCCGCGGCTCTCGTAGGATTCCTCGATACGCTCGGCCTTGCGCTTCTGCTTGTCCGTATAGGCTGACTTGTCACCGCGGGACATAGTGTTCTCCTTAGCCAATCGATCCTCTGGTGGGATGAGTCATTCCGGAATCAACCGATCAGCTGAAGCAGGGTTCCGCAACTGTGTTTCCAGACTGCGACTGTACAGACCTGCCGGATCTCAAGCTGTTTCCAGGATCTAGTTTGCTACAGCCCATCGGCCCGGCTCCTCCGTCTGGCCGATGAGAGCAAGGCCGTAAGCGATCGATTCGAACTGATCGGCGGAGGTCAGGCAGTTCTCGCCGAAGCGCTCCACGAACAGGCGGCGGATGGCGGGCACGAAGGATGTACCGCCCGTGAGGAAGACGCGCTCGATCTGCTCCGGCTGCACCCCGGCTCTGGCGAGCGACTCATCCACCGTGCCGGCGATCTTCTGGACATCCTCGGCGATCCAGCCCTCGAAATCGGCACGGGTGATCCGCGCCTGGATATCGACACCCTCGCCCTGGAAGCGGAAATCCGTCTCCTCCTGGCTTGAGAGAGCCACCTTGGCCGATGACACGGCGCGGTAGAGGGCAAAGCCCAGATCGTACTCGATGATGTCGATGAACTTTTCGAGCGGTTCAGGCTCGAGAGCCGCACGGGCGAGTTCCCGCAACTCCTTCAGATCGCCGCTACCCTTCATCATCGCGAGTTGGTTCCAGCGGGCGAAGTTGGCGTAGTAGTGGTTGGGGATCGACAGGATCTTGTCCATTGAGCGGTAGTATCCACCCTTGCCGAGGCGGGGCGAGACGACCCGGTCGACGATCCGGTAATCGAAGGCATCGCCGGCAATCCCGATGCCTGCATGGCCCAGAGGCTCGGCCCGAAGCACTCCTCCCTTTCTGGAAAAGCGCATGACGGAGAAGTCGCTGGTGCCGCCGCCGAAGTCCGCCACGAGCACGGTCGCATCGTGATCGAGCTGCCTTGCATAGAAGAAGGCTGCGCCTACGGGCTCATAGACATAGCGGGCCTGCTCCGCCCCGAGCCGTCCGAAGGCCGCCCGGTAGCGCCGCATGGCGAGATCGTCGTCCGGGTTGTAGCCGGCGAACTGGACCGGCCGGCCGATGACCACGTTCCGCGCTCCCCAATCCAGCCCGGAGCCGCCATGGCGCGCAAGGGTGCGCAGGAAGGCGCTCAGCAGGTCCTCGAAGCCGTAGCGCTCCCGGAAGATGCGCGTTTCCTTGAAGGTGGCGCTCGCCGCAAAGGTCTTGAACGACTGGATGAACCGATGGGCATGGAGCCCCTCTAGGAACTGCTCGATGGCCCAGGGGCCGCCCTCGACCTCGGTGCGCAGGCCGTTGCCGTGCCGCTCGTCCCAAAAGCAGAGCGCGGTCACATAAACCTTGAGGCTCTCGCCCCCATGGTCGAAGGTCAGCGCCTCCACGTGTCCGTCCGGGCTCGCGATGGCCACGACCGTGTTGCTGGTGCCGAAATCGATGCCGATGGAAATATCGTGGGATTGTGGCATGAGGACCTCGGGCGCGAGCGAAAAGGGCCGGACGGTCTATACGCCAAGGCTTTCGGAGCCAAGGGGAATCGCCAGAAAAAGTGCTTTCCCTTTCGGCACTGCGACACTGGCCCTGTGGACGGGCCGTTGACCCGGAGCCGCCCCGCACCGTAGAAGCCGCGCCTCAACCTTTCGGAGACTTTCATGCTATCCATCGGTCAGCGCATTGCGAATGAACTGAGTGTTCAGGAATGGCAGGTCAAGGCGGCCGTCGAACTCCTCGACGGCGGTTCAACCGTGCCCTTCATCGCGCGCTATCGCAAGGAAGTCACCGGCACTCTTGACGACGCCCAGCTGCGCACCCTGGAGGAGCGCTTGAGCTACCTGCGCGAGCTGGAGACCCGCCGCAAGACGATTCTCGACAGCATACGCGAGCAGGGCAAGCTCACCGACGAGCTGGCGCTCCAGATCAACACAGCCGACACCAAGGCGCGGCTCGAAGACCTCTACCTTCCCTACAAGCCCAAGCGCCGCACCAAGGCACAAATCGCCCGAGAGGCCGGCTTGGAGCCGCTGGCCGACCTGCTCCTGAGCGAGCCGATCCGCGACCCGAAGGAGGCTGCGGCCGCTTTCGTGAACACGGACAAGGATGTGGCGACGCCCGAAGCGGCCCTTGAGGGCGCCCGCTCCATTCTAGTCGAGCGATTTGCCGAGAACGCGGAGCTGCTGGGCGCCTTGCGCGACATCTACTGGGAGCGCGGCAGCCTCACGTCCAAGGTGCGCGACGGCAAGCAGAATGAAGGCGCGAAATTCTCCGACTATTTCGACTTCGCCGAGCCCCTGACCAAGCTGCCCTCCCACCGCATCCTCGCGCTCTTCCGCGGCGAGAAGGAGGAGATCCTCGATCTGCGCATGGAGGAGGACAAGGACGCTGCCGAGCCCGGCTATGTGAGCCGCTACGAGGGTCGCGTTGCACTTGCCTTCAACATTGCCGATCAGGCACGCGCCGGCGACAAGTGGCTGCTCGACACAGTGCGCTGGGCGTGGCGGACGAAGCTGCGCTTCTCCATCGAACTCGACATGAAGATGAAGCTCTGGCAGCTCGCCGAGGATGAGGCAGTGAAGGTATTCGCCGGCAACCTGCGCGACCTGCTGCTCGCGGCCCCTGCCGGCGCCCGCCCGACCCTCGGCCTCGATCCGGGTTATCGAACCGGCGTGAAGGTGGCTGTGGTGGATGCCACCGGAAAGGTCGTGGCAACGGATACCATCTACCCACATGAGCCGAAGCGGCAATGGGACGAATCCATCGCCACCCTGGCGCGCCTCTGCAGGGTTCATCGCGTCGAGCTCATTGCCATCGGCAACGGCACCGCCTCACGCGAGACCGATAAGCTCGCAGCCGAACTTGTGTCGAAGCATCCGGATCTCACGCTCACCAAGATCATGGTCTCGGAAGCGGGCGCCTCCGTCTATTCGGCATCGGCCTTCGCGAGCCAGGAGCTGCCTGATCTCGACGTGTCCATCCGCGGTGCCGTCTCCATTGCGCGCCGCCTGCAGGATCCGCTCGCCGAACTCGTGAAGATCGACCCGAAATCCATCGGTGTCGGGCAGTACCAGCATGATCTCGCCGAGTACAAGCTCTCCCGCTCCCTCGACGCGGTGGTGGAGGATTGCGTGAACGCGGTCGGCGTCGATCTCAATACGGCATCCGCCCCGCTGCTCGCCCGCGTGTCGGGCCTTGGCGATTGGGTCGCGCAGAACATCGTCACCCATCGCGATGCCAACGGTCCGTTCAAGACACGCAAGGCGTTGACCAAGGTCTCAGGTCTTGGACCGAAGACCTTTGAGCAGGCGGCAGGCTTCCTGCGCATCCCAAACGGCGACGACCCACTCGATGCCTCCGGCGTCCACCCCGAAGCATATCCGGTCGTGCGCCGGATTCTCGAAGCCACGAAGAGCGATATCAAGCTGGTCATCGGCAACGGCGCGGTGCTGAAGAAGCTCAACCCGCAGAACTTTACGGACGAGAAGTTCGGCGTGCCGACCGTCAAGGACATTCTCAGCGAGCTCGAAAAGCCCGGCCGCGATCCGCGTCCCGAGTTCAAGACCGCCACCTTCATGGAAGGCGTGGAGAAGATCGGCGACCTGAAGCCGGGCATGATGCTGGAAGGCGTCGTCACCAACGTGGCAGCCTTCGGCGCTTTCGTGGATATCGGCGTGCACCAGGACGGCCTCGTTCACATCTCGGCGCTCGCCGACACCTTCGTGAAGGATCCGCGCACCGTGGTGAAGCCGGGCGACATCGTGAAGGTGAAGGTGCTCGAGGTCGACATCCCCCGCAAGCGCATCTCCCTCACCATGCGGATGAGTGACCCAGCCGAGAAGCGGCCGGCCGGGCGACAGGACGACAACCGGGGAGCTTTCCAGAAGCACCGGGCCCAAGCGGAGCGCAAGCCCGCGGCACAAGCCCCCTCCTCCGGTGGCGCACTCGCCGATGCCCTGCGCCGGGCAGCCATGACCAACGGCAAGGACAAGGGCAGCCGGAAGTGATTGCATCAAGGGTGGCTTGTGGCCGCCCCTGATCTGTTCTAGAAGCAAAGCGTCTCACGGGGAGCCTCATACGAGGCTGAGAGGTGGCCAGGCCGCCGACCCGTCGAACCTGATCCGGGTCATGCCGGCGGAGGGAATGAGCATGCGACATCGCCACAAAAGCCATGCCTCGTGCAATTTGCGCCGCCTGTCCGGCCTGCCTCTTGCATGGGAGCGCCCTTAAGATGTTACGCCGCCTTCTTCTCACCCTTGCTTCGCTCGGGCTCGCCACGGGCCTCGCCCAGGCGCAGACCAAGCCGACGCTTACCGTCTACACCTACAGTTCGTTCGCCGGGAAATACGGTCCCGCCAAGACCGTCGAAGAACGCTTCGAGGCGACCTGCAACTGCGATCTCACCTGGGTCACCGCCGAGGATGCGGGCAGCCTGCTCGGACGGCTTCGTCTCGAAGGCCAGAACACCAGGGCCGATGCAGTCGTCGGCCTCGACATGAACCTCGTGGCGGAAGCCAAGTCGCTCAACCTCTTTGCCCCGCACGGCGCCGAGGTGAAGGATTTGTCGCTTCCCATCGAATGGAAGGATGACACCTTCATCCCGTTCGACTGGGGCTACTACGCCTTCGTGTACGATTCCAACAAGCTGCCCAACCCGCCGAAGAGCCTGAAGGAACTGGTCGACAATCCCAACGGCCCGAAGGTGGTGCTGCAGGATCCCCGCACCAGCGCGCCAGGCCTCGGCCTCCTGCTGTGGATGCAGAAGGTCTACGGCGAGAAGGCCGGCGAAGCTTGGGGCAAGCTCAAGCCCCGCATCGTCACCTTCACCAAGGGCTGGTCGGAAGCCTATGGCCTCTTCATGAAGGGCGAGGCCGACATGGTGATGTCCTACACCACGTCTCCCGCCTACCACATCGTCGCGGAGAAGAAGGACAACTACAAGGCCGCCGCCTTCACGGAAGGCCACTACCTTCACGTGGAACTCGCCGGCATGACCCGCACGACGAAGCAGCCTGAACTAGCCAAGAAGTTCATGGCGTTCATCCTCAGCGAGCCGTTCCAGACGGCGATCCCGGAGACCAACTGGATGTATCCGGCGAAGAACCCACCCTCGGGTGTGCCTGAGGCGCTCAAGGGAATGATCCAGCCGAGCCAGGCGCTTCTCTTCACGCCCGAGGACGTACAGCAGAACCGCCGCGCCTTCACCGATGCGTGGCTCAACGCCACGGCGCGCTGATCGCTCATGCTGACCTTGAGGCTGCCCCATCCCGGAACCCTGGTGGCCTTTGCCATCGTGGCCCTGGTTGCGGGCGGCTTCATCGCGCTTGCCACCTTCGATGGAGGAACGCCGACGCTTTTCTCCATCGGCCCTTATCTTGGCCGAGTTCTCGCCTTCTCAATCATCCAGGCGACACTCTCGACCGTTCTGTCGCTTGCTCTCGGCATCGGTCTTGCGCTTGCTCTCGTGCGGCGCTCGTTCCCAGGCCGCGGCATCGTTCTGGCGGCCTTGAGCACCACGATGGTGATGCCGACCATCGTCGCGGTCTTCGCGGTCTTCGCCGTCTATGGCCGCAGCGGCTGGCTCGCTGATCTGCTGGCCTTCCTCGGATGGAAAGGCGGGATCAGCATCTTCGGCTATCCAGGCATTCTCATCGCCCATGTATTCCTGAACGCACCCTTCGTGGCGCGGATCACGCTAGACGGATTGAACCAAATCCCCGCTGAACATTGGCGCCTCGCCACCGCCTTCGGGTTCACACCGGCGCAGATTTTCCGCCACCTCGATTGGCCCGTGCTGCGCACTGAGCTGCCCGGTATCGCAGGCCTTATCTTCCTCATGTGCTTCAAGAGCTTCGCCATCGTGCTGGCTCTCGGCGGCGGACCGAGCCGCTCCACTCTCGAGGTGGCGATCTACGAGGCGCTCAAGATCGATCTCGATTTCGGGCGCGTCGCTTGGCTGGCGCTGATCCAGCTCGCGATCTGCCTCTCCATGACGTCTCTCCTCCACTGGGCCTTCACGCGGCCGCCCGTTGGACATACCATCCGCAGCCTCGTCCGCCGGCCCGATGCGGAGAACCGGCACCTGAAGGTGGTGGATGCCATTGTGCTCGCAATAGCAGCCCTGTTCATCGCGCCGCTCGCCCTCAGCATGTTGACGGGCATCGGCAACATTCCCGACATCCTTGGAACGGACCTTCTCCAGGCCCTCATCACGAGCATGATCATTGCCGCCGCCGCGGCCGTGATCGCCTGCATTCTGGCGCTCGCGCTCGCCTCCGCTGCACGACGCAGGCGCCTCGTCCTGCGCTCCCCCCGGATCGCGGCCTTCTACGACTTCCTGCCCGATACGCTGCTGGCCGTTCCTCCCTTTGCACTCACGGCAGGCCTTTTCCTGCTGATCCAGCGCTTCGGGGATCCGTCCTCCGCCGGGCTCATCCTCCTGCCTCTCATCAACGGGTTGGCTGCCGTACCCTTCACCTATCGCTTCGTCGCGCCGCACCTGCTCACCGTCGAGGAACGCTATGGCCGCGTGGCGGCGTCCCTTGGCGTCACCGGATGGGCGAAGCTGACGATCATGGATTGGCCCGTGCTCAAGCGTCCGCTCGCGGCCGGCTTTGCCTTGGCCATGGCCCTGTCGTTCGGCGATTTCGGCGTCATCGCGCTTTTCGGCGGCACGGAGCTGGTGACGCTGCCCTACCTTCTCTACGAGCGTCTCGGCGCCTATCGGCTTGATGAAGCCTCGGCCATCGGGCTCGTGATCGTTCTCGTCGCCTTCCTTCTGGCTCACATTTCAGGTCGCATGTCCCATGCTGGTCATTGAGAATTGCCGCCTGACCTGGCCCGACTTCGTGGCCGATTACTCGCTCTCGGTACAGGCAGGACACCTCTGCGCCGTCATCGGCCCGTCCGGCGGCGGCAAGACCACCCTGCTCCACATGATCGCCGGCTTTGAGACGCCGGAGAGCGGCACGCTGAGCCTCAGTGGGCAGAACCTCCTGCCGCTCCCCCCAGCCAAGCGGCCTGTCGCCATCGTGTTCCAGGATCACAACCTGTTTCCGCATTTGAACGTGGAACAGAATGTCGGCCTTGGCCTCCGGCCCTCGCTTCGCTTGGCCGACGATGAGAAGCTGCTCATCGAGGAAACGCTGGAATCCGTCGGCCTTGAAGGATTTGGCTCCCGCAGGCCCGGCGAGATGTCGGGCGGTCAGCGCCAGCGCGTGGCGCTGGCCCGCGCCCTCGTTTCCGGTCGTCCGCTGATCCTGCTCGACGAACCCTTCAGCAGCCTCGACCCGACCTTGCGTCGCGATATGATTCTCCTGGTCGACGAGATGCGTCGCAAGCGTCCCGTCACCATCCTCATGACGATCCACACTCCTGAGGACGCTGCCGACGTGGTCGATCAGATGGCGTTCGTCGCCGACGGCAAGGTCGTCGCTTCAGGTCGGCCCGCCGACATTCTCAACAGCGCATTGGCGCCGAGGATCGCAGCAGCTGTATCGAACTCGTAGAGCGTTCGCTTCAAGAGCGCTCAGGCACAACCGACAGGCCCGCCGCATCGAAGACGTGAAGCGCGCGGCTCGGCACATGGGCGGTATAGGTGCCGCCTGGGGTCGCCTCTGTCTCGCCGGGGGCGCGCACGATCACGTCATCGCCGCTGGCCAGCCGCATATAGACATAGCTCGACTCGCCCAGCTGCTCCACGGCGTCGATGGTGCCTCTGAGGGGCGCGGAACCGGCTCCTTCCACTTCCATGTGCTCGGGCCTGATGCCCACCGTCACATGGTCGCCGGGCTTCACGCTGCCGGGTCTCACATCCAGGGCAGCTTCAGTTCCGGCAAAGCCGATGGTGGCATGACCCTCGGTTAAACGAAGAACCTGTCCCTTGATGAAGTTCATGCGCGGCGAGCCGATGAAGCCGGCGACGAACAGGTTGCGGGGAGAGCGGTAGAGCTCCAGCGGCGCCCCGACCTGCTCAATCCGCCCTTGGTTCAGTACAACAATCTTTGAGGCCAGCGTCATGGCCTCGACCTGATCGTGGGTGACGTAGATCATGGTAGCGCCGAGATCGCGATGGAGCTTGGCGATCTCGAGGCGCGTGTTGACACGAAGGGCTGCATCGAGGTTCGATAGCGGCTCGTCGAAGAGGAAGACGCTGGGATTGCGCACGATGGCGCGGCCGATAGCGACGCGCTGCCTCTGGCCGCCAGAGAGTTCCCGCGGTTTGCGGTCGAGAAGCGGCGTCAGCTTCAGGATTTCGGCGGCCTGCCGCACCCGGCGATCCGCCTCCGCCTTGTCGGTCTTGGCGAATTTAAGGCCGAACGCCATGTTCTTGTAGACATTCATGTGCGGGTAGAGCGCATAGGATTGGAACACCATGGCGATCTTGCGGTCTGCCGGCGGCAGTTCGTTCACCCGTTGGCTTCCGATTCGGATCTCGCCGCCGCTCACCGTCTCGAGACCCGCGATGATGCGCAGCAACGTGGACTTGCCGCAGCCTGACGGGCCGACGAAGACGACGAACTCGCCATCATCCACGGACAGATCGATGTCTCGCAGGATCTCGGTCGCTCCGAAGGATTTTGCAACGCCGTGAAGGGAAACCTCAGCCATCGCGGTCGACTCCTGGAATGATGCTCACTTCACGGCACCGGCAGTGAGGCCGCGCACGAGATAGCGGGAGAAGAGAAGATAGAGGACAAGGACGGGCGCGATTGCCAGGGTCAGGGAGGCGAGCACCGCGTTCCAGTCTGTCACATACTGTCCGATGAACTGCTGCACGCCGAGCGTAATCGTCTGCTTGCCATCGCCGGGCGCTAGGATCAGCGGGAACCAGAGGTCGTTCCAGACCGGAACCATGGTGAACACGGCCACTGTCGCGATGGCGGGGCTGATCAGCGGCAGGATGATGCTGAAGAAGATCCGGTACTCGCTGACGCCGTCGCAGCGGGCCGCATCGCGCAAGTCTTTGGGGATCTGCTGGATGAACTCGCCGAGGATCAGGATCGCGAGCGGCAGACCCTGCGCTACATAGACCAGGATGAGAGCCGTCAACGTGTTGACGAGGTTGAGCTCCACCATCATGCGCAGGATGCTGACGCTGCCGAGACGGATCGGCACCATGATGCCGATGGCGAGATAGAGGCTGAGGAGCGTGTTGCCGCGGAAGCGGTATTCCGTCAGCGCCCAGGCGGCCATGGCCCCGATGAGCACGATGAGAACCAGGGATACAACCGTGACCGTGAGGCTGTTGAAGAAATAGAGGCCGAAGTCGGAATTGGCGAAAACCCGGTCGAATCCTATGGTGGTGAGGGTCTGGCGATTGGGCAGGCCGAGCGGGTCGGCGAAGATCGCCCTCCTGGTCTTGAAGGCATTGATCAGGATCAGAAAGATCGGGCCGAGCGCCAGGATCGTATAGAGGATCAGCGCGATATGAACGGCGATGCGGCCGGGTCTGATGGTCATTCCCGTGCTCCCTAGAAGCTGTGCCGCTGCAGCCGCCGCTGCACACCGAAGAGATAGATCAGAACGCCGATCAGGATGATGACCAGCATGGCGGTCGCCACCGCTGCCCCCATGGTCGGGCTGCCGACCTGGAGCTGGAACCCGAAGAAGGTGCGATAGAAGAAGGTGCCGAGAATATCGGTCGAGAAGTTCGGGCCGGCGAGTGCACCTTTGATCGCGTAGATCAGGTCGAAGGCGTTGAAATTGGCTACAAAGGTGAGGATCGACACGACGCCGAGCGTCGGCAGGATCAGGGGCAGACGCACGAACCAGAACACGCTGAACGGCCCTGCGCCGTCGACGGTCGCGGCATCGAGCAGGTCGTCGGGGATGTTCAGGAGGGCCGCATAGATCAGCATCATCGGGATGCCGACGAACTGCCATACGGAAATGAGGGAAACCGTCAGTAGCGCCGTCGATTCCTGCCCCAGCCACGGTCCGAAGAGGCTTCCCAGGCCCACCGCCTTCAAGAGACTCGGCGCGATGCCCCAAAGGGGGTTGAGCATGAGCTGCCAGATGAAGCCGATGATGACCACGGACAGCATCGTCGGCAGGAAGATGAGGGTGCGGTAGACGCTGCCGCCTGTCAGCCGCGGCAGGCTGAGCAGCATGGCCAACCCCAAGCCGATGCCGTTCTGCACCACCATGTGGATGGCGAAGAAGATCAGGTTGTTGGAGAATGCGTTCCAGAACTGGCCAGACCAGTTGGGATCGGTGAGAAGCGTATAGAAGTTCTGGAGGCCAACGAAGCTGCGTACGCCCGTCTCGTCACCGGCATAGAGGCTCAGGCGAATCGTATCGATCAGCGGATAGATCGAAAACAGCGTGTAGATCGCCAGTGCCGGTGCGAGGAATACCGCGATGTGAATCGGAAAGCGCGAACGGGTGGGGACCACGTCCGTCACCGGCACACTGGAGGCCGTGAGATCCGTCATGCTGCTCCGGGGCGAAGGAGAAAAGACAGGCGGGCCGCTCCTTCTGAGCGGCCCGCCTTCGATCAACGCTTACTTCTTCTGCGGCTCATACCAGCTGGCTAAGCCGTCTTGGGCCTTCTTGGCCGCCTCTTCAGGCTTCATGGCGCCGTTCATCACCTGGGCGCTCACGTTCCAGAGCTCATTCTCGAGGTTCGGCGTCCCGCGCGACAGGATCTGGTAGGAGTTGCGGATCGAGCTCTCGCAGGTGCCGCGCCAGCCGACGAACTTGGCCGCCACAGGATCCTTCACATCGACCTTTGCCTTGGAGAGCGGGAAGAAGCCCGGCAGTTCGTTGGCGTAGATCTCGGCGAATTCAGGCGACGCCACCCAGGACAGGAAGGTCTTGGCGGCTTCCATGTTCTGCGATTTGGCGTTGATGCCGATGGCGATGTCCGTATGGTCGCTGATGTAGCACTTATCGCCGGCATTCACCACGGGCGGCGCGAAGGCGTCGAATTCAAAGTCGGCCTGCTTGCGGAAGATCGGCACGTCCCAGGAGCCGGCCGGATAAATCGCCGCGCGGCCCAGGGTGAACAGGTTCTGCGTATCCGGATATTTCTGGGCCTTGTAGCCGTCGCCCATATACGGGGCCCAGCTCGCCAGTTCCTTGAACGCGTCCACATAGGGCTTGTCGGTGAACTTCTGCTTGCCCTCGATGAGCGCCTTGCGGCCCTCCTCGCCCTTCCAGTAGTTCACGCCGATGTTCTGGAAGCCCATGGTGGCGGCTTCCCACTGGTCGGCCGTACCCATGGCGATGGGGGTGTACTTGCCGTCGGCCTTGATCTTGTCGAGCACCGCGTGGAACTCGGCCACGGTCTTCGGCGGCGTGAGCTTCAGCTCGTCGAAGATCTCCTTGTTGTAGACGAAGCCGTGGATCACCGAGGCCATCGGCATGCAGAACGTGGTCTTGCCGTCGTCCGTGGACCAGGCGCTCCTCGCCACGTCGGAGAAGTTCTCAAGACCCTTCACGTCGTTCACCGAAACGAGACTGCCCTTCTTGAACAGGTCGAGAGAGGCATCGAACGGACGGCAGGTGATGAGGTCTCCGGCCGTCCCGCCGGCGAGGCGCGCGTTGAGCGCAGCGTTGTACTCGGTCGGCGGATCGGCCTTGAATTGCACCTTGATGTTCGGGTGCTTCTTGTTGAAGGCCGGAATGATCTTGGTGTTCCACACATCCGCATCGTCGTTGCGCCAACTCTCGATGGTGAGAGTCTGGGCCGAGGCGGCATTGGCGAACGCCAGAGCGGCCGCGACGACGGATGCCGTCGCCAGCAGTTGTCCCGCACGGCGCCGGAAAGCCTTCGAATGGAGCGTCTTCATCGTTTTCGTCCTCCGTAACCCAAAGGCGGCTTCGCGGCACGCCTTCGAGCATGTTCCCTTTTGTTGCCCCGTGCCCATTTTGTGCATTCTTGTGCCTCCCAGCGGGCAGCCATGACTGTTTCACTGGACGATGCGTTGGACAAGTGACCTCATATTGGTATCGACAAATTTCAAAGACAACTCCCCTTCGGTGCGATCCTCCGGAAATTGCCAGCTTCCGTCAGTGCTCTCGTGAATCTACATCCACAGGACAGGTATGCTGGCCTCTGGGCAAGATGGTCTCTGCCTCTTCCCGAACTGGACATTAAGTGGCATTGTGCCGTCCCATAGTCCGCATCCTGAGATCCATCTGCGCATGACCGACCTTCTGTTCCTTGGCATCGATGGCGGCGGCACCAAGTGCCGGGCGCGTCTGCGCAATGCGCAAGGCGATCTGCTGGGGGAAGGAACGGGCGGCCCATCCAACATCCGCCTCGACCCGGAGCTGGTCTGGAACTCGCTTCTCACGGCCTGCCGCGAAGCACTGTCACAGGCAGGGCTTCAGGAGAGCGACCTCAGCCGTGTCCATGCCGGGATGGGTGCGGCCGGTGCGGGCCAGACCAGCGCGGTCGAGCGCCTGCTGGCGCGCTCCCATCCCTTTGAATCCTTCGAGATCGACACGGACGCCCACACCGCCTGGCTTGGGGCATTCAACGGAGGCGACGGAGCGATTCTCATCGTCGGCACCGGCTCCTGCGGCTATGGCGGCGTGAGCGGTCAATGCCATTATGTCGGCGGCTGGGGCTATGAGGTTTCCGACGAGGGCAGCGGGGCCGCCATCGGGCGGGAACTCCTGCGCCGCTGCATCTGGGCCCACGACGGTCGCGCGCCTTCGACCGCGCTCTCGGATGTCGTGCTGGCAGAGTTCAAGAACGATCTTGAGATCCTGGTCGACTGGGTCGGCAGAGCCCGTCCGGCGGATTACGGCCGCTATGCACCCCTGGTCTTGCAGCATGCCGAACAGCGCGATCCCCTGGGCATCGCGATCGTCGAGGATGCCGCCGCCGGACTGAGCGCGATCGGCACGCGGCTGCTCGATCTCGGCGCCCCGGCCATCTGTCTTTTCGGTGGATTGGCAGAGCCGCTAAGGCCATGGCTTTCACCTCCTGTCCAGCGCACCATCTCGGCTCCCATAGCCGATGCAGTCGACGGCGCCATCCTGCTCGCTCGCACGGCCATATCAGGGAGATCCTCATGAGCGATCAAGCCGGCGAGGCCCTATCGCTTCTTCCCCTGAACGAGGCCAATCCCACGCCCCTGTACCTTCAGCTTCAGCAATCCATCGAGGAGGCGGTGCGCAAGGGCGATCTCAAGGCGGATGCCGCGCTGCCTGGAGAGCGGGATCTCGCCAAGCAGCTCGGCATTTCGCGGGTCACTGTGCGCAAGGCTATCACCGGGCTTGTGCAGAAAGGCGTCCTCGTCCAGCGCTGGGGCTCCGGGACCTTCATCGCGCAGCAGATGCGCTTGGAGCAGCCCCTGTCCCGCCTGTCGAGCTTCACGGACGACATGTCGGCCCGCGGTCTCAAATCCTCGGCCGTGATGCTGAGCCAATCGACCGGCCAGGCCTCGACGGACGAGCTGATGGCCCTCGGCCTCTCGCCCGGCGATCGGGTGAGCCGCGTCAATCGTCTGCGTATGGCGAACGGCATCCCCATGGCCATCGAGAACGCCGTCATCCCGTCGCGCGTTCTGCCGGATCCGTCCCTGGTGCAGCAATCGCTGTATGCCGTGCTGCACGAGAAGGGCTTCATGCCCACTCGTGCCCTTCAGCGTCTCCACGCGGTCCTCTTAAACGAGGAACAGGCCTCGCTCCTCGGCGTTCCGCCCCAGAGCCCGGCGCTCTACATCGAGCGACGTTCTTTCACGGCCGCTGGTGAAGTGGTCGAATTCACCTCGTCCTATTATCGGGGCGACGCCTATGATTTCGTGGCCGAGCTGACCATCAGCCAGCCGGAACGGATGCACAATGATGACACCTGACACGAACAGCGCTGTTTCCACTGTCACGGCCATGCTGCGCGAGGCGCAAGAAGCCCCGCAGGTGGTAGCATCCCTGCTCGACAGCAATGCGCCCCTCTGCCGGGAGCTGGGCGAGCGCCTGCGCGGCGCTCCTCCGCCCTTCGCCGTGACCTGCGCGCGGGGCAGTTCGGACAATGCGGCGACCTTCGTCAAATACCTGCTCGAGATTC
>JAESFL010000647.1_pt1 | contig 20985 bp, 19 predicted proteins | sample 9269401 | NCBI WGS metagenome assembly JAESFL01 (sample SAMN14506025, study PRJNA617098) | algae metagenome | isolation source: Gloeocapsa sp. UFS-A4-WI-NPMV-4B04 and co-occurring heterotrophs from desert... | place: USA: Utah | collected 2006-10-01 | reverse complement strand
AAGATCTTGACTTGGAATGTTTATTTTCGATTGACATCTTCGTTGCGACCGTGTGACGAAGGTGCATGCCACCGATCGGTTCTCTCAGATTTTTATCCTATATTCGTTCGAGCGGTCTCCTTGATCATCCAGCCGACTCCCATCCGGCAAGCGGCATGAAAGCGCTCATGCGACGCTGTACGCCAATCGCGGGCGGATTCGTCGGGGTGCCCGCACCCATTCGTTGCGCAAGCAGGGATCTCGTAGCGTGACCGACGCTGAGGCCGACGAACTGCGGCAGCGGGTGGCTGCGCTGGAAGCCGAGAACGCCCGTCTGCGAGAAGCGCTCGAGGAGCAGAACCGCGGCCCCGACATCGATCCGCACGCCTTGCCGGCCGCCACCCTGGCGGCCAGCCGGGCCCGTTTGCGGGAAGCGCTCACCATCGCGACAGTGGGCGGCATCTACTTCGACTTGGACGGCCAGCTTCTCGATGCCAACGACGCCTTCCTGGCGATGTGCGGCTACAGCCGCGAGGATCTCAACGCCGGGCGCCTCAGTTGGCAGGTGCTGACACCGCCGGAATGGCTCGACGTATCCTGGCGCGCTTTCAAAGATCTGAAGGCCACCGGACGCACGACCCCTTATGAGAAACAGTATTTTCGTAAGGACGGCTCCCGGTTCTGGGCCATGTTCGGTGCCACGTTGCTGGAGGATGGCCGCGGCTTCGAGTTCGTCATCGACATCACGGACCGAAAACGGGTGGAAGCCGATCTCGCGGCCCGCGAGGCGGAACTCCGCCTGATCGCGGACGCGATGCCGGCGCTGATCGCGTTCATCGACCGCACCTTCACCTATCGCTTCGCCAATGCTGCCTACGAGGCATGGATCGGCCGAAGGCCCGAGCATGTCGTGGGTCGCACGATCGAGGAACTCCTCGGGACAGCCGAGTTCGAGGCCCGCCGCCCGCTCATCGAACAGGCCATGGCCGGTGCGGACGTCCAGTTCGAGCGGTCTTGGCCGCACCCGGACGGACGGCCGCGCGACGCGGCGATCCGCTACATCCCGAACCGGAGCCAGACCGGCGAGGTCGTCGGCATCTACGTGTTCGTGCAGGACATCACCGATCGCAAGCAGACCGAGGAACTGCTCGCCCTGCGGGCTCAGCAGCTCGAAGCGCAGGTTGCCGAACAGGAGAAGGCACGGGATCGGATCTGGAACCTGTCGCCGGTCCTCAAATTCGTGGCGCGGCACGACGGCGAGATCCGCTCGGTCAACCCGTCCTGGACGCGCTCGCTCGGCTGGTCGGAAGAGGAGACCATCGGGCGCAACGTGCTCGACTTCGTTGCGCCCGACGGACGGGAGCAGGCTGCCTCCGACCTGATGCGGCGGGCCGCGACGCCCGCGTCCGGCGACATCGAACTCATGCTCCTCACGAAGGAGAACGGCCCGCGCCACGTCTCATGGACCGTCGTGCCGGGTGACGACCTCCTCTTCGGATTCGGCCGGGACATCACCGAGCAGCGCTTTGCCGAAGAGGCGCTTCGCCAATCGCAGAAACTGGAAGCCGTGGGCCAGCTCACCGGCGGCGTGGCGCACGACTTCAATAACCTCCTGACGATCATCCGCTCCTCGGTCGACTTCCTGCGCCGCCCGGAACTGCCGGAGGTCCGCAAGGTGCGCTATCTCGACGCCGTCTCCGAGACGGTCGACCGGGCTGCCAAGCTCACGGGGCAGCTCCTGGCCTTCGCCCGCCGCCAGACGCTCAAGCCTGAAGTGTTCGATGTGGGCGCGCGGCTGCACGCGGTTGCCGACATGCTCGATACCGTGACGGGCGCCCGCATACGGGTCGTGACGGAGGGATTGGACACGGCCTGTTACGTCCGCGCGGATCTCAGCCAGTTCGAGACCGCACTCATCAACATGGCGGTCAACGCCCGCGACGCCATGGAGGGGGAGGGCACCCTGACGCTGCGGCTAACCTGCTCCGTGTCGATGCCGCCGATCCGCGGGCATGCCGGTGCTCCGGGCCCCTTCGCGGCGATTTCCCTGTCCGATACGGGGTCGGGCATCACCGCCGAGCGGATCGGCCGCATCTTCGAGCCCTTCTTCACGACCAAGGAGGTCGGGCGCGGGACCGGTCTCGGCCTCAGCCAGGTCTTCGGCTTCGCCAAGCAGTCCGGCGGCGACGTCTCGGTCGAGAGCGTCGTCGGCGACGGCACGACGTTCACGCTCTTTCTGCCCGAGACGGAGGCCGTACAGGAAGCAGAGGTACCTGGGAGGCAAGGCGACGAGCCGCCGATCGGCGCCGGTCAGCGGATCTTGGTGGTCGAGGACAATGTCGAGGTCGGGCGGTTCGCGACTCAGATTCTGCAGGATCTGGGCTTCGAGACGCGGTGGGCTGCCAATGCCGAGGAGGCCTTGAGCGCGCTGGTGTCGGAGCCCGCAGCGTTCGAAGCGGTGTTTTCCGATGTGGTGATGCCGGGCATGGGCGGAATCGAGTTGGCCAAGCGGCTGCGCCGCACCCACCCGGACCTCCCGGTGATCCTGACCTCGGGATACAGCCATGTGCTGGCTCAGGAAGGTGCGCACGGTTTCGAGCTGGTGCAGAAGCCCTATTCCGCCGATCAGGTCTCGAAAGCCCTCTGCAAGGCGATCGCCCCGCGGCCCCGGTCGGAACGGACCGGATCGGCGGAGGCCTTCGACAAGCCAATTCGTCCCGCACGGGGATGAGGCCAACCGCCGCGTCCGTGTGTTATCGCCAGTGCAGACGCTAGCCGTCGCGACGTCTACACAACCCTTGGCGAGAGCCGTGCCACGGTATGGACCTTCGTCGAATCCGATGAGCGAGGCGAGAACAGTAATGAGTGGTCGGCCGGGTTCCGATATCAGAATTTCGACCGGTATCCCCGGCTTGAACGAGATACTCGGCGGCGGCCTGACGCCGGACCGGCTCTATCTGCTTGAAGGCACTCCCGGCACCGGAAAGACGACACTGGCGCTGCAGTTCCTCCTCGAAGGCGCGGCGCGAGGCGAGCGAAGCCTGTACGTGACGCTGTCGGAGACCGCGGACGAACTCCGCGCTGCGGCGGCGAGCCATGGCTGGTCTCTCGACGGGATCGACCTCTACGAATTGGTCAACGAGATGGGCCTCGATCCCGACAGCGAGCAGTCTATTCTGCATCCCTCCGAGATCGAACTCGGCGAGACCGTCCGGGAGGTCATCGCCCGCGTCGAGAGCGTGAAGCCCGAGCGCGTGGTGTTCGACAGCCTGTCGGAGCTGCGCCTGCTCGCCCAGAACCCCCTGCGCTACCGCCGGCAGATCCTGGCCCTGAAGCAGTTCTTCTCCAAGCGGTCCTGCACCGTGCTGATGCTGGACGACCGCACCTCCGAGGCCGGCGACCTTCAGCTCCACAGCATCGCGCACGGCGTGATCTCCCTCGAACAGACCCCGCGCGAATTCGGCTCCGAGCGTCGGCGCCTGCGCATCGTCAAGATGCGCGGCATCAAGTTCCGGGGCGGCTATCACGACTTCGTCGTGGAGACCGGCAGCATCGCAGTCTTCCCGCGCCTCGTCGCGGCCGACCACCACGCAGCCTTCGACGCGACGACTCGGCCGACCGGCTCGGCCGAGTTGGACCTGCTCCTCGGCGGCGGCCTCGTGCCCGGCACCAACACACTGCTGCTCGGCCCGTCCGGCGTGGGCAAGACGACGACGGCGGTGCGCTGCATGCTGGCCGCGCTCGAACGTGGCGAGACGGCGACCTACTACCTTTTCGACGAGGGACTCGGCACCCTGATCACCCGGGCCGCCCTGCTCGGCATGGACCTGAGGCCGCATGTCGAGGCCGGGCGCCTCACCCTCACGCAGATCGACCCGGCGGAGCTGTCACCGGGGGAATTCGCCTCCATCGTGCGACAGGCCGTCGAGGAGCACGAATCGACCTTCGTCGCCATCGACAGCCTCAACGCGTATCTGCACGCGATGCCGGGCGAGGAGTACCTCGTCCTGCAGATGCACGAACTTCTGAGCTACCTGAACCAGAAGGGCGTGACGACGCTCCTCGTGCTCGGTCAGCACGGCGTCATCGGGGAGGTCCGCAACGACATCGATTTGAGCTACCTCAGCGACTGCATCGTTCTGTTCCGCTTCTTCGAAGCGAGAGCCGAGATCCGAACCGCCCTCTCGGTGGTAAAGAGCCGCGTGAATGCGCACGAGCGCACAATCCGCGAGTTGCGGCTCTCGACCGAAGGGCTGCGTGTCGGTGAGGCTCTGACCGACTTCGAGGGTGTGCTCACGGGTCTGCCGGCCTATCGTGGCCAGGTGGGAATGCTGCAGGATCCCGAGGCACCGGGGAAAAAGGCGTGAGGAACCCCACGGAGGAGCGGGCCCTCATCCTGGCTCCGCGCGGGCGGGATGCCGCCGTCATCGAGCAGGTGCTGGACCGCTCGGGCATCGACAACCTCGTCTGCCTCGACGTGGCGGAGTGGGTGGGATGCCTGCGTTCGGGCGCGGGCACCGCGGTCGTGACCGAGGAGGCCTTGGCAGAGGGTGACATCGCCGACCTGTCGCGCTGGCTCGATGCGCAGGCACCGTGGTCGGACTTTCCGCTCGTCGTGCTGGCCACGCGTCAGGCCGGGCCGCGAACCCGGCGCGCGGCCGAACTGTTGAGGCAGCTCGGCAACGTGGTCTTGTTGGAGCGCCCGATCAACGCCGAGACGCTGACCAGCGCCGTCGTCTCGTCCCTGCGTGCGCGGCGGCGCCAATATCAGGCACGGGAGCATCTCCTCGAACGGGAGCGGGCCCAGCACCAGCTCAGACTGGCGAACGAGGAGCTGGAGCGGCGCGTGGCCGAGCGGACCCGCGAGGTCGCGGCGGCCCACGAAACCCTGGCCTTCGCCCTCGACGCGGCCGGGATGAGTTCGTGGGACATCGACGTTGCGACCGGGATCCATCGCCGCTCGCCGCGCTTCGATGCCGTGTTCGGCTACGAGGGCACGGGACGGGACTGGGACCGCGAGACGTTTCTGAATCACGTGCTCGACGAGGACCGGAGCATCGCCGAGGAGGCTTTCGCCGGCATCGTCGAGAGCGGCCGGCTCGATCTCGAATGCCGCATTCGGCGCACGGACGGGGCGGTGCGCTGGATCGCCATGCGCGGGCAGGTCAAGCGCGACGAGGTCGGTCGGGCGGTGCGCGTCGCCGGCATCCTCATGGATCGCACCGATCAGCACATCACCGAGGAAGCCCTGCGGCAGGCGCAGAAGATGGAGGCCATCGGCCAGCTCACCGGCGGCGTGGCGCACGACTTCAACAACCTTTTGACCGTGATCGTCGGCGGCCTCGACATGATGCTGCGCCGCCCGGAGCAGACCGACCGCGTCAAGCGCTTGGCCGAGGCGGCCATGGGCGCGGCGCGGCGCGGCGAGCAGTTGACCCAGCAGCTCCTCGCCTTCTCCCGCCGCCAGATGCTGCGGCCGCAGACGTTGAACCCGAACCGGCTGCTGCTGGATTTCCGGCCGCTCGCCGAACGCGCGGCCACCGGTGCCGTGACGCTGACCTTCGATCTCGATCCGGCGCTGGACCCGATCCGCATCGATCCGGCCCAGTTCGAGGCGGCGGTGCTGAACCTGATCGTCAACGCGCGCGATGCCCTGGAGGGTCAGGACGGACCGGCGCGCATCGCGGTCACGAGCCGCAACGTCCGCCTCGGTACGGCGGCGGTCGCCGACAAGGACGTTCCGCCGGGCCCTTACGTCGTGATTTCCGTGACAGACACCGGCAGCGGCATCCCGGCCGACAAGCTCCAGCGCGTGTTCGAGCCGTTCTTCACCACCAAGGAGGTCGGCAAGGGTACCGGACTCGGGCTCAGCCAGGTCTACGGCTTCACCCGCAGCGCCAAGGGCTTCGCGCAGATCGAGTCCGAGATGGGCCGGGGCACGACGGTCAGCCTGTTCTTTCCGCGCTCGACCGACCCGGCCGGCGAGGAAGTCGGGACCGGCCCGGTCGGTGCCATCCCGCTGCGTCGCGCCGGCGAGGGCGAAACGGTGCTGCTGGTCGAGGACGACGAGCAGGTGCTCGGCATGGCGGTCGAGAGCCTGGAAGAGCTGAGCTACCGGGTCATCGTCACCCGCAACGCCAGCGAGGCTCTGGCGTATCTGCACGGCGTCGAGCGCATCGACATTCTGTTCTCGGATGTCGTCATGCCGGGTGGGATGAACGGCTCGCAACTCGCGGTCGAGGCGCGGCGCGTGCGGCCCGACATCAAGATCCTGCTGACGTCGGGCTACGTGGCGAATCTCGACGAAGGACAGGTCATCGGTCAGGGCGAGCTTGCCGTGCTCAACAAACCCTACCGCCGCGACGAACTCGCCCGCTCGCTGCGATTGGTGCTCGGCGGCGAGAGGGCCTGATTCCGTTTCCAATTTATTACTTTGGTTTTCGCCCGACGCCGTCATCGCGAGGCGAAGCCGAAGTGATCCAGTGCGCGACATCGCCGGCATGGGCGCGCGGTACGGCCGTCTTCCACACATCGATGCTGGGGCGAACGTCCCGCACACTCGGCGGACCGGCGACCGCTTCGTCGGGATGCACTACTTCATTGTTTTTGCATCGTCTTTCTCCGCAAGCCGGAGGTCACTTTTGTGGACGATGTTCTATTTGTTGAGATCGATCACCCCGCGTTTCAGCGGGAATCGATTCGGCGCCTTGTCAGCACTGCCAAGCCACTCGGGCGAATCCTTGTAATTCGCGGCCGGCGGCGTCTTGCTGTTGAGCTGGTCGCGCTCAGCCTGAGCAGGGCTCTCGACGGGCGGGATGGGGGCGGATTGCGGGTACTGCGCCGCGGGGCCGCGAAGCTGAAACCCGTCGATGCAGCGTCGGAGCGCGATCGGATCGGTGATGAACGTGCATTCGTTCACGTTGGTGATGGCCTGAGCCATGCTCGGCATCGGCGACCCCAAAAACAGGATGGCAAAAGCGGTCAAGATCCGTCGCATCGGCAGCCTCCCAAGTCTTGAGCCCTCCCCTCACCGACGGAGCTGCCTTCAGCGGCCCGCCGACGGGGCGACCTGGCGGATCTCGACCTCGCTCGGCTCGCTTGGTCGTGGCCGCTTCACCTGCACCTGAGGCGGCGCCGGAGCAGCCTGGCCGCGTCCCGCAGCACTACCCGAGCCGGCGGGAAGCGCGGCCGCGCTCGTGTTCGCCCCCTTGCCGTCGATCCGTCCGACGCGCACTTTTACGCCACGAACCGATCGGCCGGCCGTATCGTAGTCGCACTCGTAGGTGATGCGCACCCACTGGCCCTGCGGATTGAGGAACCGGACGGAGTCACCGCGGAACTTCACCACGGTATCGGCTCCAGCCGGAGGCTCGGCTTCCTGGAAAATGCTTCCCGTCGGCCGGTTCATCCACTCGAAGTCGGACGGTGCCTGACGCTCGATTGCCGGCACACAGGCCTGGACGGCCGCAGGGATTGCCTGGCGCGCGCAGGATGCATCACACCCGGCCTTGGCGCTTTCGGCCGGACCCGGCTTGGGATCGGGCTTCGCATCCTGAGCCGAGGCTGCGGACAGGCCCAATCCGATCCAACCGATGCAGGCCAGGGTGCGCGTCCATCCAGACGAGGACAAGGCCCGACTTGTCTCCCGCCCAGCCACGATCCGTGTCATCCGTCGAACTCTCCCTTACCCGCGCGAGCACGCCGGCGCCCGGCCGCACCGATCGGCAGCAGACCTGCCGACCCATAAACGCCTTTTTCGGCCTCAACCACTATCGATCGCTCGCGCACCGCGACTTTCTCGGTGCCGGACTGATCATTGCCCGTGGCTGTTGCCGAAATGTAAATCGAGGACGCGCACTCATGAAATTCTGAGCGGCGCACCGTCAGGTCAGGTGGCGGGTTGTCGATCGCGGACACATTCCGCCAATCATACGCCCCCGGCCTGACCGACCGATCCAGGACAAGAAAACGAGCTGCACCGCGCAATCGACAATCGAAGAGCGCCCGTCCGTCAATATGCCGGATCTGAGATTGGCGAGAACTGGCAGACTCGGGCAAGTAGCGCGACCAATTCAGGCTGACGCGACGTTCCCGTCTTGGCGAAGATCGAGGCAAGCTGTGTGCGGAGCGTAGCGATGCTGACTTTGCGGCTCTGTGCGATCGTGGCCAGCGGCACACCCCGGCTGATCTCCGCCGCAAGGCGTCCCTCGGCGGCCGTGAGGCCGAAAATCTTTTCCAGCACCGGGGCGCAGACCTGGGCGCGAACGGCGAGATCGATCAGGATCAGCAGGCGGTGCGCTTCTCCCATCGCTGTGATGTCCATCGCCTGGAAAACCAGCCGCTGATCGTTGCGTGGCCGCTCGAGCTCGACGGTTCCGAACGGCTCCGTCAGCGCACTGTTGATCATCCGGCCCGTAAACGGCTCAGCGTCCGGCAACGTTGTATCGGCAGCATCGTTCGAAAGAATCCGCTTCGCAAGCTGGTTGCAATCCGTTGTCCTTGCGCGGCAATTGATCAATACCGCTGCTGAACCGACCTTGTCGAGCACGTTAAGCAGGGCATATTTGTCCGGCATATTCAGAAATCTTCAAATTGATTACCATCATACGGGTCGCCTTGCGGCTGACTCTTCCGAGTAAACGGGCACTTCATGAATCTACAAGTGGCGTCTCGGATGACATTAACGATATAAAATCAGTGATGCTTTCGGGTCACTGCCCGCGAGTACCGACGTGGTGGCGTTTCGCACAACGTCAAACTACGCACGCCCCAGCATGACCGACTTCTGTTTTGGCATAGGGCTGCGATGTCGCCGCCAAACCACCGTATTATTCGATGCCCCTCGCGTGATCCGCGATAGACCGGCTCCAGATCAATAAAGCCGCGCGCGACTGCCACAAAACATTTCAGAATATTTCGGGCAAGGCTTTAATTAACCCAAGGCCGGACTATCCATCACCTCAAATGGCGAATGTCAAAAATTCGAGAATTGGTATTTTTATCAGTCCTTTCCGGAGGCCGTAATCACTTCCGAAACACTTCAACGAAATCTTCGCAGAATTTGCCAACGAGTTAACCTAAACAGACCCTTTCCATCCAAAACGGCATCTTATCATTCGAATGGATGATGCGGGTTTCGGCGGCCCCTCGTATTTAAGACCTCGTTAACGACTGCACGAAGCCGCCGCCTCACCCGCCAGACTGGTCAACAGTCGGTAAAATTCGGCGAGGCGACTGCCGAATGACAGAAATCAACTTACAGGGGACCAGTCATGAAGCTCTTCACCGTCGCCACGATCAGCACGCTTGCGCTCCTCGTTGGCGCGCCTGCCCTCGCCGCCAGCTTCAATGAGGCCATCACCGAGCAGCGGGGCAACAGCAACAAGCTCGACCTGACGCAGTCCGGCAAAGCCAATTCCATCAATGCTCTTCAGGACGGTCGCAGGAACACGTTCGAGGCCGATCAGACCGCAGGCCGCAGCAACGTGATCGAATTGACGCAGGAGGGTCGCTACAACTACGCCTCCAGCGGACAAGCCGACAGCACCAACTCCGTCACGACGGTGGACCAGGAGAGCGCACGCAACGCTGCGAGAGATGCTGGCCACGTCGCTGTCACGGGGCAGGACCACACCCATAACTCGCAGATCGAGGTCAAGCAGACCGGTGAGAGCCAGATCGCTGTCGCGACGCAGGCCGCTAACACCCGCAACAACTCCAAGATTGTCATCGATCAGTCTCTGACCACCAACGAAGCATACGCCTCGCAGTCGAATGTTTCCGGTTCGACTCTGTATGTCGGCCAGGCCGGCGAGTTCAACACGGCGCATGCGGTGCAGGAAAAGTCGACGGGCACGCACGCCAACGTCATTCAGTGGGGATCCGCCAACTACGCGGAGGTCGGGCAGACCGGCAACACGAATTCCTCGACGAATATCGCGCAGGCCGGCATTTTCAACGTGGCCGCTACTCTGCAGAGCGGTTCGAAAAACAGTGACATCTTCGTGGAACAGTACGGCCTCGACAACTTCTTGATCGCGGCGCAGACCAACTCGAATAATTCCCGGATTGCCACGGTGCAGTACGGATGGTCCAACAGCGCCGACATCTCTCAGAACAACTCGAATGGCTCAGCCATCTACCTGCTCCAGTCTGGCGCTCAGAACTACGCCAATCTCTCGCAGGATAACTCGTCTGCGAGCACGATCACGGGCTTCCAGTTCGGCGGCTCCAACACGCTCGTGGCCTCGCAGGCCAACAACACCAACAGCACCATCGTGAGCGCCCAGTACGGCAACAACAACAGCGCGACGATCGTTCAGCACGGCAAGTAATCCACCGAAAACGAGTGCGAGCGTGACTTCCGAATAGAAATGGTGTCACGTTCGTCGATTGAAAAAAGCCATCGACCTGCCGCGTCAGGCCGGTGGCTCTTCCCTTTTGATCATGACCTTCGGTCGATCACGGGAATTCGGTCTGCTGGAAAAGACGCATCCAACAGCTCTCCCAACGAATGCCTTCGACCGCCGCGCGCTGGAGCCGGCTGGTTCGAACTTTTTCCGGGCACGCAGCACCCTCCGAGATCGGGCCTTGGTTCCAGCGTCCTAGCGAAGTGCGGAACAACCATGCACGGCGACCTTCCACCTCCGCCTATCACCTGCACCCTGTCCGAGCAGCGCCAGGGCTCACAGATTCGGATCGAAGCGGAGATCCGCTCGGCCACGGCGCAATCGGGGAGCTACCGCCTGCTGGTTTCGAAGCGGGGATCGTCCGGCAACGCTCAGGTGAGCCAGCAATCCGACCTTGCCCTCGCTCCGGGGTCCCCCTCGCGAATTCCGGGACCACGCCTGTCGATCGAACCTGAAGGCCACTACCAGGCTCGCCTAGTCATCCATGCCGGTGGCGCCGAATATAGCTGTGAGCATGAGGGACCGAATGCCTCGGATCCTCTCTGACCGGACTCCCGGGCACCGACCGAGGCGGAGCCATTGAGAGGCGCGGCGCCGTCCAGGCTGCCTGGGCCGCTGTGGCGCCCGGGTCACGCCCGTTCGCCGGAACGGTCAGGGCGGCCTCGGCAAGACCGGTTCCGCGTTGACTCCACTCTATCCGTGGCACAATACAAATGTAACAAAGAGACGGCAATGCTCGCGGTAATTTGTTCTTATTCAAGCAAGTTATCAAAAAATTAAGCGGCGATACAACTCAGTATCACTGAATGGACACTGGGACAGCGCAGAGCAGAATTGGGCGAAGCATCGACATGACGAAGATCATCCATAGAATGCCGCTCCGTCATTCGGCCGCTTGTCTTATGGCGTTTGGACTCCTCATCTCGTTTTCGGCGGTTGCATCAGCTCAGCAGTCGAACGGACAACCTCTTCCGACCGACGTGGCTTTCGAATACGCGACCATCGGGTCGGTCTCCCTTCCGATCCGGATCCTCGGTCTCAACGGCAGTGCCGGCGGCGCCGGCGGTCTGGTCGCGTCAAACCTGCAGGTCGGTAGTGCGAACCGGACCGACATCACCCAAGTCGGGAAGGGCAACGCGGCCGCGATCCAGATCTTCGGTGACGGCAACACCGCGGCGATCACCCAGCAGGGCTCGAACAATGTCGGGCAGGGTGTGCTGGTCGGGTCCAGCATCCGCTTCGATCTGCAGCAGACCGGAATCAGCAATCAGGCGGACCTGAGCGTGAACTCGCCTGGGGGCGCGAACCTCCAACTGCGGCAGGATGGCAACGGCAACAGCTTGACCGGTTCCGTTCCGGGCGCAGCCAACGTCGTCGTGAACCAGTTCGGCAACGGCCTTTCCGCCGACGTGACCCAAGTCGGTGTTCCCAAGAACATCAGCGTCCAGCAAGTCCGCGCCCGCTGAGGCGCGGTCCAGGACGCTCCAGAAAGTGAGACTGCATCCATGAAGACGCGTTTCCTGGCGGCGGTTGCTCTGCTGGCCCTCTCGGCTGGTCCGGTCCTTGCCGGCAACCTCATCTACCAGCCGGTGAACCCGGCTTTCGGTGGAAGCCCGCTCAACGGCGGCTGGCTACAGAGCGAGGCGACCGCTCAGAATATCCCGCAGGCCCGTGAGCAGCGTCTCAATCAGCTGTTCAGCACCCAGGGCGGCCGTAACGGCCTATCACTGACGCAGGGTCAGATCTTTGCCCAACAGTTGCAATCGCAGCTGTTCAGCTCGCTTGCAAACCAGATCACACGAGCGATCTTCGGCGAAAACGCTCAGCCGAATGGCACGTTCGAGTTTCAGGGTACGACGATCAACTTCGCTCGCGAAGGGGCAAACATCCGTATCCAGATCTTCGATGGTCAAACGACTAACACCGTGGTGGTTCCTGCCGGTCCCTGAGACTCGGCAAGCCTTCCATCATCGGGTTCATGACTGCGCCGAGGCCAGCTCGGACGGAATGGATGCGGTGGTCGTGTCACGATAATCCGAAGGCTGTGCCAAGCAGCCCGGTCATGGTCGGGATTGTAGATCCTTATGTGGGCTGAAAATCTCTCGATCCGGCGCCTTGTCGTCGGTGGTCTCATCTGCGCGGCGCTCGGCTTGGGCGGGTGCGTCGCCATCGGCGAGCGTGAACCGCTCAACGAGGCGCCGACTGTGACCGAGACATCGCCGACCGGCCTGAATCTCGAACTGCTTCCCCCACCGGCGAAGGCTGTGGACCTCGCCGTCTACAGCTTCCCCGATCTCACCGGCCAGAACAAACCGAGCGACAACTTCGCCGAGTTCTCGCGGGCCGTGACGCAGGGCGGCGCCGCCTTCCTCGTGGATGCCCTGCGTCGCACGGGTGGTGGCCGCTGGTTCCGGGTGGTCGAGCGGGGCAGCCTCGCCAACATCCTGCAGGAGCGACAGCTCATCCGCGCCACGCGCCAGGAGTTCGACCAGGACCAGGCCAAGCCCCTGCCGCCGATCCGCTTCGCCGGCCTGCTGGTCGAAGGCGGCATCCTCGCCTACGACGCCAACTTCGTGACCGGGGGCATCGGCGCCCGCTATCTCGGCATCGGCGGCGACATCCGCTACCGGCGCGACGTCGTGACAGTCGGCATGCGCATCGTGTCCGTCCAGTCGGGCGAGGTGCTCACCAGCGTCACGACGACGAAAACGATCTACTCGATCGGTCTCGCCACGAACACGTTCCGCTACGTCGCGGTGAACAAGCTGTTCGAGTTCGATGCGGGTGTGACGCGCAACGAGCCGACCCAGTTCGCCGTGCGCGAGTCGATCGAACTCGCCGTCTACTCGACGCTCATGGAAGGGGCTCGCAAGGGGCTTTGGAAGTTCCGCGATCCGGCGATCGGGCAGCGCCTGCTTCAGGAATATATCGAGCGGGACAAGCCGCTCCCACCGGTGAGTCCGACCACCGAGGTGGTCCAAGAAGCCGTCGTGGTCGCGAAGAACTAAGTCGATGCGCGGCCTGCTCCCTCGGATGGCGCCGGCTCTGGTAGCGGCCGCTTTGGTCGCCTTCCCCTCGCAGGCCGATGTTCGCGCGCGCGTCGCCGTGCTGGATCTGACCGCACCAGCGCAGACCGATGCGTCGAGTGAACCGCAGAGCGCGGGCATGATCGCCATCGTCGAGAAGATCGCGCCGGGAGCGCCGGTCTCCGCGATCGCGGCGCTGATCGCTCAGGCGGCCGCCAGCACCGGTGTGCCGTCCGATTTTCTCCTGAAATTGTTGAAGCGCGAAAGCGGTTTGAACCCGATGGCGGTGAGCCCGAAGGGCGCCCTCGGCATTGCGCAATTCATGCCGGCGACGGCGGCCGAGCGCGGTCTGGCCGATCCGTTCGATCCCGTGCAAGCCATTCCGAAGGCGGCCGAACTTCTGCGCGATCTGCGCCAGCGCTACGGAAACTGGGCTCTGGCCGCTGCCGCCTACAATGCAGGGCCCGGCCGGGTCGATGCCTGGCTGGTCGGGCGCTTGGAGCTGCCGAAGGAAACGGTAGATTACGTCGCCAACATCACCGGCGTGAATACGCCGAGCTGGACATCGGCCTATCGTCCGACTGGTCCAGTCTGGCCACTTCAACTCGCATCCCTCGCGCCGCCGATGCCCTTGTTCAGCGTCGCGTCTGACGCCACCCGTATCCGGGTATCGGATCGTCGTGAGACGGGGGCTGACGCGAAGCGGATGACGAAGCCGGCGGACGGCACCGCCGCACCGCTGACGACCGCGCAACTTCGTGCCGCGGCCGGAGGCCTTCTGCGGTCGGCGGGTGCGAGCAGTCCCTGTGCGGCCCTACTGAACTCGGCCGCACAATGTCTCAACTTCAGCCGATATTGATCACGAGCGCGATCGGCCCGAGAGCGTCATCGTGAAGGGATGTTGCGGGCGCGGTCGCGTCAGATGCGACCGCGCGACCGCACCCGCCTCAGCGGCCCTGTCGCAGGGTGATCTGGTTGTACGACCCGGATTGCGTGATGACGGCGTTGTTGGACATCCCGCTTTGCGAGATGCGGATAACGTTGCCGATGCCGGTCTGCGTCGCGTCGATCCGGTTATACATGCCATCCTGCACTCCGTAGAAGACGTTTCCTTGGCCTGAGTTCGGCGCGGCATCGGCGCTCGAGGCGACGCGGTTCATCGTGTTTCGCAGGGCGCTGTTCTCGATGTCCTGCATTGTCGCCTCAGCCTGTGTCAGCAGGCTGGGAAGTTCCTGTGCCTGAGCAAGCCCGGACATCTGTGCCAGAGCGGTGCAGCCGATAATGATCGAAACAATTTTACGCATCGGGGGCGATCCTCTTCGTCGCCCGAGAATTCCGTGCCCCCGTTAAGAAAGCTTGTATAGCCAGGAGGCCATCAACAACCGCTTGTTTTTTCCACTTTCACTGCACAGCAATCGCGTGATTGAGACGCGACCTATCCGCCTGGCTTTGACCGGGATGATTGGGCGGATCAGACGAGATCGACGCCGTTGGTGATGAAGCGAGGTCTGACGGTGAGAGCAGCGCAGGTGATGCTCAAGTTGCGGCGGATCGCAGTACAGACAGCGCCAAGGATGAGCTTGGCTCTGAATTGAAAGAACGCTGAGTGCACCAAAACTCCAACCTTCGGAACGAGTCGGCGCAGGTCTTGCGGCCCGAGACTCGGGAGCGGGTCCGCCTTCGGCTGGTAACCTTTCAGTAAACAAACATCCTTAACAAAATGCTTGAACGCCCGGTGCCATGTCTTTCGGCTGACTTCCGCCGCAACGAACACGATCGGGCGCGACGTCGAATTGAGGCCGGCAGCGTCCGAACGACGCGTCGCGTCGTTCATCGTTCGAGGTCTGCCGACCTCGTCAGCAGGAAGCCTGTGCCATGTCGGAGACGGTCCAAGCGGGCAAGAGCGAGGCAAAAGTGCCGACCGGCAGGATCTCGCCCGAAGAGTTGCTGAAGCAGGCGGTGGCCGGCGCGAAGGCGGCGCCTGCCGCGCTGCCCGCGCGCAAGAGCTTCCGCCTCGGTGCCCATGGTCGCCTCGCTGCAGCGAGCACGGCGGCCCTGATCGGCGGCCTTGCCCTCGGCCTTGTCGCCGCACCGCAAGGGCAGTCCCACGATGGAATCGCGCAAATCCGGAGCGAGCTGGCCGCGGGACGCGTCGAATCGGCTCGGCTCGCGCAGGAGGTGGACCGGCTGGCTCGCATCGCCACGGCCTTGCGCGAGGCTGGCGAGGCCGCTCGCGGTGAGACCAAGGCGCTAGCCGCCAGCCTCGGCGAGCGGGTGGCCCGCAGCGAGCAGGCGCTCGACAAGCGGTTGGTAAGCCTGTCTGAGACAATGAGCCGTGGCGAACGCGAGCAGACCGAGCGCCTCTCCGGAATGATCGCGGGGCTTGAGAAGAAGTCTCAGGCTGCGGCAATCCCCATTTCGCCCAAGCCCGAGGTGAAATCCGAGGCGAAGGCCGAGTCGCGCACCCCGGAGCCGACGCAGACCGGCAGCCTCCCGGACAAGCTGAAGACCGAGACCTTGGAAAGTTGGGCCCTGCGCGACGTCTACGATGGCGTCGCGATCCTCGAAGATCGGCGGCGACGGCTCGTCGAAGTCGGGCGAGGCGACGCCGTGCCGGGCATCGGCCGGGTCGAGGCGATCGAACGTCGTGGCCGGCAATGGGTCGTGGTCACACGCCAAGGCATCATCACGCCCCAGGCTTGGTAGGATCCTGCCCGCAGCGGAAAGGTAATACGTCAGGTCACTGGCGCGACTTCGGTGGGCCGAAGTGCAGCGAGGGGCGCACCCGGCAGGTCCGGAGCCGCTTCGGCCAGCATCGTCCCCCGCTCCAAGCGCATCCGGCCACGTTCGCGGGCCTCCTCGCGCGCCTTCGGCGTCGCGTGGAGCATCATTGCGAGAAGCGCCTCGCCTTTACAATGCTCCGTCAGATTCCTCGCATCGAAGACTGGCATGATCCGCTCTCGCCCTCGATGAGGGAATGCGGTTTACGAGCGAAAGCTCGACCGTTCACGAAAAACTGACGAATTGGGGATAAGTTCCGCCAGTTCTTACGCTTTAACCGCGCTTTCATATTTGCGCCGCAACGGATGCTATTGCGGTGCGAAGCCGCACGCGAGCGTCGCAAGAGTTGTACAGCTCATGTCTGCGGCAGTTCCAGAAGGTTTGGCCGGAGCCCGCGGAATTCCGTCTCGACTCGATAGAGATGGCCGGCCATTGGATCGAGCTTCGGATCGCGGCCGCGTAGACAGGTCGTCACGTAGAGTGTCGAGAGGTCGTCTCCTCCGAATGTACACTTCGTCACGAGCGGCGTGGGCAGCGGCACGACGTAGGCAACCCGTCCGTCCGGCGTGAAGCGGGTGATGCGTCCGGCGCCGTAATGGCAGATCCAAAGGTGGCCGTCGGCGTCGAGCGTCAGGCCGTCCGGCTTGCCCCAGCCGTCCTCAAATCGGAGGAGGGGGCGGCCTTCGCCGATCCGATCCTCTTCGAGGTCGTGAACCCGCACGATGCCGTGGGCCGTGTCGATCGTGTAGAGGCGGCGGCCATCCGGACTGACGATGGGTCCGTTGGTCACGGCCGCAGCCTCGCCGAAGGTCTCGAGGCGAGTCCCGTTCCAGCGATGGAAGCGGCCGGTCTCCGCCTCCTCTCCGTCATCCATGCTTCCGAAATAGAGCCGCCCCTCCGGCCCGACCTGTCCGCTGTTCAGCCGGTTGTTCTCCGGATAGTCGTCCGGGCGCACGAGCGGCGTGCGGGATCCGTCCGAAAGGCGCAAGGCGGCCACCCCGGACTTGAAGCCGGCGACGACGCGGCCCGGATCCCGAGTGAGGAGGGCGAAGCCGATCTTCTCATCCAGCGGCAGGCGGATGGTTTCGTTCGTCGCGGGCCAGTGCCGCCAGACCGCCGGGTTCTCGATATCGACCCAGAGCAGCGACCCGTCGCGGGCATCCCACACGACCTCCTCACCGAGAGCGCAGCCGCAGGCAACGGCGACGCGCGGCGTGTGGAGATGGACGGGTGGGGTCATCATGGCTCCGAAGCAGAAAAGGGAAGGGCACGAGGCTGCGCTTGAAACAACGCGCCGTCGTGCCGCTCTTTCCTTCGCCTTTGCGGCTGGATGACCGATTCTTTCCCTTTTACCGGGTCGCCTCCGCCACGAACTCGGCATTGATGGCGAAGGCCGCCATCGCGCCCTCCGCAGCGGCCACCACCGCGAACTGCACCCGGCGCGAGGCATCGCCCGCGACGTAGAGGCCGGGCACGTTGGTCTTCTCGTATTCGCGGGTCGGCACGACGCTGCGGGTCTCGTCGAGTTCGCAGCCGAGTTGAGAAATCAGAGGGGAGGGGCTGCAGGCGAACGGCATCAGAAAGAGCGCCGCGCAAGGCGTCGAACTGCCATCGCGAAAGCGCAGACAAGTGGGCCGCGACCCATCCCCCTCAAGGCGCGCGATCTCCGTCTCGATCACCCGCACGCCATTGCGGTTCAGCCGGGCGCGGTCCTTGTCCGAGAGATCGGCGTCCCCGCCATTCGTGCTGAGCGTGACGTCTCGGCTCCAACCGGTCAGTTCGAGGGCGAGTCCGCAGCCGCCATGCCCGCGGCCGAAGACGACGAGCGGACGATCCCGAACCTCGAACCCATCGCAATAGGGGCAGGAATGGACACCGGTGCCCCAGTAGGTGTCGAAACCCTCGATCTCGGGGATGTCCTGCGCAAGGCCCGTCGCGAGGATGAGGCGGCGTGCCCGCTCGCGGCGTCCGTCGGCCAGGAGGATAGTGAAGCCGTCCTCGTCGCGCGAGGCTTCGCGAACGGCGATCTCGCGACACTCAACGGTCTCGTAGCGCTCAAGATCGGCCCGACCCTGCGCCCTCAGATCGAAGGGCGGGGTGCCATCGCGGGTGAACAGGCCCCAGGTGCGTGGCGTCGCGGCATTGCGCGGCTCACCGGCATCACAGAGCAGAACCCTGCGGCGCGCGCGACCGAGGATCAGGGCGGCGTTGAGCCCTGCCGGGCCGCCGCCCACGATGATGACGTCGTGCATGTTGATCTCCCGGCGTAGCCGCCGAGAGACAAGCCCGGTGAAGGCGAAGTGTTTCCCGAACGAGACGCCGCTCAGGCGGCGCTCTTCACCGGCACGCCCTTCTCAGACAGGAACTGCTGCAGTTCCCCCGACTGGAACATCTCGCGGGCGATGTCACAGCCGCCGACGAACTCGCCCTTCACGTAGATCTGCGGGATCGTCGGCCAGTTGGAATAGGCTTTGATGCCCTCACGCACCGCCATGTCGTCGAGCACGTTCACACCCTTGAACGGCACGCCGAGGTAGTTGAGGATCTGGACGACCTGTCCGGAAAAGCCGCACATCGGGAATTGCGGCGTGCCCTTCATGAACACGACCACGTCCTGGGAGTCGATCTCGGTCTTGATGGCGGTGTTGACGTCGGTCATCGCACGGTCCTCGTTGTGTCGTCGTCTCGGTCAGGAGTGAAATCAGACCTGTCCGCCCGATTTCAAGATCGGCTCAATCCTGCGGAACCCCGGTGGTCAGCGCAAGGGCGTGGAGCACGCCCCCCATCCGTCCCTGGAGCGCGCCGTAGACCATCTGGTGCTGCGCCACGCGGGTCTTGCCCTTGAAGGCGGAGGAGATGACGGTCGCGGCGTAGTGGTCGCCGTCGCCCGCCAGATCCTTGATCTCGATTTGGGCGTCGGGCAGCGCCTCGCGGATCATCGACTCGATCTCGCGCGCATCCATGGGCATCGGGGCTCTCCGCTCGCTCTCGTCTCGTTACGCCGCCGGAGCGGCCGGCTGGCTCGCCATGTAGGCCGGGAACCAGCCCTCGTGCGCGGCCTTCAACTCGGCCACGGATATCGTCTCCTCGCCCGGCAGCACCAAGCTGTCGCCGCCGACGATACCGACAGTCGCCGCGTCGATCCCCTGCGCCGAGGCGCTGTAGAGGAGGTCGGCCGCCGCTTCGGCCGGCACCGCGATCAGGTAGCGGGCCTGGTCTTCGCCGAAGAGGTAGGCATGGGCCGGAACGCCATCCGGCGCAGCGGGCAACGCCGCGCCGATCCCGCCGGCCATCGCCATCTCGGCGAGCGCCAAGGCGAGGCCGCCGTCGGAAAGGTCGTGGACCGTGTCGGCGATGCCGGAGGTGATCAGGCTGCGCACGAAATCGCCGTTGCGACGCTCGACCGCCAGATCGACCGGGGGCGGCGCACCTTCCTCGCGGCCGGCGATTTCCGAGAGATAGAGCGACTGGCCGAGCCAGCCCTCGGTCCGGCCGATCAGCACCAGCACGTCCCCCTCACGCTTGAGTGCGACCGTCGCGTGCTGCTCCACGTCGTCCAGGACGCCAACGCCGCCGATGGTCGGGGTCGGCAGGATGCCGACGCCGTTGGTCTCGTTGTAGAGCGAGACGTTGCCGGACACGACGGGGAAGTCGAGGGCAAGGCAGGCCTCGCCGATGCCCTTCAGGCAGCCGACGAGTTGGCCCATCACCTCGGGCTTCTCCGGATTGCCGAAGTTGAGGTTGTCGGTGATGGCGAGCGGACGTCCGCCGACGGCGGTGATGTTGCGCCACGCTTCCGCGACCGCCTGCCGGCCGCCCTCGACCGGATCGGCCTCGCAGTAGCGCGGCGTCACGTCGGTGGTGAGCGCGAGGCCCTTCGGGCCGTCCTCGACCCGGACGATGGCCGCGTCGCCGCCGGGCTTCTGCACGGTGTTGCCGAGGATGAAGTGGTCGTACTGCTCGTAGACCCAGCGCTTCGAAGCCAGTTCCGGCGAACCGATCAGGCGCTTGAGCGCGTCCGCGTTCGGCAGCCTCGCCTCGACGCTCGCGGCGGCGATCACCGGCTGATGCGTGTTGGCAATGTGCGGCCGGTCGTAGAGCGGCGCCTCGTCGCCGAGCTCCTTGATCGGCAGGTCGGCGACGGTCTCGCCGTTATGCTTGATGACGAAACGCAGCGTGTCGGTGGTGTGGCCGATGACGGCGAAGTCGAGCCCCCACTTCACGAAGATCGCTTCCGCCTCGGCTTCCATGCCGGGCTTGAGCACCATGAGCATGCGCTCCTGGCTCTCCGAGAGCATCATCTCATACGGGGTCATGCCCTCCTCGCGGGTCGGCACCTTCTCCAGATGCAGCTCCACACCGAGATCGCCCTTGGCGCCCATCTCCACCGCCGAGCAGGTCAGGCCGGCCGCGCCCATGTCCTGGATCGCGATGACGGCGCCCGACGCCATCAGTTCGAGGCAGGCTTCGAGCAGGAGCTTCTCGGCGAAGGGGTCGCCGACCTGCACGGTCGGCCGCTTCGACTCGCTCGACTCGTCGAACTCGGCCGAGGCCATGGTCGCGCCGTGGATGCCGTCGCGGCCCGTCTTCGAGCCGAGATAGACGATCGGGTTCCCGACGCCCGTGGCCGCCGCGTAGAAGATCGCGTCGGTGCGGGCGAGGCCGACCGCCATGGCGTTGACGAGGATGTTGCCATCGTAGCGCTTATGGAAGCCGACGAGGCCGCCCACCGTCGGCACGCCGAAGGAATTGCCGTAGCCGCCGACGCCCGCGACGACGCCGGAGACGAG
>JAESFL010000597.1_pt1 | contig 21010 bp, 22 predicted proteins | sample 9269401 | NCBI WGS metagenome assembly JAESFL01 (sample SAMN14506025, study PRJNA617098) | algae metagenome | isolation source: Gloeocapsa sp. UFS-A4-WI-NPMV-4B04 and co-occurring heterotrophs from desert... | place: USA: Utah | collected 2006-10-01 | reverse complement strand
GCGATCCATCGCCGACACGGACCTCGACATGGGCGATCGCGAATTGCTCCAAGAGTGCCTTAGCGGCGTCTGCAAATTCCTCGACGATCTCGACGCTCCACACCTTCGAGACGAGCTCAGCCAAGACTGCCGACTGGTAGCCGAGCCCCGTGCCGACCTCGAGGACAGCGTCGCTCTCCCGGGGCTCAAGGAGCTCGATCATTAGGGCGCCGATGAACGGCTGCGAGATCGTCTTCTGGAAGCCGATGGGCAAGGGAGTGTCTTGATACGAGAGCAGTGCCAATTCAGCGGGAACGAAGTGATGCCGCGGCACGCTGAGGAGTGCTGCTCGAACTCGAGAGTCGAGGGCTGCCTTTCCGATCTCTTCACTCATGAGCTCGAAGTGGATGTCGATCACCTCCACCATATGACGGCGAAAGATCGAGAGGTGTTTCTCAGACATCAGCTTCATCGTGCTGCCTCTCGTGGGTTGGCTCGACCTTGCCGGCTGCCACGGCTTTCCGCAAACGCTTTGGTGAACTCGGCCCCAAACAACAAGATCAGTGACGAGTAGTAAATCCAGAGCAGGATGGTCATCAACGACGCCGCAGCTCCATAGCTCGAGGCGATGTTGCTCCGGCCGAGGTAGAAGCCGATCAGGAACTTGCCGACGGTGAACAGCAAGGCCGTGACCACCGCCCCGGCGACCACGTCGCGCCAGGTCAGATCCACGTCAGGCAGGATCTTGAAAATCATCCCGAACAGAATAGTAGCGACGGCAAAGGCAACGGCGGTGTTGAGCAGCCAGAGGAGAACGGTTGCACCGGAGAAGCTTGCCTCAAGATAGGAGCCAAGTGCCGTCAGTGCGGTATCGATCAAGAGCGAGACGAGCAGCAGAAAGCCGATGCCGAGAACCAGGGCAAAGCTCAAGAGCCGGGTGCGGACGAAATCCGCAACGCCGTAGCTCCCCTGCCGCTCAACCTTCCAGATAATGTTGAGATCGTCCTGCAACTCGATGACGGCGCCTGAGACGAGGATCAGAAAGGACACAATGCCGACGCTCGTTCCAACGAGGCCCGATCCGATATTGGCTGCGCTCACGATCATCGCTTCGATTGCCGAAGCAGGCTCCAGGCCAAGGACACCTCCGAGTTCTCCGACAACGGCGCCCCGCGCGGCCTCCTGACCGAACGCAAGACCAGCGATGGCGATGGCTGCTAGCAGCATGGGAGCCATGGAAAAGACCGTGAAGAACGCAATAGCCGCTCCAAGGCTCATGGCACGATCGTTCCACCAGCCCAAGGCTGCTTCCTTGGAGAGGCGCCATGTCTCGGTCAGCATCGGGAGCCCGTTTCGGGTTTCTTCGGTCGGACACGTGCCGCACCCGGATCGAGACTGCCCATCGCATCCACCTCGGATTGGCCCTGATCTCTCCACATTGCCCAACGCCCGAGAGTAAGGCGGGTTCACCAGCGTAGGCGGGGCATATCGGCCCGCTCACATCGCCGCTGCTGTGCCGCGACAATGCGGGAATACATGGGTGAGCGCGGCGATGAGCGAAACCGCCGAAGAAGCACGGGAACCGGTCGGCATCGTGTCGGATGCGCCCGCTATGGGCCACTGATCCGGGCTACCCCGGCGACAGGGAATGTTCCGGCTGAGTGGGATGGCGGCGCGGGGTTCCGCGAGGCGCATCAACAGACTTCTGAGCTCCGAACATCGTTCTCGTCGCTACGTGCTCAGATTATTGTCAAGCCAGGATCGCAAGCCCTGCCAAGAGGCGATGCTCACAGGGGAAACCCAGAGGCGAGACCGATCGGGCCCGGCACGTCTTGCAGGCGAGGAATCCCGCCGACCCACCTTAGTTGGTTGGGCGGATCACAGCGAAGTGAGCTATATTGCCGTGGGTTCCCACAAGGATCGATCTATCGTGATCCGATCCAGCGTGAGTAACCGTCCCGTTCTATAATCCGAGTTTTTCTTCCGTCCGGTCGAGGATCAACGGGATGATCAGATCCTCCTCGTCTCGCAAGTGGTTCAGGAGTCCACTCAGCAGCCCTTCACTCATTGCTGCGTAATGGTCGACCGTCCGCTGGATGCCGTCCGAACTCAAGCTGGCGAGTAGGTTGTTTGCGGCCTCGGCAATCAATGTGAGCCTCTCATGGATGTGCTCGTGATCCTGCTCCAGCACCTCAAAGCCTCTGACAAGGCGCGGCTCGGCCGCCCGGAAGACCGGAAAGTAGCTGGAATCCTCGATATGGTGGTGCGCATTCAGCTCGGTGAGGAAGAACTGCAGGCGAGGCACAAACCAAGCACTGAACTCGGCAGCCGGAACGGTGCCCTCTTTGGGGGTGTCCGTAGCGGTTTGGAGTGCGCCCCCGAGCTCCCGAAACATGTCGTGACGCCGCAGCCAGAAGGCAGCAGTTTGCCCCAAATTGGCGTGACCATGCCAAATCTCCCTCGGGTAGCGCTCCAGGAAGAGGCGCAGCTCTGCGGGCCAGCCGGTGCGCTCGTTCAACGTGAAATCAATCATGCGAGCTCCTGACGCTATACCGGCGTGACACGAGACGCGTTTTTTGGCGCGTCTGGCTCCTCCAGATGTCTCCGGGTCTCCGCAACGAGTTCGACGGCGAGCACCCCAATTGCGTCATCGAGGTAGTGGGATTTCGAAGCGCCGACGATAGCCGAGGCCACCCCAGGCTAGCCTATGGCCGGTAACAGGTTGGATCAGTAACGCAGAACGGCTCCGCAGATCGTGGGGTCGTCTCTATCGCCGCTTCATGATCGAGCGCGCAAGTCGGGCCTCTCCAAGGGACGGGGCGATTCCGGCGGGGGCTCTTCGAAGCCGGATTCCGGTGTCGTCAATGGCCAGGCCGATCGCCTGCTCGTTTCCCTGACGTGCCGGGACCTCACGAGAGCTTGGCGGCTCGCCACTGACCGGAGCAGTTGAGGCTGCCGGAGGCTGCCCAACTGCCAGATCCGGTGCGGCGGTTCAGCCGGCCTGCCACACGGGCTTGCACGGCTCCAGCACCAACGCTGCCTCGGATCACGCCACGCGGCGTAACAGCGCCAGTCACGGCGATGCCACCAGCACCCCCATATCCGACCCGCCCTCCCTGGATGACGACGGGAAAGCTGAACGGGCTGTTGCACGAGCCCCTCTGTGGGATCACTTCCACGCTCCAAGTGCCATTGAATTGCTGTTGTGCTGACGCTGCGCTGCACGTGAGGACGAATGCTACGCTTGAAGCCAGTGTGATTGCCGGGATGCGCATCGATGGTGCCCTTGCCTTCTGTGGAGGGGTGACTTTGGCTCATACGAAAACCGATCGCCGAAAGATCAGCGCCCGTTAACCGCGGTGTTCGATCGGACATTCAGCCGAAATTCATCTTCATGAACAAGCACAAAGTAAAAAGCACTCTCTTTGAAGATCACCAGGGCGCAGTGTCCAAAAATTGGAACTTGGAAGGAAAGGTAACGTTCGTCTGTCAGATTGCAACACACGGAGAAATCCGATGAATCATCTCTCTCGTCGACTAATGGGGTTTGTTGGCCTGGCCGCGCTGACATTGAGCGGGGCGGTTGTGCTGACCCCTGCTCCTGCCGAGGCTCAGAGTCGAGGCGGCTACATTCTCGATGAGGACGACGGCGATGCCTTCAACCGGCCGCGGGTTCAGCGTCGAGTTGTCCAGGACGAGGATGAAATACCGCTCACCCGTCGTCGGATTGGTGTCGAAGAGGATGACGACGAGCCGCGCGTTCAGCGCCAGATCGTGGAACGTCGCATCACGGAACGCCGCATCGTCGAGCCGGTCGTGCAAAGGCGCGTCGTCGTGCGGCAGGTCGTCCAGCCTGTGGTCGAGCGGCGCATTGTCGAGCCTCGACGTGTTGTGCATCCGGTTATCGAGCGTCCTGTGATTCGCGCCGTGGCCCGCCCGGTGGTGGAGCGTCGCATCGTCCAGCCGGTGGTCGAGCGCCAGATTGTTCGTGTGGCCGCACCTGTCGAGGAGTGTCGGACGGTTGTGACGCGCCGCACCAACGCCTTCGGTGATCGGGTTGTGACGCGATCCAATAGCTGCGACTAGTATCACCGAACCTGGCGGAGTACCGCACCGTAGAGTCCAAACGACCCTGTTCCATGGAGGGGGTCGTTTGCTGATCGGCCTTGCAGCCCAAGTCAGCGTTACCGAGACAGCCTAAGTCGCGCAACCGCCACAAACTCAGCCGCGCTGCCTTGTGCCCCTCCAGAGGCGGCAGCCCCGCCGGAACAGCATCTTCGTGCAGCGGGTTCTTGGGCACCAACTGATGAATAAATCACGACTCTGCTTGACGATGTCGGCTATGCCGCCGCTCCATGCACCACGGCTTCCTCCATCCCTCACGTCATCCGCAGCCGGCACACCCGTTCTACAGGTGACATCTCACTCACCGTGCTTCGCGTGCTCGTGACCAAGGCGGTGTTTGCCTCGTCGTTATGGCCAGTGCGGCCACGCACAAGGATCGTTGTGTTCTTCACGAGCAACAATGGCTGGGTCAACGTTCAACCGGCAGGCCCTGTCATGCCTGACCTTGGCCGGTACCGTGTTCTTTCGTCTGCCTGAATCCGACCGAACCGGCCGTGCACGCATGCTGTCATCGCTCGTGTTGGATGACGTTCTGCCCGTCGAAATAGTTCTGGATGATCTCGCTATCCTCCGCGCGCGAAGAGATGCCGAGGGACGTAGACGCTCCCGACGCGACGATCCTGCCCTCTTGGACCGCCACCCGCCCTGCGCTCACCACATTGGCGGGAAGGGCCTGCGCCATGTGGGAGTGTTGGTAGAACTCGGGGAAGATGAGAGGGAGCAGCTCGCCGCCCTCCAGCTTCAACATCACGTACTTCATGGGCATGGCCGTGTCCACTTTAGCAGCGTCAGCAATGGTGATCCCGACCGCATCCAGTGCATCGATCAGCCTTAACCTACTTTGGCAGCAATGGTGCCAATTGTGAGATGGATCCATCCTCGTGAGTCCGCAGGCTCTTGGTCTGGGAGCCCTGCGTCCGGTTTGAGCTCCTAAGCGCTTTGTGGCAGGGCACCGCTAACAGATTGGTCTTCAGCCGTGAGTTCGTAGAGGAGAAAATGTTCGATCAGAATGGACCGCTTCTCGATGAGCCGTGCCTTAAATCCGGCCCGACGCGCCAGCGTCCCCATTAAATCCAAATCGGAATCCGACGAGAACAGCACGTACATGCGTCCGCCCGGGGCAAGTCGTACGCGAGCCTGTTCGAACAAGTCCACGATGTCCCTGTAGCCCGGGCCGGCGTGCCAAGCACGGTCGGCGAGGTCAAGCGGTTCGCCAGGGAATGACGGCGGACTCGAGATGATGACGTCGAACATCGGTCGCGGCGCAACGGCGGACAACAGGTTTGAGCAAAGCGCCTGCACGCGATCCCCCAGGCCATTGGCTCTGGCATTCTCGGCGGCCGACTGAGCAGCGTTCGGGTTGATGTCGATGGCAAGCACGCGGGCGGCACCGGCGCGTGCGGCCGCAAGGGCAAGGACGCCCGAGCCGGTGCCCACCTCCGCGACGTGCTTTCCGGCTAGGTCGATTGTTCCGAGGAACTGGGCGAAGTATTCGCTGGTGAGGAACCAGCCCGGATGGAAAACCGTGGGTCTTACGGTCAGCCGGAAGCCAGCGGCACGGGCTATCCTGGTGCGGCGGCGCGCGTAGATGAAGTGGTAGGAGAGTCGGTGGACGATCAGGCGGAGCAGATGCCGGGCCAAGCCCTGTCGGGTTCCAGAGCCTAAAGGAGCGCCTGAAGCCATCTCCGTCCTGCCCGCTTCCGCCATCACGCTCCTCCGGATTGTCCCGCGATTAATGCTCAAGCCTGAGGGATGTTCCTTATCTCAGGCTTGAGTGCCTCCGAGTTGGCGTATGGCGGCAGGGTTCCAGCACCCCCATGAGGCTGGAGCCCAACCTCAATGGTCAAGCTGTTTTCGCCAGCGAGTGGGCCGCCTCATCAGCTGTGGCGGGAAGCGCATCGCCGGACAACTGAATGGCTGACGTCGTTGGCAGTGAGGAACCAGCCTCGAAGGCCGGACCTGACGGGCTCGACATGGTCCTGTGCGGCCAGGTGCGCGGAGCCTGAGCAGATGAGGCCTAAGCTGAACCGCCTCACGTGGGACCCAGGCTCAGGTGAGTGAGTTAAACCCCCAGGCGAGGGCCCGCACAGGCCGAAGCGCCTGAAGCGAGCCCGCTCGTATTGAGGGACACTGACGATGAAAGCTGTTCGTGGTCTGACGGCAAGCACGGCTATGATGATCATCGGCCTCGCTGCGCTCGTCGAGGCGCCAGCACTGGCCCAGCAGCCAATGGGCATGCAGGCGATCGACACGCCGCAGCGCCGGGCGATGCAGCAATGCGTCTCGGGCGTCCTCTCCCGTCTCGCCCGGGCCAATGCAGGGGTGGAGCAGGTGGGTCCAGCTGTCAGTCAGCGATGCGCCAGGCAACTCCGCACCGTCCTGGCAGCCGAGATCACGGCAGGGCGCGCCCCCTGCAGCAGCGTCGACGCTTGCCTGCCGATGGCACAGGATCAGGCGGCCCAGCAGGCCGTCTTCTCCTATCAGCAACGAGCACGCTGAACGGCCAACTCAGGTGGGTGAAGGCGCATGGCTGCGAACTCCCGCGGGAGGCGTCACCTTGCCGAATGTATGAACGCAGCTGCGCCAAACGACGGCGACAGGGGCGCTGATCGCAGCAAACTTGCCCACCTCATGATTTCACCCGATGCAACGGTCTTGACTGGCAGTCGATGTTGGCGACGGCAAAACGCCTCTGAGCATAACAAGCGCAGGCACTAACGAGGCTTATTCAGCATGGCTGAGTTGTAGCTTAGCGGCTTCCATGGCCCAGTGCTTTACCCAAACCCACTCTCTTATGAAGTCGAGCTTAACATCTTCAAGACCGGCGAGAGGCTCCAGGCCCGGGTTGTACGGTCAGAGGGAGAGACGCACGGCCTGATGTTCACTCGCGCGTTGGAGCAGGGGACGCGGCCATTGCGAGCCATCACTCAGCCGCTGGCGACGGGCTCAATACACGCCCTCGCATATGAGGCCCAGCAGTGGGTCGAGTAGCAGGCCGGGGTCTCTCCGGACCAAGTCCGCCTCACTCTCGAAATCGATCCCTGAAGGGTGTCTATCTGTTGAGATTTAGCAGGAGCCGCAGATCCGTGACTCTTCACCCAATAAGTTTGGCAGGGCTTCCCTAAGCACGTCTGGGTAGGGACGTTCACGCCTCTCGAACAGCCGCGCTCAATCGTTTGCTGCGATGGGCAGGAGCACAGTGTCCTTGACGGAGGACAGCGCCACGCGCGGTTCGATCCGATCGATGTCAGGGATGGGGCGCAGGACCGTGTTCACGAACCCCTCAAGGGCGCGCAGGTCCGGCACCCGCACCTTGAGGAGGTAGCTCCAGGCGCCCGACACGCGGTGGCACTCGAGCACCGCCTCCTCGCGGGTGAGGCGGGCCAGGAAGGCCGCCGGGTCAGCCGAGGCGCGGTAACCCACGAAGACGAAGGCGAGCACGTGGAGATCCAGCACGGCGGGGTTCACGCGGGCATGGAAGCCGGCCAGGGCACCGATCTCGATCAGGTGGCGGATCCGGGTGTTGACCGAGGAGATGGCAAGCCCCACGGCTTCGGCGAGTTCGGCCTGCGTCGCCCGGCTGTCCCGTTGCAGCAGGTCGATGAGCTGGTAGTCGATGGCGTCGAGGGTCATTGCCACACCATAGGGTTCCTGTGCGCAGTCCTGTCAATCTGCCCCGCTTGCGCGCGGTTTCGATGAGGCTGCGTGTGGAACGCCACGGACGCAAAAGGCCCGGAGCGGGAGCACCGGGCCTTCCGAGACCCGAACCGATGCGGAGGCGGCCTCTTGAGCGGCGGGTCGGGCCCCCACAGGGAGAGAGCATAGGTGGTTTCTGACCCCGGACTGTGCCGGAGCGCACAGCCGAGGACGTGCGGGCTTTGCAGCGAGATGCTGGGAGATACGACCACCATTGACATCTTCACGTTCCATTAGGGTAGCCCGCCTAACAGCTGTGAAGAGCAGCTGGCACCATGCCGCTGTCCTGAACGGCAGCGTCCAGACCGACATCTCGCTCCTGACCGCATGGCCTAGTCCGGCAGGCAGGGTGTCGCTGCGTCAGCCTTCGACTAAAGTCGCGGCGGCTGGGCGGCCCAGTGAGGAGGTCCCGATGACCCTTTATCGCTTCCACGTCCGAACCGATGCGGATCTCGTCCCAGACGCAGAGGGTCTCGAGTTGCCCGACCTGTCTGCTGCCCTGCGGGAGGCGCTTCGCTCTGCGCGCGAGTTCAGGTCAGAGGCCAACGCGCCCTGCTCGATGCACTTCGAGATCGCTGATCCTTCAGGCGCGATCGTGCTGACGGTGCCGATCCGCGACGAGGTCGGCGCCTTCGCCCACCACTGATCAGGAGCATCGGTGAGCGGGTCGTCAGGAGCGGAGCGACCCACCTCCCTAGTGGAGGATTGCTGCGCTGCTCGGCGAGTGGCCCTGCTCCTGCCCGTCATAGACCACGGGCAGAGCATCCGGGCGCTGCACCCACTGCACGGGGACCTTAAGCAGGGTGAAGCCCTGGCTGTCCGTGATTTCGAACTCGAGCCCGTAAACGCCGTCGAGAGCCGCAGGAAGGCTGCGGTTCGCCGTCTGGGTTTCCTTCAGAGCGGCGTGCAGGTCCGGCAGATGCCGTCCTTCGCAATCTTCCAGCCACAGATCCGGGTTGCGCAGGTGGATGAAGTAGCGGGGCATCAGGACGTCCTTGGCACGGGAGGGCGGATCGAGGCGGCCGGGGGCAGGATGCGCAATATCCGACCGGAGGAGCCAGCCTGCTGTGCGGACGAACACAGGCAGGTGCACCCTCCAGCGTCCATGCTGGTCGACTGCCGTTCGGCCGCGGGAGTCTGGCCCGGAGAGTGCATCGGACTCTCCACCTTCGGTGTTCTTGCTCTACGTCAAGGCAGGACGGCCGATATGCTGCTCATGTCCCTTGACTCATTCAGAAGATGGCAGGGTTTCGGAGGGTGTTGCGTGATGCTGGAGGACAGGTCTGAGGCAGATCGTGTCTGCCTGATTGCAGATGACGACGAGTTCTTTCGGATGGCGCTTGTCTCAATTCTACAGGCAAAGCTCGGCTTTGCGCAGGTAATCGAGACAGGATCGCTGGACGAGGCGATCGAGCGTCTCTCGGACCCGGGCGGGGTTGACCTTGCTCTCTTCGATCTGGCTATGCCCGGCATGGAGAGTGCCGCTAGTCTGCGTGCCGTGCGGGAGTGCTTCCCCGATCTCAGGATCGCGGTGGTCTCCGCCTCCTCCCGGCGCAGCGACATCCTCCAGGCGCTCGAGGCCGGCGTGCACGGCTATGTGCCCAAGAGCCTCGGGGCCAACGACCTTGCCTATGCGCTCGGGGCGATCGACAGCGGCAGGATCTATGTTCCCGCAAGCCTGGCTGATGTGTCAGACGAGCGGGCGCTTGTGAGTGCGGGCACGGTCCAGCACGAGCAGGACGAGCCGTCTCTCGTCTTAGCGAGGCTCACGCCCCGTCAGCGCGACGTCCTGGGCCTGGTGGTGCGAGGGTACTCCAACAAGGAGATCGCCCGTACCCTGAACCTGGGCGAGGGGACCGTAAAGGTCCATGTGGCCGCTCTCTTCCGCGGTCTGCGGGTGACCAGCCGCTCGGCCGCCGCCGCCGCCGGAGCCCGCATGTTGCGCTCCTGAGCTCACGGGCATGGTGGCTCTCGGTGTTCTTGATGGCCCGATGAACCAGCCTGCGCTGCTTCAGATGTTGGAAGTTGCGGAGGTCGCTATGGCAGACGGCGAAGTCGTCCAGCATCGTCGGTTCTCGCTACCTAACGCGAGGGCCCCTCGTGTCGATTTAACCTTTGGTGCAGATCCTCGCTGAGGCCGGAACATATCGGCTCAAAGAGACGCTTGGCTCTCGCGAGCTCGCGACGATCTTGAGGTGCTTGCGCTCGTCACACGGCAGGCAAGTGGCTCGGCGAGCAGTTGCCGCTGCGGCTCGAAGTTCTCGATCAAAATCGCAGAAGTGCCCAATAAGACCGGTGTATGGTCGGTGGTGAGGGCCTCGACACAATCGTTGGCAGCGAAGGTGATGATCGTCTGTTTGGCGAGTCGGGGAACGATCAGCTCTTCGGTGGCGTAGGCAATGATTGGCTCGATGGTGGGGCGGGCAACGACACGTTGTTTGGCGGCGACGGCCTCGACACAATTATCGGTGGCGCGGGCGTTGACACTTACAATGGCGGTGCCGGCAATGACTTCTTCGACATCGGGCGTGCCAGTGACGCTCAAAGCGATATCATCCAAGACTTCCGTCAAGGCGATAAGATCGACATTTCCGACATGAACCTGGCGCAGGCGAAAACCACCCTGGCCGTGGCGTCGAACGGGCAGACTCACTCGGTCGCCATCATGCAAGGCAAGAAGGTTGTCGCAAGCTTCACGGTTGTGGGTGACACGCCCGATAAGGACGACTTCATCTTCTAAGGCTGTCACACTTGGCCCGAATTCCGTATGCAGTCTGGCTGGCGGAGCACAGGAATTCGGGCGGATGTTATACTTGCCATTGACTGCAACGCTGTCGGCCGTCTGGAACTTCGAACGGAATGGCGACAACGTCCTCGCCCTTGAAAGCGCAGGTCACCAGCATGAGGTCCTGTCTCAGCACCGCCTCATTCGACCAGGGGCGGATATTCCCATCCTGGTCGTGCGCAGCTTAGGCCTGCGGGATGGGGGTGTCTGTAGCCTTATCTGGTCAGACGGCGAGGCAGAAGCAGTCGGCGTCCAAGAGGATCTGAGGCTCGCCGGTTGGGATCTCACACAAACCCGACCCGTCGTACGCTTTCTCCTCTCTCAGGTGGTGCCATCGCTGCCCGATGCGGTCGACCGTCGGCCGTTTCAGCGCTTCCTGTCGCGCATCAGCTCATGGCGCGCTGGAGGGGAGGGCGCCGTTGCGGTCGAGGGCTTGTCTATCGGGGTGCTACCTCTGGCGCCGGGTGTTCTGAAGCCCTTCGCCACCGTCTATGCTGTCGAGGCTGATCAGGTGGTCGCGCGCAGTGGGTGGAGCGTCACCTTAGACGATAGTCGGACTGCCCTGGTGATCGCAGGTCCGCCGTGCACCGCTCTGTTTATTGAAATCGGCGAGAACCTCATCGAGGTCGATTTCCGGGGAACTTTTCGCTCAGATACGCAGGCCGCATGGCATTGGGGCAAGCACTTGCTTCCAGAGGCTCGGGCTCGTCTCCTTTCTGTCCTCGACGAGGCGGGGAGTGCTGATGAGCCGCCTGTCGATCTTGTCACGGCTGTCGCGGGATCCTTGCCCGTGACAGTTCGCGTTGGAGACGGCGAGGTCAGCATCCTTGGATGCATCCACACAGGTGCAACGCTCTTCATTTTTGTGGAGGTCACTGGCGGCAACTCCATCGAAGCAATGACTGTTCAACCACTGGGAGGCGAGGAGACTGAGCTGGGTCCTGAGCGGTTCCGCTCCATCCCACTGCCGGCAGCGGACGCGCTGAGGCGAGAGCCAAACTCCTACACTCGGTGTGTGGCTCAACTCGATCACGCCCCGCTGATGCTGCCTGCCTGTCGGCTGACAGGCGTGATCGGAGGGGAGCCAATTGAGGCGTGGATCCCAGTCCAGACCCGACCGAGCGCAGCCTCTCGCGATCTGGTTCGAACCTTCTGGCCGACCGCGCTCGTGAACAATGCGTTCCTCGAGGAGGTGGCTCGCCCCATCTTTGCCCTACCGGGCGAGGGCGCGGGTCGGGGTAAGCCCTACTTCCTCGAGATCGGTCAGGCGCCTGAGCGCCCCCTGACCGTCACGTACGTCATCTCCGATGGGACGCTCGAGCCCCTCGATCGCACGCTCGTGGCCTTGAGCCTCACCTCGGGTGAGCGGGGCGCGACGCGTATTATCCTCGCCGATCCTCATCACGCCGAAGCGTTCTGCGAGCGGGTTCGGGGGTGGTTTCAGGCGTATGGGCTTGTGGGCGGCATCGACGTCCTCGCGGCTGACTCTCAGCCTGACGCGTTTGACGTGATTCGCGCCACGCCAGGTGAAATCACGGCCATCCTTATGGCGGGGCACATTCCGCGAAGCCCTGCGTGGCTTGAGCAGGCGCGGCTCCTGCTCTCCCGCGACCGTGCTTCTATTTTGGTTGGCGCGGTAACAGATCCCGCCGGTGATCCAAAGCATGGGACTCACGCCCAGGGTGCCCCAATTTTAACACGAGCGAGCGGTACGCAGCGACTCTCCCCTCGGGATCTGCTGGATACGTTTCAGGCACGAATGCTTGGTGCGCTTGTATTCCCCTCGGCCAGCGCTCCGGAGCTGACTGGTACTGCGCCAGTCTGCCTAACCCACGAGGGGGTCTTGATCGAGGCACTGCTCGCGTGGCTCAATCGGGGGGGGCAGGTCTTGATGCATGGCGCCCTTGCCATGCGCCGAGCCGGCCTGACCGAGGGCGATGTGGCCTTTGACCTTCGCTATGATGTCCACGTTCTTCGGGAGCTGGCGGCTGAGGGTTTAAAGCGGAAGACACACCGGGGTGGGGCGACCTCGCGTGGAAGCACAGACGATCAGCGCCCGCGAAGTGGCGCAGTCTACCGGCCGCAGCGACGCAAAAAGAATTCGGCCGATCCGACGGCAGGGGGCAGTAATGGCTAAGTCCAAGGGCGTTACCGTTGTCAATGAGGCTCTTCGGAGCTGCCGAGCCCATTTTGCGCTGGCGTTTGCCTTCAACGCCGTGGGCAATGTCCTCTTGTTCGCCTTTCCGCTCTTCACCATGCAGGTGTATGACCGCGTGCTCGGGTCGCGGAGCCTCGAAACCCTGGCTGCCCTCTCGATCGGCGTCGCCCTCGCCCTGACGTTCAAGGCGGTCTTCCAGTGGGTGCGCGGCGCCCTGCTTGTGCGCGCGTCGGCCCGGTTGGACCGCCAGCTTGGCGATCGTGTCCTCATTGCCCTGGTTGAGCGCAGCGCGGCCGGTCACAAGGGAGCCGACACGCAGGTGTTGCGGGATCTCGACCGCTTCCGCCAGTTCACCACGGGAACAGGCGCCGTGGCCGCCGTCGAGGCCCCGTGGGCGGCCCTGTTTGTGGGTGCGCTCTTGATGATCAATCTCACAGTGGGTCTCGTGGCCCTGGGTTCAATAGTGATTTTGAGCCTCGCGACCGTCCTCAACACCCTCGCGACCAAGCGCAGATTGGCGGCCTCGAACGAGGCCGCCCTCGACTCCTACCATTTCGCTGAGGCGAACTTGCGCAGTTCGGATGCCGTCTTGAGCATGGGCATGTTGAACGGCGTCATCCGCAAGTGGCGAGCCGCTCGGAACCCCGCCCTGCGCGCGCAGATCGCTGCCAGTCAGCGCAACATCGTTTTCAACTCGGCTCTGACCTCCCTACGCTACGCCATGCAGGCCGCGATCATGGTCGCCGGCGTCTGGGAGGTGCTGTTCAGCGGTGCGCCCTCGGGCGTGCTGTTTGCAGCCGTGATCGTGTCGGGCTTTGCAATGCAGCCGGTGCAACAGATTATCTCGGCGTGGGAGGAGTACGTTCCCGTTCGTGATGGGCTGCGGCGCATTCAAGCGCTCCTCGCCACACCACCCCGGTCGCGTGACGGCATGACGCTGCCACGCCCGGCCGGTGAACTGCGGGTGCAGGGGCTCTTCTACGTGCCAGAAGGCGTGGACCAACCGATCCTACGCAACATCAATCTTCGCATCGCGCCGGGTGAGTCCCTCGGACTGCTCGGATTAAATGGCTCGGGCAAGTCAACGCTGGCAAAGCTGCTCGTTGGCAATCTCAAGCCGACGCGGGGTGACGTTCGGCTTGGTGGGGCTGACATGTGGGGCTCCAACCGGGACGATCTTGGGCGCTACATCGGATACCTGCCGCAGAATATCTCGCTCCTCACGGGGTCGGTCGCCGAGAACATCGGCCGCTTCGGTTTGTTCGCTGAGGAAGAGATCATTGCAGCGGCGCAGATGGCTGGCGTGCATGACCTCATCCTGAAGCTGCCGCAAGGATATGACACACAGATCGGGGAAGGCGGCCACCCGCTCTCAGGAGGGCAGCGTCAGCTGATCGGGCTCGCGCGGGCGGTGGCGGGCCATCCGTCGTTGGTCGTGCTCGATGAGCCGAATGCCAGCCTCGATACGGCGGCGGAGGGTGCCCTCATGGCTTGCCTGGGTGAACTAAAGGCCCGCGGCATCAGCGTGGTGCTGATCACCCACAAGACCAACCTCGTGCGCAATCTGGACCATGCCCTCATCCTCAAGGAGGGTGTCGTGGCTCGGGCAGGGAGCACGCAGTTCGTGTTTGGCGAGGCTCGTCCCGTCCTCGTCAACAACACAGCCGCGAAGCAGGCGTAATCCAATGAGCGCGATGGCAGCCACTCGGGCGACGGGCGCCCTCGATCCGTCATTCGACTCACCTGCCGCGCCAGCGCTGATTGGCGGGATCGCGGCTCTCGCCTTTGCGGCGGGGCTCCTGATTTGGGCTGGAACAACGTCCGTCTCGGGCGGGGCCGTGTCACCGGGTCAGGTCGCCGTCGAGGGAAGCCGCAAGGCCGTGCAGCACCGGGATGGCGGCGCCATCAAGGCCGTGCTCGTGCGGGAGGGGCAGGAGGTCGCCAAGGGGCAGCCCTTGGTGGAACTGGAGACATCCGACCTGCGGACCGACGTCGAGGTGATGTCGAGCGGGCGGTTGCTCCTGCTGGCGCGCTTGTCACGCCTGCGAGCTGAAGCGATGGGAGCCGCCGCGGTTCAGTGGCCTGCCGAACTCAGCTCTGCACGGCGGGACCCGCAGCGGCAGGGGATCATCGACCAAGAGCAGAGCCTCTTCGCCGCCCGGTCGGCCGCATACCGGGGCAACATCAGCCTGCTCCAAGGCCAGATCGATGGCCGCGAGCGCCAGATCAAAGGTCTCGAAGGCAGACTGGTGGCCATCCAGGCACAATTGAAGTCGGTCGATGAGGAACTCGCGTCGCTCGCGCCGCTCGTGGCACGAGGGCTGATTGCGAGGCCGCGCACGACGACGCTGGAGCGAACCTCAGCCGGCCTGCGCGGCGATGTCGAGACAACACAAGCGGCTATTGCCGCTGAGCGCAACGGCATCGCGCAAGCTCAAACCCAGATCGCTCAGTTGGAAAAGGATCGGCGGGAACTCATCCAGAAGGAGTCCGCCGAGGCTGAGGCCAAACTCGCTGAGGTGGAGCCAAAGCTGGCGTACGCCCAGGAGAGGCTGCAACGGGCGGTAATCACTGCGCCTGAGGCTGGGCATGTGTTCGGACTAGCCGTGTTCAATTCCGGTGCGGTCGTCACGCCAGGCCAGACAGTCTTGGAGATCGTGCCGGCTTCCGAGCCTTTGGTGCTGTCGGTTGAGATCGGCCCGAAGGATGTTGATTGGGTGCGCCCTGGCCAAGAGGTGGTCGTTCACCTGCTTCCGTACAAGCAGCGTGATCAGGCCATGATCAAAGGCACACTGACGAAGGTTTCGGCCGATCGTTTCGACGACAAGTACACGCAACGAAGCTTCTTCAAGGGCACCGTGAAGGTGGATGAGGAGGACCTGAAGCGTTCGCGGGCTGAACTCGTGCCTGGCATGCCGGCGCAGGTCGTGATTGAGACGCAGAAACGGACAATTCTCGCCTACTTCCTGGATCCTATCTACAAGATGGCAGACTACGGGCTCCGGGAGAAATAGGTCTGAACTCACCCGGTTGGTCTGGCCGCGTCAGGTAGGCTCAGCCTGTTTCGCGCAACGGGGTGAGGGCAGCGACGAGCGGCGTCGAGGTTTCCGACTATCAGCGGCCCTGCTGCATCAGTTCGAGATAACGTGGCAGTGAGCGCGTGCGGAAATCATAGCGGTCTATGACCGATTCGCGCGCGGCTCGGCTTAATCGCTCCCGTTGCCCAAGATCGGTGATGAGTTCGCAGATGCGGTCAACAAGTGCGGCGCGGTCAAAGAAATCAACTGTGCGGCCATTGGTGCCGTCTTCGATCACCTCCAGAACTGGCCCCGTCGCCGAACCGACAATGGCGCACCCCGACGCCATAGCCTCGAGGAGAGACCACGACAGCACAAAGGGATAAGTGAGATAAACGTGGATCGTCGAGACGTTGAGGAGGCGTTGGTACTGCCGATAGGGGAGGCGACCCACGAAGTGCACCCGCGCAGTATCTATATCGCCGCCGACCTCTCTGAGCAAAACTGAGCGCCAAGATCCGCCGCTGGGCGGGTAGCGTCCGTAGCTCACGCCATCGCCGCCCACAATAACGACTTGCGCTTCGGGGCGCGCCCGCAGCAGGTCTGGAAGGGCTCGCATGAACACGTGAAAGCCGCGGTACGGCTCTAGGGACCTTGCAACGTAGGTCACCACCTCATCCGATTTCGTGAGGGTGCGCCCACTCGGGAGCTGAAAAGACGCCTTGGGTCGTGGACGCACGACGCTCGTGTCGATCCCTTCGTGAAGAACAGTGAGTTGGTCACGGATGTGGTCCGGAAACAGACTGGCTTGCCATTTCGTTGGCGCGATGCTGCGGGACGCGTCTGCATACGCCAGAAGGTTGGTCAGGTTGCGCAGGCGTACCTGAGGGAGGTCCGCGCGGGGAGGTGGGAACTCGGGGTCGAAATCGATGTCGCTGTCTGCGACCCGATAATAGTATTCCAAGAAAGCTAGATAGTTAGTGCTAGGGAAGTGGTCTCGGATGAAGAGAGCGTCACCCCAGCCGGGATGAGCCAGGACAACGTCGGGCCGGAACCCACGGTCTCTTAAGGATAGAAAGATGTCTGCAGCCGTGCGACCGCGTCGCACATGGTCGCCGAGCGCTTGGACGGGCGGGAAGTGGACCTCCGGTAGACCGCTGAGTGACTGATAGAAATGGTAGGAAGTTCCTGCTGCGCCGCTGACGTCACGCTCGCCCTCTCCAATGGCCACAACGTGCCACTCATCGCTGCTCGCGAGTTCCTTGGCCAATAGTGAGAACTGCCCGGGATAGTTCGGGTGCATGAGGAGGACATTAGGCATTCTGCGGCTTTCGCTCTATGGCTTGTGGCCGATAGGCCGCAACGGCGTAAGATCCTAACGCTAATCTCGGAGCAATCATCGACCACGCGGGTCAAAAATGAACCTTGATCCGCCGTACGGGATGGACAATCCTCGCGCCTCAAATCGAAGGAGTAAACAACAAATGGCGACGAGCCCGAGACCTCATTCACAAACTGGCACTCGTGAGACGGCTGGCAGCCGGCCGATTGATCTTGCTGGTGACAGCCCAGAGCTCGTTGCTTTTGCCCTGCTCCGGCACTTAGCTCAGCTTGAGGAGCGGGCAGCAAGGAATGATCTCTCCCGCTTCGACAGGACATGGCTCCTGGATGCATATGCTGAATGTCTTGCCGCCGTCAGAGGGGAGCGACAGGTTCCGCTTGGATCACCGAAGTCGCAGGCTTCACGAACGATGCGGTGACCTTAATGAGAGAGTTTCAGCTGGGAACCAACCACAACCCATGTTTTGGGTTAAGCTCCGCTGTGATTACGCGGGCGGTAACTGGAACATCGCCGCGTGTGCAGACTTTCTGCGCTCTAGGGGCGTAGCAGGTATGTTATATAAATATCAGAGCGTGTCGGCTTTAGCCAGGGAAAGCGCAACTATTATCCTACCAGTTTTATGCGAAGCCTATGGTTCCATAAGGACTCAAGTAACCGGATTGTTTGATGAACGAACCTAGCAGAATGGAGGGAGTCACGCTCGCGAACTGGCCCAAACCCGGCGCCGCCCACCCGCGAGTGACGATAGAGCCACCGGTACAAATTACAAAACTTGTACACTGGGGCCTGCCGACCCAAATCGGCGCATTTTCTATGCTTCATGGCCCTGGTGAAGTCTTTCATGCATCGATTGGTCGCTACTGTTCAATTGCACCTGGGGTTGTCATTGGTTCTAATGAACATGCAATCGACTGGCTAACGAGCAGCTCCCTTGCAGAAAATCCCGATCTCTATGGTTGGTCAGAGATGCTCGGTCACTCAGGACTGAGAGCAAGGGATTTTCGCGGAAGCGTGCCGAAGACAGAAATTGGACATGATGTTTGGATTGGCCGAGGAGCCTTCATCCGGTCAGGGGTGCGCATCGGAGACGGCGCTGTAATCGGAGCATATTCTGTTGTTGTGCATGACGTCCCCGATTTCACAGTTGTGGCCGGCAATCCAGCGAGGATCATTCGTTACCGGTTCACACCAGAGGTGATCTGCAGCATCTCTCGTCTGCAGTGGTGGCGTTACTCTATTTTCGATTTGGATGGTATTGAACTTGGCAATGTCGCTGCTGCTTTAGGTGAGGTCGAGCGCCGCATAGCAACGGGAGCTATCAGTGAGTACAAACCCGTTTTGATTACACCTGACCACATCCGGGGCGTTCTTGGTGGTAACGGGAGCACTTAAGTTGGACATGAACTCAAATCATTTGCAGAAGCCAATTGCAATTCTAGGTGCACCAGGAACGTTTTGCGGTTCAGCTTTTGACGCACCGGATCGTATATTCGCTCGTACTGGGTTAAATACTGGTAATTTGGCTTTCTTCTATGCTGTTCAACGCCATATTGCCAATCCCACAGATTATCTCCCATGGACCTTCGATCCCGAGCTTGTGAATGAGCACTTTAGCGCCTTAATTTTCCCGGCTGCGAACATGATCAATTCTTTCCAAGATCATGGCGCCTTGGCGGAGCGATTCAGTAAAATCAAAATTCCTACTGGCGTTGTGGGAATCGGAGCGCAGAACTACCTAGGGGCTGATCCGGCCAGTCTGAAGCTAGCGCCAGGAACAATACGTTTTATTGAAGTGCTCCGAGATCATGACGCACTCATTGGCTGCCGAGGGGTTGGTACTCAGCAAATTCTAAATAATTTCGGGCTTGAAGCCCAAGTGATCGGTTGCCCTTCAAACTTTATCAATCCGGCAGCTGATCTCGGTGCAAGGGTAGCTAGCAAGCGCATGTCCACTGAGCTTGGTATCTTTGGTCATTGTGATTTCCAAGAGCGTCTCAGTAGCATAAATCAAAAGCTTGTTCGGTGGGTGGAAGAATATGGCGGAGTGCTCTCCTTTCAAGACCCAAAAGATGGGTTCTTGCTTTCCATGAGGAGCATAGAAGTCTTCAGTGACCAAAATTTGCTGAGTAAGGCGGCGCGTATATTAGGGGTTGACATCGATCTTATCCCGGATTTGATCAAACGCCGGTTTGTTGCTTTTGTTGACCTTCCTTCTTGGCTAATATTCACTCGCTCGCTATCACTTTCCATTGGCACCCGAATGCATGGAAACATGATTGCATTCCAAGGCGAAGTGCCCACCGTTCTCATTCCACACGATAGCCGAGTTAGTGAGCTGGCCGAAACTATTATGATGCCAAGTGTGTCGCTCGCAGCAGCCATGGATTCAAGTTCCCTGGATCATTTATTGAGTATGGTTCAGTTCGATGCAGCAGAGTACGATAGGAATAGACAGATTCTCGCAAGGCGGTACTTCAGCATACTAGCATCGTTGGGAGTTGACGTTCGGAGTGAGTACCTCCCTTTGCTAGGTCAATTTGCCAACGATCATGATCCAGTTGCAACGTAAGCGTCGTCTGGACCGCACCTTCTGTTGCGGCGGCGGATGAGCGAGTCTGACGATCTTCTGTTTGGATCGTTTCAAACTGATGCTTGACCATATGCTTGAGCCGCCACGTGCTGTTCGCCGGATCGAGCTCATCACTGTGACCTGCCACTGAACTTTTATCCAGCAGCGGTTAGAGCCTCGGCGGATTGTGCGCCGTGCGGCGCAGTGGAAGCAACGGGCGATGGGCGGAGCTGGTCGTCCGGTGCGGTGAAGTTGGCGGTGTAGGCCGCGGGGGTGAGGTAGCCCAGCGCCGAGTGCGGGCGCTGGTCGTTGTAGTCGGAGACCCAGGTGGCAAGCTTTGCGCCGGCGTCGTTGAGGTCAAAGAACAATGTCTCATTGAGAAGCTCGTCGCGCATGCGGCCGTTGAAGCTCTCGACGAAGCCGTTCTGCATCGGTTTGCTGGCGGCAATGAAGTGCCAGTCGATGCTGTTGTCGCGGCACCAGGCGAGCATGGCATTGCACGTGTATTCCGTGCCGTGGTCGCTGACGATCATGCCCGGCTTGCCATGCCGCTCGATCATCGCCGTCAGTTCGCGCGCCACGCGCCGGCCCGAGGTCGAGGTGTCCGGGATCGCGCTCAGGCACTGCTTGGTGACATCGTCGACGATGTTCAGAATGCGCAGGCGCCGCCAACAAGGCGAAGTCCGTCGTTCTCACCGATGAGGGCCTCGCGAGAGCCGAAGAGCTCTTCAAAGCTCTCTTTACGCGGCCCTTGCCCTGATCGCCTGGCCTGCCTTCCACGCCCACGGCAGAAGCTCAGAAAGCCGGCTCTGCGGCGTGTCGGCGATGCGGGCCAGCACATCCGCCAGCCAGGCCTGCGGATCCACGTCGTTCAGTTTGGCTGTCATGATCAGCGTCGTGATCGCCGCCGCTCGCTCGGCTCCGCGCACAGAACCCGCAAAGAGCCACGACTTGCGACCCAGCGCAAACCCGCGCAGCGCCCGCTCCGCTGCATTGTTCGTGAGGCACACCCGCCCATCCTCCACAAACCGAGCGAAGCGGTCCCAGCGCCGGAGCATGTAGTCGATCGGCCCTGCCACAGAGGCCGAGCGCGACAGCCGCGAGCGCTCCTCACGCAGCCATGCCTCCAGATCGGAGAGAAGACGCGCACTCTGCTCCTGCCGGACCTGCAGTCGCCCCTCAGCGCTCCGGCCGTTGATGGTTCGCTCGATGTCGAACAGCGCATCGATACGCTTCACCGCCTCCAGAGCGATGGGCGAGATCGCCGATGCCTTCTTGCCGCGGCGGGCATTCGCGGCGATGTCGGCGAGCTCAAAGAATTGGCGTCGCGCGTGAGCCC
>JAESFL010000646.1_pt1 | contig 21101 bp, 20 predicted proteins | sample 9269401 | NCBI WGS metagenome assembly JAESFL01 (sample SAMN14506025, study PRJNA617098) | algae metagenome | isolation source: Gloeocapsa sp. UFS-A4-WI-NPMV-4B04 and co-occurring heterotrophs from desert... | place: USA: Utah | collected 2006-10-01 | reverse complement strand
GGGCTTCAGCTCGGCGATGCCGTAGCGGCGCAGGGTCTCCATGTGGACGAAGATGTCCGGCGTGCCGTCGCCGCGGCTGAGGAAGCCGAAGCCGCGCAGGCGGTTGAACCACTTCACCACCGCGACCTCCAAGCCGCTCGTGGGCGTGACGACCTCGTGCGTGCGCGCCATCGGCAGCTCGGAGGGGTGGAGCGCGGTCGATTGATCGAGCGAGATCACCCGGAAGGTCTGCCAGCCGCGGGCACGCTTGACCGCCTCGACCACGATCCGCGCACCCTCGCTGGCGGCCTGGTGGCCATCCCGACGCAGGCAGGTGATGTGCAGCAGCACGTCCGCCGAGCCGTCGTCCGGCACGATGAAGCCGAACCCCTTCGAGACGTCGAACCACTTGATGCGCCCGGCGATCTCCACGAGTTCGGGCGGACGCTCCTCCTCGCTCTCCCGCTCCGTCGCGCGGTGCCGCATGTCCGGCGTGCGAAGCTCGACGGAACTCAATTCGTGATCGTTCGACATGTAAGCAACCCGTGCCGAATCGCGCGGCGCAATCCCGGAGCTACGTTAACAAAGTCAGATTACGCGGAAAGCCCGTTTGGCCGGCAACGGGACACTTCAAATGATCATTTTTCGAAGGCATGGCGACAATGTCGCATCTCGCCGGGGCCGTCTCGCCGGCCTGTCTGATCAGTCTTGAACAGATTCCGGCACGGGAGAGCGTGGCCGCACAAAGGGTTAAGGTCGCCCCTGCCGCCGTTCACGGAAGCGTGGCCCCTCTCGCGCACGATGCGAAGGGTCGCAGGGCCGGCTGTCCAGCAAACAGCGGCTTACGCGCGCACCCTTCGCCCGGACCCGCGAACGGTGGTAGGGCGCGGCCATGTCTGCCTCCCCCTCGTCCACGCCGCTCCGCCCGAGCCGGCGGATCGATGCCGTCGATCTGGCCCGCGGCACGGCGCTTGCGGCAATGGCGGCCTATCATGGGCTGTGGGACCTCGGCTTCCTGCAACTCACGCCGCAAAACTACGCGCTGACACCACCGGGGCGGCTGGCGGCCCACGGCATCGCCGGCGCGTTCCTGCTGCTGGTCGGTGTCGGTCTCGTGCTCGCCAACGGCGACGGCGTGCGCTGGCGGTCCTTCGCCCTGCGCCTCGCCCGCATCGGCGGCGCGGCGCTCCTCATCACGGCGGCAACGCGGATCGCCTTTCCGCAGAGCTACATCTTCTTCGGCATCCTGCACTGCATCGCCGTCTCCAGCCTGCTGGGACTGCCGTTCGTGTTCCTGCCGGCCTCGGTCGCGGCGCTCACCGCCCTCGGGGTGATGCTGGCCCCGCACGTCGTGGCCCATCCCCTGCTCGACGCGCCGGAATTCTATTTTCTGGGTCTCGGTCAGGGACTGCCGGACAGCAACGACTGGGTGCCGCTGTTTCCCTGGTTCGGGCTGGTGCTGGCCGGGATCGCGCTCGCCCGACTGCTTCGGCCGATGCTGGCCGACTCGGCGCTCGCCCGTTGGCGGGCTCGCAATCCGGTGGCCCGCGGGGCGGCCTTCGCCGGACGGCACAGCCTTGCGGTCTACCTCGCCCACCAGCCGGTGCTGCTCGCCCTGCTGACCGGCCTCGTGACGCTGACCGGCCCGCATCCGAAGGCCGGGCTCGCGAGCTTCCGCAAGGATTACGTCGCGCACTGCACCCGCACCGGCGGCGAGGCGGGAGCCTGCCGGATCGCCGCCCGCTGCACCGCCGACGCCCTACGCCGGGAGGGGCTCTGGGGCTCCGGCAAACCGTATTCGGTTGAGGAGCGGGCCGAGGCGCAGGGCCTCTCGCAGCGCTGCTACGAGGCCGCGGAAGGCACCGCAGCCCCGCCGTGAAGACTTAGTCCTTCGCACGCTCCACGTACGAACCGTCGGCCGTCATGATGACGACGCGGGTGCCGGTGGTGATGTGCGGCGGCACCGAGGTCTTCACGCCGTTCGACAGGAGCGCCGGCTTGTAGGACGAGGAGGCGGTCTGGCCCTTGGTAACCGGCTCGGTCTCGACGATCTCGAAGGTCATGCGCTGCGGCAGCTCGATGGTCAGCGGCACGCCATTATGGGTCGAGAGGGACACGGTCATGCCCTCCTGCAGGTAGGGGGCGGCGTCGCCGATGACGTCCGCCGGAACGGCGATCTGCTCGTAGCTCTCGGGGTTCATGAAGTGATACCCCTCGCCGTCCTGATACAGGAAGGTGTGGTCGCGATCCTCGACGAAGGCGCGCTCGACCTGCTCGGTGGTGCGGTAGCGCTCGGAGACCTTCACGCCATCCGTGATGCGACGCATGTCGAGCTGCGTCACCGGCGTACCCTTGCCGGGGTGGATGTTCTCAGCCGTCAGGATGACGTAGAGCTTGCCGTCCTTATCGACGACGTTGCCCTTGCGAAGGGTACTGGCAATCACTTTCACGAGCGTGGACCTTGGCTGGACGAGAACGGCGGCTCTTCACCGGCGTCTCGGCCGGGTGAGCGGAATCATCCGCGAGGCCCTACCCTATCCGCGGTTCGGTTGCCAGCCGGAGGCTGTTTTCGCGTGAGTCACGAGTCTTCGCCCTGGTGGCATCCCGGCCTCCACGCGGATCGCCGGCCGCTGCTGCTGACCCGCAACCGCATCCTCGCGGGACTCCGCGCGTGGTTCGCGAGCCGCGATTTCGTGGAGGTGGAGGCCGCCGCGCTGCAAGTCTCGCCGGGCAACGAGGCGCATCTCTCGGCCTTCGCCACGGAGGCGATCCTGCCCGATGGCGGGCGCGAGCCGCTCTACCTCCACACCTCGCCGGAATTCGCCTGCAAGAAGCTCCTGGCGGCGGGCGAGCCGCGCCTGTTCAGCCTCGCCCGCGTCTTCCGCAACCGCGAGCGCGGCGCGCTGCACCATCCCGAATTCACCATGCTCGAGTGGTACCGGGCGGGCGAGGACTACGACGCCCTGATGGCGGATTGTGCCGCCCTGCTAGCGCTCGCCGCCGAGAGTGCGGGTGCCCGGCGCCTGACCTTCCGCGGGCGCGAGGCCGACCCGTTCGCGCCCTTCGAGCGGCTGACTTTGGCCGAGGCGTTCCACCGCTTTGCGGCCATCGATCTCCTCGCCTCGATCGCCCCCGACGGCGCCACCGACCGCGACCGACTCGCCGACGCGGTGATGACCCGCGGCCTGCGCGTCGCGCCGGACGACAGCTGGGCCGACCTGTTCAGCCGCGTCCTCGTCGGGCTGATCGAGCCGCATCTCGGGCAGGGACGCCCGACGGTGCTGTGCGAGTATCCGGTGAGCGAGGCGGCGCTCGCCCGGCCGAGCCCGCGCGACCCACGCGTCGCCGAGCGGTTCGAGCTCTATGCCTGCGGCGTCGAACTCGCCAATGCCTTCGGCGAACTGACCGACCCGGCCGAGCAGCGCCGCCGCTTCGAGGCGGAGATGGCGGAGAAGGCCCGCATTTACGGCGAGCGCTACCCCATCGACGAGGAGTTTCTGGAGGCGCTCGCCGTGATGCCCGAGGCGAGCGGCATCGCGCTGGGCTTCGATCGGCTGGTGATGCTGGCCACCGGTGCGCCGCGCATCGACGACGTGATCTGGACCCCGGTCGCCCGGGGCAGGACCCGGTGAGTGGAGACGTGTTGAGTCTTGCCCTGAAGAGCACGGCCGCGCTCGCCCGCACCGGGCTGGTGGAGGCGGCCGCTCTCCCCGCTCTGGAGCGGGTCGCGGCGCGCTACGCGGTCTCGGTGACGGCCGACATGGCCGAACTGATCGACCGGGACGACCCCGACGACCCGATCGCCCGCCAGTTCGTACCGCGGGCGGACGAGATCGAGACGCGCCCGGAAGAGCGCGCTGACCCGATCGGCGACGACGCGCACGCGGCCGTTCCCGGCATCGTCCACCGCTATCCCGACCGCGTGCTGCTCAAGCCGCTCCATATCTGCCCGGTCTATTGCCGGTTCTGCTTCCGCCGCGAGCGCGTCGGGCCCGCCGGCCACGGCTCGCTCAGCGAGGCGGAGCTGGCGGTCGCCTATCGCTACATCACCGAGCATCCGGAGATCTGGGAGGTGGTGGTGACGGGGGGCGATCCCTTCGCCCTCTCGCCGCGGCGGCTGGCGGCCATCACCGAGGCGCTTGGCGCGATCCCGCATGTGCGGGTGCTGCGCTTCCACACCCGCGTCCCCGTGGTCGAGCCGCGCCGCGTCGACGAGGCGTTGGTCGCGGCGCTGAGACAATTTTCCGGCGCGGTGTTCGTGGCGCTCCACGCCAACCATCCGCGCGAATTCACGCCGGCCGCGTGCGCGGCCATCGCCCGGCTGGTCGATGCCGGCATCCCGATGGTGAGCCAGAGCGTGCTGCTACGCGGCGTCAACGACGACGCGGAGACGCTCGAGAGCCTGATGCGCCGCTTCGTCGAGAACCGGATCAAGCCCTACTACCTCCATCATGGCGACCTCGCGCCCGGCACCGGCCATCTGCGCACGGGACTGCCCGAGGGGCAGGCGCTGATGCGACGCCTGCGCGGGCGCCTCTCCGGCCTCGCCCAGCCGCTCTACGTGCTCGACATTCCCGGCGGCCACGGCAAGGTTCCGGTGGGGCCGGGCTATCTGGAGGAATCGGACGGCGCGTGGCAGGTGACCGATCCGAGCGGGGCCGTGCACGCCTATCCGCCCGAGAACACCGACGAGGACCAGGGATGACGCTGAAGCTGTGGGGGCGGGCCAGCTCCGGAAACGTGCAGAAGGCGCTCTGGGCGCTCGACGAACTCGGGCTCAACTACGAGCACATCGAGGCGGGCGGCGCTCACGGCATCGTCGGCGACGCCGCCTATCGCGCGATGAATCCCAACGGCCTCGTGCCGACGCTCGAAGAGGACGGCTTCGTCCTGTGGGAGTCGAACGCGATCCTGCGCTACCTCGCCCATGCGCATGGCGGGCCGCTCGCCCTGCCCGAAGCCCCGCGCGCCCGCGCGCTGATCGATCAGTGGCTCGATTGGCAGGCCACCGCCTTCACCCCGGCGATGCGCGACGCCTTCCTCCAGCTCGTGCGCGTCGCGCCCGACAAGCAGGACCCCCGCGTGATCGAGGCGTCACGGACGAATTCCGAGCGCTGCGCCGCCCTGCTCGACCGGCACCTCGCGGACACCCCCTACGTGGCAGGCGCGCACTTCTCCATCGCCGACATCGCCGCCGGGCTCGCGGCGAATCGCTGGTTCCAGCTCCCTCTGAAACGGGAGGAGCGCCCGAACATCCGCCGCTGGCTGGCCACACTGGCGCAACGGCCCGCCTCCTCGGCGGTTCTGTCGCTGCCGCTCACCTGACGCGCCGCCGCGAAGGTCAGCCCGTGACGGAAGCCGTGCCGAACTCTGGACGAAAGAAGACGATGTTCTTCCCGCTCTCGAAGCTGATCTTCTTCGTCCTCACGCCGTCGAACTTCCTGATTTTGCTCGGGCTTGTTGGCTGCCTGCTGCTCTTCACCGAGTTCGGCCGCGGGATCGGACGGGTTCTCGCGATAACCGGCTTCGTCGGGCTTTTCGTCGCCGGCCTCTCACCGCTCTCGGCCTGGACGCTGGCGCCGCTGGAAAACCGCTTCCCCGCCTTCGCCGACGACGGGGCGCCGGTCACCGGCATCATCGTCCTCGGCGGGACGGTCGAGGCCGATACCTCGATCGGCCGTGACCAGATCACGGTCAACGAAGCCGGCGAGCGCGCCATCGCGCTGGGCGACCTCGCCCGGCGCTACCCGCAGGCGCGCCTCGTCTTCTCCGGCGGCGCGGGCAGCACCCGCGAGGACGCGGTCTCCGAGGCCGAGATCGTCAGCCGCTACGCCGACACGCTCGGCGTGCCGCGCAACCGCCTGATCCTCGAACAGCAATCGCGCAACACGCGCGAGAACGCGGTGTTTTCGGCCCGGATGGTGCAGCCGAAGCCGGGCGAGCGCTGGCTCCTCGTCACCTCCGCCTGGCACATGCCGCGCTCGATCGGCTGCTTCCGCAAGGCCGGGTTCGACGTCACCGCCTATCCGGTCGATTACCGCACCAACTGGCCGCGCGACGCCTACCGCTTCGCCAGCTTCGCCTCGACCGGCCTGGGCGAACTCGACATCGGCGTGAAGGAGTGGATCGGGATGCTGGCCTACAAGCTCGCCGGCTACACCGACGCGGTGATGCCGAAGCCGTGAGCCGCCGTCACGCCTGCGGCAGGCTCAGGCGATAGATCCCGCGAAAATCGTCGGGGTCGGGCACGGGCTTGCCCTTTCGAAGAATCTGCACCCGGCCTTCTTTCGTCAGCCGCACGGCGACGCGGCGGACCGGCTGCATCAGCGGACTCCAGCCGTCGGGATGCGGGCCGCCGAGCGCGCGGGCGATCTCGGAGGGACAGCAGGTCTTGTCCGCCCCGCGCTCGCTCACGAGCCGCAGCATCGTCTCTTCGATCGCGGCTTCATCGGCCATGGGAATCCTCCTCGGCGAGCAGCGCGGCGCGGATCGGCGAGGCGAACTGGCGCCGCCACATCACCCAAACCACGCTGGCGGTGGCGAGCATCAGCACCGGCGCGCTCACGAACCAGCCGAGATAGGCCAGCGCGAACAGGAAGGCACGCTGTCCTTTCGCGAAATGCGACCCCGCCGCCACGTTCATGGCGCCAGCCCGCTCGGCGGCGCGTCGCATCTCCGCCTCGGGGGCGCCCGAGCCCTTGGGCGGCACCGCGCCGATCAGGATCGCGCCGTAATTGAACAGCCGGTAGGCCCAGGCGAATTTGAAGAAGGCGTAGACGAACACCACCGCCAGTCCGGCGACCTTGATCTCCCAGGTCTGCCGCGTGGTTACGGTGCCGAACGGCAGCGCCGAGAACAGGTTCAGCACGTCGTCGCCGGAGCGTGAGAGCGTCAGCACCGAGCCGAGCGCGATCAGCGAGGTCGAGGCGAAGAAGGCGGTGCCGTTCTGCAGCGAGGCGTTGATCGTCGTGTCCACCACGCGGTTGTCGCGGGCGATCATCTGGACCGCCCAGTTGCGCCGCTGACGGTTCATGATCTGGCTGAGGCTCAGCCGGTCGCCCCGTCGCCGCGCCACCGCGATGCTGTAGCCGGCCCAAGCGGCCACGAAGAAGACGAGCGCCGCGAAGTCGAGCGGGGAAAAGGCGTGGAGGTCCCACATGGTCAGGGCGTCGTCATCGCGAGTTCGTCTGGCCGGTCCGTGCGGAAGCGCTGCCCAGGCGGCTACAGGCCGGAGGCACGGCCGGCAAGCCCTCGCGGTTTCTAGGTGCGGATCTCGAAACCCGTGATGGAGGCCGCCTCGGCCTCGTCGCTGACCTCGATGCCGTCGACGCGCGCCGCGAACGGGCCGCGTCGGCACGCGGCGAGCAGCGCCTCGACCGCCTCGACCGGGCCCGTGAACAGGGCTTCGACGGTGCGGTCGGGCCGATTGCGGACCCAGCCCGCGACGCCGTGCCGTTCGGCCTGCTTCCGGGTCCAGGCGCGGTAGGACACGCCCTGGACGCGACCGCGGATCACGATGCGGATGGTCTTGCTGTCGATGCTCAAGGCGGCAGGATCTCGTGGATGGCGATCGGCGGTCAGCCGACGATGATCGTCGATGATACCATGCGGGCGCGACGGGGCGTATGCCGCCACCCGATCAGGCCGGAGCCCTGCGCTGCCAACCGCGGATCTCCTGAAGATAGGGCCCGGGCAATTGCGCCGCCTGACCGGCCGCGAGCACGGCTTCGAGGTAGCCGGGACGCGGCAGGCCCCCAGTTCCGCTGCGGCCGAGATAGATCAGGGCGCGCTTCGTGCCCTCTTCGGTGACGATCGGCTGATAGGCCTTCACGTAGAGGCCGCCCGCCACACCCTCGTAGCGGTCCAGCGCCGGGACGTCGGAGAGCGCGAGCTCCCAGAGCACGCCCCACACGGTCGCACCGGGCGCGCGCACGACGGAGGCCCAGCCCTCCCGCATGATGATGAAGCGGTGCCGCGGCAGGCGCCCGCGGCCGATCAGCCGCGAGGCCGGGCAGCGCTGGGCCATGGCGGCGGCGTCCATGTTGGCGCCGTAAGCGAAGTAGAGGGGCATGGCTTTTCGGCGGGGAACGAGCGGCGGGCCGACGCGCGGGGAGTCCGGTGCGCGTGCCCGGCGGTGCACTCACGACGCCGCAACGGCGGTGGTGATCGGCGTGAGGCCGCCGATCACCGTACTGATCAGGCGAATTCCAGGATCACCGCATCGACCGCGAGGCTGTCGCCCTCCTTGGCGGCGATCTTGGAGACGGTGCCGTCGCGCTCGGCGCGCAGCACGTTCTCCATCTTCATCGCCTCGACGATGGCGAGCGGCTCGCCGTTCTTCACCTCCTGGCCCTCGCTGACCATGATCTGCTTGACCAGACCGGGCATCGGGCAAAGGAGCTGCTTGCCGGAGCCGGCATTCTCCTTGACCGGCATCAGGTCGGCGAGTTCGGCCTCGCGACGGGTGAAGACGCGGGCTTCCGCCGCCGCGCCCGCATGCTGCAGGAACACGCCGTTGAGGAGCGGGCGCACCTGGATCGCGACCGGCTCGCCGCCGACCGTGCCGCTCCAGACCGGCTCGCCGGGGCGCCAGTCGCTGCGCACCGGCGCCTGCGTGCCGTCGTCGAAGGCGACGAGCAGATCGGCGTCCTGCGTATCGACGGTGACGTTGAAGCGCTGGCCGGAGAGCACCACCACGCGCTCGCGCTGGAAGGTCAGCAGGCTCGGATCACGCATCTGACCCGAGATGCCGCGCTTGCGGATGTTGAGCTTGTGGTCGATCGCCGCCGCCACCGCCGCGAGCCGGCGGGCAACCTGCCCCTCGGGGGCGGGCGCGGCGAAGCCCTCGGGGAATTCCTCCTTGATGAAGCCCGTGGAGAGCCGCCCCTCGCGCCAGCGCGGATGGGCCATCAGGGTGGCGAGGAAGGGGATGTTGTGGCGGATGCCGTCGATGGCGAAGGCGTCGAGGGCGGTCGCCTGCGCCTCGATCGCCTCGAGCCGCGTCGGCGCCCAGGTGACGAGTTTCGCGATCATCGGATCGTAGTGGATCGCGATCTCGCCGCCCTCCTCCACGCCGGTATCGTTGCGCACGATTCCCGAGCCGAGCGGACCTTCCTGCGGCGGCTGGTAGACCGTGAGCCGGCCGATCGAGGGCAGGAAGTTGCGGGTCGGATCCTCGGCGTAGACGCGGCTCTCGACCGCCCAGCCGTTCAGCTTCACCTCGCCCTGCGTCAGCGGCAGTTGCTCGCCGGCGGCAACGCGGATCATCAGCTCGACGAGATCGAGCCCGGTGATCATCTCGGTGACCGGATGCTCCACCTGCAGGCGGGTGTTCATTTCGAGGAAGTAGAACGACTTGTCCTGGCCGGCGACGAATTCCACCGTGCCGGCGGAATCGTAGTTCACGGCCTTGGCGAGGGCGACGGCCTGCTCGCCCATCTTACGCCGGGTCTCCTCGTCAAGGAGCGGCGACGGCGCTTCCTCGATGACCTTCTGGTTGCGGCGCTGGATCGAGCACTCGCGCTCGCCGAGATAGATCACGTTGCCGTGCTTGTCGCCGATCACCTGGATCTCGATGTGGCGCGGATCGGTGATGAACTTCTCGATGAAGACGCGGTCGTCGCCGAAGGAGGACGAGGCCTCGGACTTGGCGCGGGCGAACCCCTCGGCGACCTCGTCGGCCGATTCGGCGATGCGCATGCCCTTGCCGCCGCCGCCGGCGGACGCCTTGATCATCACCGGATAGCCGATCTCGTCGGCGATGGTCACGGCGTGCTCGGGGCTCTCGATCACGCCGAGGAAGCCCGGCACCGTTGAGACCTTGGCGGCGGCCGCGGCCTTCTTCGATTCGATCTTGTCGCCCATGGCGGCGATGGCGCCGGGATTCGGGCCGATGAAGACGATGCCGGCCTCGGCAAGCGCCTTCGGGAAGGCCTCGCGCTCCGAGAGGAAGCCGTAGCCGGGATGGACCGCCTGCGCGCCGGTTTGCTTGCAGGCGTCGATGATCTTGTCGATCAGGAGATAGGACTGCGCGGCGGGCGCCGGGCCGATATGCACGGCCTCGTCGGCCATCGCCACGTGGACCGCGTCACGGTCGGCGTCGGAATAGACGGCCACCGTCTTGATGCCCATTCTCCGGGCCGTCTTGATGATACGGCAGGCGATTTCGCCCCGGTTGGCAATCAGGATCTTATCGAACATCGCAGCCGCTTCTTGAGGGAGACTGTCTCGGCCCGCCCCTCCCGAAGGCAAGCCCGAACGCATCCCGATAAAGCAGTTGCGCGGGTGGGGGAAGCTGTGCCGCATCGCCCAAAAGGCCAGCTTCGGTGAAATTCGATTGACCGGCTCTCAATTCGAATTTCGACATTGCCCGGATGCTGGCGGCGGCGCCGCGATCCCGGGTGCATTAGGCTCCAAAACTGAATTCATCATGCAGCGCAGGACAGCCCACCGGTGCGGCACTCGGCGGTGCTGGCAGCCGCGATCTTGGCCAGAGCGCTCTTGGCCTTGAGGGCGAAGGCGATCAGCGTCTCGTCGCTGGTCTCGGCCTCACGCACGATCTCCATGGCGATGCGGCTGCCCAGAGCGGTCGGGCCCTTGCGGCCGGCGATGGAGGCGGAGAGCCACGCGGACATCTCGCGGGTGATGATGCCGGTGGGGCGCTCGCCGTAGACGGCGAAGTTCACGACTTCCGCCGTGACGAAAGCGGCGAAGCCCTCGTGGATGTCGGCGACGGCGCGGTCCAGCGCCAGCAGCAGGTCGGCCTCTTCGCGGCCCATGATGCCGTCGGGCAGGATCTCGCGGGCGAGTTCGCGGACGTCGTCCTGGGTCAGGCGGCCGGCATCGACGATGCGGGTGCAGAACAGTTCAAGCGCAGTGTTGGTCATGGTTTGATGCCTCCGCGGCCTGGTGTCGCCGGTGTTTGTCCGTGTCTGTGCTGACAATACGGACCGACAACGCTCGAAGAGGTTAATGGCCAAATCTGAACCCGTGTTCAGGTAAACGTAGGCTCACGATTGAGCCTTTCGGAAATCTTGCCGGTCAAAAGTAAGAGTCTCTTCATCGCACCACGACCTTCGCCGCCACCGGCACGCGCTCGTAGAGGTCTATCCCATCCTCGTTGAGCATGCGGATGCAGCCCGAGGAGACCGCCTGCCCGCTCGTCTCCGGCTCGTTGGTGCCGTGGATGCGGGAGAGCATGTCCCTGCGATTCTGATCGAGGGAGAGGGCGCGGCCGCCGATCGGGCTGAAGGGACCGCCCTCGAGGCGCGGCGGCAGATGCGGGTGGTGCCCGATCATTTCGGGTGCCGGGTTCCAATCCGGCCATTCAAGCGTGCGATTGATCTCCGCGCGCCCGGTCCCTGCGAGACCCGGCCGACGGAGACGGGGGGCGCGCCTCACCTTGCCGCCGGGCCGCACGAGGTAGAGCCGCCGCTCGGCCGTATCGACGACGAGCGCCGACCGACACGCGCGTCGTGAAATCGACTGCGGTGCGGTCTCGGTTTAATACCTAATCAGCTTGACCTTATGAGGAGCCGCTATCGACCCTGAGCAGACTCCGGAATGGCCCGCTTTGAGGCAGGCTGTCGATCCGGCAGCGACCTCTCCTTGAATGGCGCAGCTTCGTGCCGGTCTGTTTCCAAACGGTCGGACTACTGCAGCAGATTTGGGCCTGCGAACATGTTGCCAGGGAAAGCTCGACCCCCAGCCATGATGCTCGTTAGAAGCGGGCCGCAACCCCACCCATGATTGCACGGGGCGTGCCCGGGGTCGCATAGCGGTTCTGGAAAGCGCGGTCGTAGTAAGTTGTGTCGAACAGGTTGTCGACGTTGAGATAGACCCGCACCTCCGGTGTAATCCAATAGTACGAGATCAGGTTGAAGACAGTGTACTCCGGCAGCCGAAAGGTCGAGAGAGCTGTGCCCGCCACGCGCTGACTGACATAGGTCACGCCACCACCCAGGCCGAGGCCACGCAGATCAGGCCCCTGGAACTCGTAGACGCTCTGGAAGGCGAGGCTGTCAGCGGGGATGTTGGCGATCCGCGTCCCAACCGGCAAGGTGTTGTCACGCGAGACCGCGGCATCGGCGTGGGTGTAGGTGCCGAACACCCGCCACCCAGGCGCCAGATAGCCGGCGACCGTCAGATCGAAGCCGCGGCTGCGCACCTCACCGGCCGCAACGCTGAAGTTCGGATCTAGCGGATCAACGGTGAGGACGTTGGTGCGCCGGATGTCGAACACGGCCGCTGTGGCGCTCAGTGTCCCGTCGAGCAGGCTGAACTTTGCCCCAGCCTCGTAGCCCTCGCCCTGCTCGAAGGCGAACGGGCGACCCGCTCGATCCGTGCCGGTGTTCGGCCGAAAGGAGCGGCCGTAGTTACCGTAGATCGAGACCGTGTCGGTCAGATCGTAGACGAGGCCAAACCGCGGCGTCGCGACCGTCCCTTGCAAACTCGTGGTGCGGCCGGTCCGATAGTCCGTCGAGACGAGGCCAAGGTCCTCAACGCGCACACCGATGAGGGCGTGGAGATGCGGGGTGATGTCGATTTGGTCCTGGACGTAACCCCCGAAGCTCTGGGTGTTCTGAAGGAAGTTGGTGATCGAGCCGAGCGGCGGCAGCGGCACTTGGCCGTAGCGGGGTGCGAGTAGGTCGAGGACGAAGGGGTTGGTGTTCGCGTTCGAGCGGTTGAAGATCTCGCGGTAGCGGTAGCTGTCGTATTCGAAGCCCATCAGCAGGGTGTGACGGAAGGAGCCGGTTTCGAACTTGCCGGCAAGGTTGAGCTGAACGTCGAGATCGGACCAGCTCAAGTCGCGATGCTCGAAGGTGCGCCGCAAGGTCCGTCCATCGCTCAGCACGTTCATGGCGCCCACGCCATCGCCGTAGAGACGGCCGCCGAGGGCCTGCGCGCCCGCGGTGATCACCCAATCGGGGTCGAGCCGGTGCTCGATGCGCAGCTGGCCGAGCGCGCTGTCATTGCGCACCGCCGGGATGCCAGGCTCACCGATGAAGAAGGTGCGCGGCAGGGCGCGGATGTTGCCGTTGATGGGCACGACGCCCCGGTCGAAGGTCGTGGCGGTGCTGACCAGCTCGCCTTCGAGGGTGATCGTCGTGTCGGCGGTTGGTTTCCAGGCAATGACGGGGGCGAGGTAGTAGCGGTCGCCGCGCACGAAATCGCGGAAGCTGCCGTTGTCCTCGACCGCGCCCGTGACGCGAGCGAGCACCCGACCCTCTTCATCGAGGGCTCCGGTGGCATCGAAGGTGCTGCGCTTCTGATTGAAGCTGCCGATCTGTGTGCCGATTGCGAGGGCGCGCTCGGCCAAGGGCTGCTTGGTGACGATGTTGAAGGTGCCACCCGGATCGCCGCGCCCGTAGAGGAAGGCAGAGGGGCCTTTCAGAACCTCGATCCGCGCAATCGAGATCACGTCGGGCGAGTTTGGGTAGCCGCGGTTGGCCGGGAAGCCGTTGCGGTAGAACTCGCCCGTGGAGAAGCCGCGCACGGTGAACTCGGTCAGGCCAAGGCCTGCGAAGTTGTTCCCCCGGCCAACGCCCGCGAGGTCGAGCGCGGTGTCCACGCGCGTGGCAGCGGCGTCCGTGAGCACCTGATCCGGCACGACCACGACCGTCTGCGGAACCTCGCGCAGGGGTGTGTCGGTGCGCGTGGCGCTTACGCTGTCTTTGGCAAGATAGCCATCGACCCTGCGTCCCGCTCCCCCGGCTGGCCCGCTGGCGGGTACACCGTTGCCGACAACCGACAGTTCTTCGAGCTGCACCTCCTGAGAGGCGTCAGCCGCGAGTTGAGCGGCGGCCGAACTCGGCCCGAAATGAACCAACGAACCCGATTGCACGATGAGCACGAGGGCGGCCGAAGCGGCTAGCGCGGTGTTTTTCTTGATAGTCTTGTTCGGGACAGTCACGGACGCACACCAACTTAAGTTAGTGGTGGGCCGTTACAATCGAGAAACACGAGGGGTCAAGCTTGAGAAGGAATGTGCAAAGAAGCCTAGTTGCGAGCCGTTTTAAGGTGTCCCAGCGCGGCTTTTGAAGCGTTATAATCCGCAGCTTCTCCAGGCCTGTGCGTTGCGTGGATACCACAGGGCCGGGGCTGTGGGGCGTATGACAATGTCCTCTACTCGGCACACGGCCCATGTCGCCTTCTCACCCTCAGCAGCCTTCTGTGCGGTCAAGCTGATAGAGTTTTGACGATAGGACGGGATCGAGAGGCGCCTTCGGCGCAAACTTCATCCAGGCCGCGTCCCGTCCCGGTCGCAGCAGCAGGGGCGGTACGGCGGGCCGTTCAGCGGTCGCCTGGACCGGCGGTACCACTCGGGCCGTCTGCGTTGGCCAGGCGGCCAAGATGCCTGCCAAGCCGGCGGCCACGGGGAGAAGGCGCACGAGGAGGCGGGCGGGGAAGGAGCGCAGGGCGGGTGGTCGGTTGTGCGGGGAAACGACCGCAGGTTGCGCCTGTGTTTGTGGCCGCGCTTGGGCCGCGAGCGGAGCCTTGTGGAAGAACGTGATCCGGGCCGTCGTCCCGGTTTGCCCTGTTGCGTGTGGACGGCAAGATCGACAAGTTCGAGACAACAAGAACGGCAAACCTGGCGGCAGCCGGAAGCGCCGCATCGGCAGCAACGAGGTTGCCCTGCCCCCGCAGGGCGGCGCGTGACGAGGCGGGATGGCCGAGGCTCGGCATTGCCGTTTCGCGCACCCGGGAGAAACGGCCCTGAGCACCCTGTACGTCACCCATCCGAGCGCCGTCGAACACGCGGTCCCGACCGGGCATCCGGAGCGGCCCGCCCGCATGCAGGCGGTGGAGAGCGCCCTCGAGAACGAGCGGTTCTCCGCCCTCGTCCGCTGCCACGCCCCGAAGGCGGAGGCTTCGGTCGCCGAACTCGTCCACCCGGCCGCCTTCGTCGAGACCATCGTCTCGGCGTCACCCAGCGAGGGCTTCTTCCAGATCGACGGCGACACGCTGATGTCGCCGGGCTCGCTCAACACCTGCCTGCACGCCATCGGCGGATCGAATCACGCGGTCGATGCGGTGATGAAGGGCGAGTGCGCCAACGCCTTCGTCGCCATGCGCCCGCCCGGCCACCACGCCGAGCGCGACCGCGCCATGGGCTTCTGCCTGTTCAACCACGCGGCGATCGCCGTGCGCCACGCCCAGAAGGCGTTCGGCGCCACCCGCGTCGCTCTGGTGGATTTCGACGTCCATCACGGCAACGGCTCGCAGGACATCTTCTGGGCCGACAAGAGCGTCATGTACGCCTCGACCCATCAGATGCCGCTGTTTCCCGGCACGGGCGGAACGGGCGAGCGGGGCGACCACGACACCATCGTCAATGCGCCGCTCAAGGCCTTCGACGGCAGCGAGATGTTCCGCGAAGCCTTCGAAGCGCGGATCCTGCCACGGCTTGATGCCTTCGCGCCCGACCTCATCGTGATCTCGGCCGGGTTCGATGCGCACAAGCTCGACCCGCTGGCCAACATCCAGCTCGAAGAGGCGGATTTCGGCTGGGCCACGCGCCGGCTGATGGAGGTCGCCGACCGTCACGCGGGCGGGCGCGTCGTCTCGATCCTGGAGGGGGGCTACAGCCTCGACGGGCTCGCCCGATCGGTCGCTGCTCATGTGGATGCGCTGATGGGGCGGTGACCGGCACCGCCCCAGACCAGGGGCCTATCGGTGGGTCAGGATCAGCGTGATGAGCACCGCGGCGACGCTCAGAAACATCACGCTGCCGAGGATCGCCCCGGTGATGGCGTTCGCCGAGACATAGGTTCCGGCGACGCGACCGAGCGCCGGCACGAGGCCGTGCCGGTCGGACTGGCTGCCGGGATGCCCGCAGGTGGGGCAGGCGAACGCCTTGTCCGAGACGCGGTGATCGCAGGCGGGACAGGGGACAAGGACCATGCGGTGCTCCCTTCCAGTGAGGCGGCGATGTCGCCGCCTCACTGGACCTGGGAACGGCCGCGCTTGGCCGCAAGGGGTAGAACGCGTGTCCGGGTGAGCGCCGCGTTGGGTGCGCATTCCCTCTCCCCGTACGTGGGGCGACGGGTACCCCGGCGGCGAGCGGAGCCGCTCACCCTTCCAGCGGCTCCTCGCTGACCAGCTCGATGCCGAAGCCCGACAGGCCGACATAGGAGCGCGACGAGGAGGACAGGTTGCGGATCGAGACCACGCCGAGGTCGCGCAGGATCTGCGCGCCCAGGCCCACCTCGCGCCACTGTCGCACGCGCTGCGCCTCGGCGCCTTCTTCGGCGTAGCGGTTGAGCGGAACGCCCGCGGTGCCGTCGCGCAGGTAGACGAGGATGCCGCGGCCCTCCTTGGCGAAGCGGCGCATCACGCTCTCGATCTGCCCCCCGCCCTCGATCACGTCGGCGACGACGTTCGAGCGGTGCAGGCGCACCGGCACGTTGCGGCCGTCGCCGATGGCGCCGTGGACGAAGGCGAATTGCTGGATCGGCTCGAACGGCGTCACGTAGGCGTAGCCGGTCATCGCGCCGAACTCGGTCTTGACCGGGAAGGTGCCGACCCGCTCGACCAGCCGGTCGCGGGCCTGCCGGTAGGCGATGAGGTCGGCCACCGAGACCCGCTTGAGGCCGTGCTGCTCGGAAAACGCATCGATCTGCGGCCCCTTCATCACGGTGCCGTCGTCGTTGGCGAGTTCGCAGATCACGCCGACCGGCGGCAGACCTGCGAGCTTGCACAGATCGACCGCGGCTTCCGTATGCCCGGAGCGCATCAGCACGCCGCCGTCGCGGGCGATGAGCGGGAAGACGTGGCCCGGCCGGACGAAGTCGCCCGCGCCCATATTGCCGTTGGCCAGCGCCCGGACCGTGTTGCAGCGCTGCTCGGCGGAGATGCCGGTGGTCAGTCCGTGGCGCACGTCCACCGTGACGGTGAAGGCGGTGCCGAGCGGCGCGTCGTTCGAGGCCACCATCGGGTCGAGATGGAGGCGGCGCGCCTCGTCGAGGGTGATCGGCGCGCAGACGATGCCGCAGGTGTTGCGGATGATGAACGCCATCTTCTCCGGCGTGCAGAGCGAGGCGGCGACGACGAGGTCGCCCTCGTTCTCGCGATCGTCGTCGTCGGTGACGACCACGATCTCGCCGCGGGCGAAGGCCTCGATGGCCTCGGTGACGCTGCAATGGGGCACGGGCTTCGTCTCGTTCAGCGGTTCGAAAGGGCGAGTCAGGCGCGTTCGCCGACCTGGCCGCGATGGCGAAGATAGTGATCGGCCAGCACGCAGGCCATCATCGCCTCGGCGACGGGCACGGCGCGGATGCCGACGCAGGGGTCGTGGCGGCCCTTGGTGATGAGGTCGATCTCCGCGCCGTCGCGGTTCACGCTCTGGCGGGGTGTCAGGATCGAGGAGGTCGGCTTCACGGCAAAGCGCACCACCACCGGCTCGCCCGAGGAGATGCCCCCTAAGATGCCGCCGGCATGGTTGGCGAGGAAGCGCGGGCGGCCGTCATTGCCGGCGCGCATCTCGTCGGCATTGTCCTCGCCGCGCAAGGCGGCCGCGGCGAAGCCGTCGCCGATCTCGACACCCTTGACCGCGTTGATCGACATCATCGCCGCGGCGAGATCCGCGTCGAGCTTGCCGTAGATCGGCGCGCCGAGGCCGGGGGGCACGCCCTCGGCGATCACCTCGATCACCGCGCCGACCGAGGAACCGTCCTTGCGGATGCCGTCGAGATAGGTCTCGTAGAGGGCTGCCGCCTTGGGGTCCGGGCAGAAGAACGGATTGTGGTCGACCGCCTCCCAATCCCAGTTCCCGCGGTCGATGGCGTGCGGCCCCATCTGCACCAGGGCGGCGCGGATGGTGACGCCGGGGATCACCTTGCGGGCGATGGCACCGGCCGCGACCCGCGCCGCGGTTTCGCGGGCGGAGGAGCGTCCGCCGCCGCGATAATCGCGAAAACCGTACTTGGCGTCGTAGGTGTAGTCGGCGTGGCCGGGACGATAGCTGTCGCGGATCTCGGAATAATCCTTCGAGCGCTGATCGGTGTTCTCGATCATCAGCGCGATCGGCGTGCCGGTGGTGAGCTGGCGGCCGCCGGTGCGGTCATCGCTGAAGACGCCGGACAGGATCTTCACCTGATCGGGCTCGCGCCGCTGCGTGGTGAAGCGCGACTGGCCGGGTTTGCGCCGGTCGAGTTCCGCCTGGATCTCCTCGGCCTCCAGCGCAAGGCCGGGCGGGCAACCGTCCACCACGCAGCCGAGTGCCACCCCGTGGCTCTCGCCAAAGGTGGTGACGCGGAACAGGTGGCCGAAGGTGTTGTGCGACATGGCGCGCGTGCCTTAGCGCGGGATAGCGCGAAGGGCCAGCTTCCGCCTGCGGTTCCGGCCCTGCCTCAGAACATGAGCCCGCCCCGCGCCTTCAGCGCACGGTAGGCGGCGATGCCGGTGGCGAGGTCGGCGCGCAGCCTGCGCTCGTCGGCCAGGGCGTCGAGATCGTAGGTCAGGCCGAGGATGTGAGCGGCCTCGTAGCCCTCGGGCAATTCGCCCGCGATTCCGAGGGTAATCGCGGTGGCCGGCAGGACACCCGAGAAATCCGAGAGTCGTTGCCGCAGCCGGGCGCCGCTGACGCGCAGGTGCTCGCCCGCGCAGGTGCCGTGCTCGCGGATCGCCGCCACGGTCCCTTGCGCCAGCGAGAGATGCACCGCCTCGCGATGGGCCGGAAACAGATAGACGAGGTAGTAGCCGCGTGTGGCGCTCGTCGTCACGGCGGGGTCGAACATCGCCAGCCACGGCACCGCCGCCCAGTGGCTGCCGCGGCCGGGGCTGCCCTTGACCAGGAACGGTCCGTCCAGCGGCGCGAGCGCCCGGCGCAGTTCGTCCGGCGCGCCTTTGCGGATGACGTGGGCCAGTGGATGCCCGGCCGGCGGGTCGGTGCGCGCGAGCGGATACTCCTCGACGATGCGGCGCAGGGCGTGGCCGAGACTCAACGGACGAGGCTCACGGGTCGGAGACGATGCCGCCCGTGACCGGCGCGCTGACCCCGGTGGTGGTCGGGTAGGTGAGCGGTAGGCCTTCGAGGGCGCGCAGGGCGAGATAGGCGAAGGCCTGCGCCTCCAGGAAGTCGGACGACCAGCCGATCTCGTCCGCGTTCAGCACCTCGGCGTCGAGGAGCCGCTTCAGCATCGCCATCAGCGTCTCGTTCTTCGCCCCTCCCCCGCCGACGATCCAGCGGGTCGGCGGCTCCGGCGTGAAGGTGCGGCTGCGAGCGATGGCGTGGGCGGTGAAGGCGGTGAGCGTCGCCGCCCCATCCTCGGTCGTCAGGTAGCCGGCGAGCCGGTGGGAGAACCAGTTGCGATCCAGCGATTTCGGCGGCGTGCGCAGGATCAGCGGGTGGCCGAGGAGGTTGTCGAGCAGCGCGGCATCCACCGTGCCGCGGGCGGCGGTGGCGCCGCCTTCATCGAAATCACGGCCGGCCCGCTCCTTCATCCAATCGTTGATCGGCCCGTTTCCCGGCCCGGTATCGAAGGCGAGCACGGTGCCGCGCGAGCCGATCAGCGTAACGTTGGCGAGCCCGCCGATATTGAGGATGCCCAGCGGTCCGGCAAAGCCCGCGGCCTCGGCCAGCGCCTTGTGGAACACCGGCACCAGCGGCGCGCCCTGGCCGCCCTGCGCCACGTCGTTGGCGCGCATGTCGGACACGACGCGGATGCCGAGGCGCCGGGCGAGCGCCGCGCCGTCGCCGATCTGCAGGGTGAGGCCGAGCCGAGGCCGGTGGATCACCGTCTGGCCGTGGAAGCCGATCACCTCGATCTCGGCGGGGCTCAGGCCGTTCTCGGCGAGGAACGCCTCGATCGCCTCGGCATGGGCGCGGGTGACGAAATCCTCCGCTTCCGCGAGGCGGCCCGGACGGTCGGTGCGCGTTCGGATGCCCTCGGCGTCCCGAGTGACCTCGCGCAGCAGCGCCTGCTCGGCCTCATCGTACCGACGATAGCCGGTCGGCCCGAGCGGTGCGATGAAGCCATTGGCGGACTTCACGACGCGGATGCGCTCGCCATCGCTCTCGATCAACGCGAGATCGATCCCGTCCAGCGAGGTGCCGCTCATCAGGCCGATCGCGCGCTTCATCGCCATGGCCGCCCTGTCCCCCCGTGTCTTTCGCGGCCTGCCCTGCTAAGAGCGCGCGCGAGCGCTTCCCCTCGCGGGATAGCATTGCGGCCGCGCCCCTGTCGCGCCGCCACACCATCCGAGACCGATCACCATGACCGCCGAGAGCTTCGCACTGAGATCCGACTTCATCCGGGTGCTGCAGGAGCGCGGCTATATCCACCAGGCTTCCGATCTCGCCGGCATCGACGCGCTGGCCGCGGAAGGCGGGCTGACGACCTATACCGGTTACGACTGCACGGCGGCCTCGCTCCATGTCGGTCACCTGCTCTCGATCATGATGCTGCACTGGCTGCAGCAGACCGGCGGCAAGCCGGTGGTGCTGATGGGCGGCGGCACCACCCGCGTCGGCGACCCGTCGGGCCGCGACGAAGCGCGCAAGATCCTGACGCTGGAGCAGATCGAGGCCAACAAGGAGGGGATCAAGCAGACCTTCGCCCGCTTCCTCAGCTTCGGCGAAGGCGGCAACGGCGCGGTCATGGTCGACAACGCGGAGTGGCTGACCAAGCTCAACTACATCGAGATGCTGCGCGACATCGGCCGGCACTTCTCGGTCAACCGCATGATGTCGATGGACAGCGTGCGGATGCGGCTGGAGCGCGACCAGGAACTCTCGTTCCTGGAGTTCAACTACATGATCCTCCAATCCTACGACTTCGTGGAGCTGAACCGCCGCTTCGGCACCCGCCTGCAGATGGGCGGCTCGGACCAGTGGGGCAACATCGTCAACGGCATCGATCTCGGCCGCCGCATGGGCACGCCGCAGCTCTACGCGCTCACCTGCCCGCTGCTGACGACGTCGTCTGGCGCCAAGATGGGCAAGACGGCGGCCGGTGCCGTCTGGCTCGATGCCGGGATGCTCTCCCCTTACGATGACTGGCAGTTCTGGCGGAACACCGAGGACGCCGATGTCGGCCGCTTCCTCAAGCTGTTCACCCTGCTGCCGCTGCCCGAGATCGAGCGGCTCGCCGCGCTCCAGGGGGCCGAGATCAACGAGGCCA
>JAESFL010000645.1_pt1 | contig 21113 bp, 18 predicted proteins | sample 9269401 | NCBI WGS metagenome assembly JAESFL01 (sample SAMN14506025, study PRJNA617098) | algae metagenome | isolation source: Gloeocapsa sp. UFS-A4-WI-NPMV-4B04 and co-occurring heterotrophs from desert... | place: USA: Utah | collected 2006-10-01 | reverse complement strand
CAATGAAGGCGATGATGAAGCAGATTGTGGCGGCTAGCAGGGTTGGGATCATCAATACTCCAAACCAACCTACATATAGGCGGTTTTCTGTTGATGTTACCCAGTTGCAATAGCGCTCCCACAAGCTAGCGCTTTCGCGGCGCTGTAAGGTTGTTGTCATGGTTCTATGATTGCTTTGTTAACTACAAAAAGAGTTGTTTGGAATGAATCAGGCTTAGTTGTCCTTTGCCTGTAATTGTTAATTTACATTACATTACTTAAATTTACTAGATGTGATTAATCAAATTTACAAATATTATTTATAAATTTATCTTATATGTGTAGGTATTTTAGGAGTGGAAGAGAAATTAAAGTACATACAATCAAAATACAGAAGCAAATTAAGCTTAAATAGCAGCGACTGCGATCGCAATTTCTTTAAAAAGTAACAATGAGTAATCTTAATCAAAAATCCTCAGACGACGGATTGAATCTAATGCTTTTTAATATTCCCACTCATGTACTGTTACAGATTTGCACGGGAGCTGTAATAGGAGTTGTGGTAGGAGGTAAAGCACTAGAGGAAACATTACTTGCGATCAGTCAAGCAAGTGAAGAAGTGTTTAGAGGCGATCGCCTTCCTGTACTCAAGTTTCCAGCTGAGAATGAAGTTGATAGTTGAGATAACGCATATCTTGAATAGTCAAGATTGTTGCAGATGAACTACTTAAGCTTGATTTCAACTCTAAAATTATTCATATTCCTGGTTTTACCCGAACAGACGCTATGACTTCGCTCGTTCACTCCTCCGATGAGGCATTGACTGTCAGTTCTCCGTTTGATGTGTTCTTGCGCCAACGCCTCCAAGTAGTGGAAGACTTGTGGGAGGACGTTATTCAGCAAGAGTGCGGTCAAACTTTAGTAAATGTTCTGAAGCAGCTACGCGATTTGTGTTCTCCTGAAGGGCAGGCAACAAACGAAAAAGCAACGGAAGTTGTCAGCTTAATTTCACAGCTTGAGCTTAACGAAGCAATTAGAGCTGCTCGCGCCTTTGCTCTGTACTTTCAGCTGATTAACCTTGTTGAGCAACATTACGAACAGCGTGAACAATTAACTCGCAGTCTAAGACATACAAAGTTAGAACAGAAGCTAGCCAAACCTGCACATAGCGATCAATCTAGTCAAGTAGAGCAGGAAGCACAATTTCTTAACGGCACACCAGGAGCAGAATTACTAGAAAAAAGCTGGCAAGCCATAAATAACGAACGGCAAAACAAAGGTACATTCCATACTTTGTTTCCCCATCTGCATAAAATGAATGTGCCGCCTCAGCAAATCCAGCGATTAATTGATCAGCTTGATGTCCGCTTAGTGTTTACTGCTCACCCGACAGAGATTGTTCGTCCTACTATTAGAGACAAACAGCGACGGATGGCTAAACTGCTACAACAACTAGATCAAGTAGAAGAAGGGCAAGAAAGCAACAACGGCTTAAATACTTGGGAAGCAGCAGAACTACGCGAACAATTGATTGAAGAAATCCGGCTTTGGTGGCGGACAGATGAGCTACATCAGTTTAAGCCTGAAGTGCTGGATGAAGTGGAATATGCGCTGCACTATTTTCAGGAAGTTTTGTTTGAGGGGATTCCCCAACTTTATCAGAGATTAAAACACGCCCTTTCTGACAGCTTTCCAAGGCTGAAGCCGCCCCAAAATAACTTTTGCAAGTTTGGCTCTTGGGTAGGATCAGATCGAGATGGTAATCCCTCGGTAACGTCGCAAGTCACTTGGCGGACAGCGTGCTATCAGCGCCAAATGGTGTTGGAAAAGTATATGCAGTCAGTGAAGCGGTTGATTGAACTTTTGAGTTTATCACTGCACTGGAGTGATATTTTGCCAGACTTGCTGGAATCTCTGGAACAAGATCAGTCTCAATTAAATGAAGTCTACGAAGCATTAGCGCTGCGTTATCGGCAAGAACCGTATCGGCTGAAGCTGTCTTATATATTAAAGCGGTTGGAAAATACACGCGATCGCAATAGTCGACTTGATAACAGCGTCGAGAAACTCGAAGTACCAGAAGTTAACGCTAAAGCAATTTACCGCTCTGGAGCCGAGTTTTTAGCAGAATTGCGGCTAATTCAGCGTAACTTGACTGAAACAGGTCTTAGTTGCCGTGAATTGGAGAATTTAATTTGTCAGGTAGAAATTTATGACTTTCACTTGGCTCACCTCGATATCCGCCAAGAGTCTTCACGCCACGCAGATGCTTGGAATGAGATTTTAGAATACTTACAAATTTTGCCCAAATCGTATCATGAACTGTCGGAAGCAGAGCGAGTCGAGTGGCTAACAACAGAACTGCGAACTCGTCGCCCATTAATTCCAGCAGAACTACCCTTTTCTGAGCAAACAAATGAACTAATTAAAACATTCCGCATAGTGCGATCGCTGCAACAAGAGTTTAGCCCCAGTATCTGCCAAACTTACATCATCAGTATGAGCCGCGAACTGAGTGACCTTCTAGAAGTGTTACTGTTTGCCAAAGAAGCAGGACTTTACGATCCCGCTACAGAAAGTGGAACTTTGCAAGTCGTCCCTTTGTTTGAAACTGTGGAAGACTTACAACGCGCTCCTTCGGTGATGCAAAAGCTATTTGAATTGCCACTTTATCGCGCTTTACTTGCTGCTCACTCCTCACCTTTAAACCCTGACTTGCAAGAAGTCATGTTGGGCTATTCTGACAGCAATAAAGACTCTGGATTTTTAAGCAGTAACTGGGAAATCCATAAAGCCCAAAAAGCACTTCAGGAAATAGCTGAAAAATATGAAGTGAATTTGCGAATTTTTCATGGGCGCGGTGGCTCGGTAGGTCGTGGTGGCGGCCCAGCTTATGAGGCGATTTTGGCACAACCCGGTCACAGTATCAATGGGCGAATCAAGATTACTGAACAAGGAGAAGTGCTGGCATCTAAATACTCGTTGCCTCAATTAGCTCTCTACAATTTAGAAACAATTACGGCTGCTGTTGTTCAAGCTAGCCTGCTGAGAACTGGATTTGATAATATCCAATCTTGGAATGAGATTATGGAAGAATTATCAGCGCGATCGCGGCGACACTATCGCGCTCTAATATATGAGCAACCAGACTTTATTGACTTCTTCCACCAAGTCACGCCGATTGATGAAATTAGCCAGTTACAAATTAGCTCTCGTCCCGCTCGTCGTCAGGGTGGCAAAAAAGATTTAAGCAGTTTAAGGGCAATTCCTTGGGTGTTTAGCTGGACGCAAAGCCGTTTTCTGCTGCCTTCTTGGTACGGTGTTGGTACAGCTTTGCAAGAGTTTGTGAACGAAGAGCCAGAGGAACACCTCAAACTGCTACGCTACTTTTATCTGAAATGGCCATTCTTTAAAATGGTGATTTCTAAGGCAGAAATGACCTTGGCAAAAGTAGATATTCAGATGGCGGAACATTACGTGCAGGAATTGGCAAAACCCGAAGACAAAGCCCGATGTGAAAGGGTATTCGAGCAGATTGCTAATGAATATTACCTCGCGCGCAACTTGGTGTTAACTATTACTGGTCACAAACGACTTTTGGATGGCGATCCTGTCCTTCAGCAGTCTGTACAGTTACGCAACGGCACGATTGTACCGCTAGGCTTTTTACAAGTTTCCTTGCTAAAACGATTACGCGAGTGCGGGAATCCTACAACTTCTGGTGTTATTCACTCTCGTTACAGTAAGGGTGAGTTACTCCGAGGCGCGCTATTAACGATCAACGGCATTGCTGCTGGAATGAGAAATACGGGGTGAGGCAAGAGGCGAGAGGCAAGAGGGGAACTTTAAAACCCCTTACTCAATACTCAAAACTTTGATAATGAGCAAGCGGCGGCGACAAAAACGGATTCTAATTTGTACTTTTGCGGCACTGGCATCGGGAATTTTTAGTTCCTATGTTGGTGGACAAATTAGCCTGAAAATCCACAGCTATAAGTGTCAAACACAGCCTTGGGGTTTGAAGACTGTGTGTAACGCTTGGGTTGCACCAGGAGCAATTTGGCAAGGTAGTACAACAGGATTATGGCTAGGCACACTCTTGGGAGCGTTGAGCAGTGGTTTGGCGACGCGCAAGTTAGGTGAAGAAAAGGCGATCGCTTCTATCCCTGCTGACATTACTGAAGAAAAGCTAATAGAGGCTATCTCGCTTTGTGCTGATGACTTAGAGCTAACAACTGCTCAAAGAGAAACACTGCGCCGTTTCTTAGTCTTACTTGTAATCAAGTTAGGTACTTCAAGCGAAACTAATCTTGAATCTGAGCAAGATATTTCCCTAGAAGAGTTGCAGCATCTAGCAGCCGTAGCCAAGCAACAGCCACTCAGCAAGCAAAACTTAATCGCAGAAATATATCAAGCGTCCTCTGGACGCAGTGAGTAGTGAAGAGTGAAAAAGTGAGTAGAAAAGAAAAAATCTCACTACTCACTACTCACTCCTCACTACTCACTCCTCAAGTCCTCATGCCTGGTAAAATGCAGCCGTAGAGTTCCACATTATTAATGCCCTCCGAAACTAACTCAGGTAATCAAACAACAGGCGCTGACGCTATCGCTCAAGCGATCGCTGCTGGAGTTGACTTTGATGGTTCGCCAATTCCGCCCGCCAAGCTAGAACTATATAGCAAAGTAATGGCTATAGAAGCAGGTAGGCAGCGTAGCGGCGTATCTAATACAATGCGATCGCGCATTGTCCGAATTGGCGCAAAACACATTTCTCAAGCAGAACTCAACCAAATGCTGCTCGATGCTGATTTTGCTCCGTTGAAAGATAAAGAAATTGCTTTTTATTACGGCGGATAATAGCTCAGTGCAACGTTAGAAGGTGATCGCGCTTCGGGATTAACAAGGCGGAAAATGCGATCGCCTCCTTACACAGATGTAAGCCAACAAACACTATCCACAATTAAGTCATGGCATAATTACCCTCGTGCCAGCAGCTATATAAAGTACCTATGATTTCTTCTGACGCTAAACCAGCTTTGCTTGTCCTTGCTGATGGAACTGCTTATCGTGGTTGGTCTTTTGGAGCCACAGGAACCACAATTGGAGAAGTTGTTTTTAACACTGGGATGACAGGATATCAAGAAGTGTTGACAGATCCAAGTTATTGTGGGCAGATTGTTCTGTTTACTTATCCCGAACTAGGCAACACTGGTGTTAATCCAGAAGATGAAGAATCTAACCACCCACAAGTGCGCGGTGCGATCGCCCGTAACATTACACATCGCCCTAGTAACTGGCGATCAACAAAGAGCTTGCCTGATTACCTCAAACAACACAACATCCCTGGAATTTACGGCATTGATACTCGCGCTCTGACACGCAAAATCCGTGTTTCTGGAGCCATGAACGGCGGAATATCAACGGAAATTCTGGACGAGGGTGAGTTATTGGAGCAAATTTCAGCAGCTCCGAGCATGAAAGGCTTAAATCTCGTTTCAGAAGTTACCACGTCAAGTGTCTACGAATGGTCTGATCCTACTACGTCAATTTGGGAATTTAACTCAAATATAAAATCAAATCCTGAACCGTTTACCGTTGTTGCCATTGATTTTGGTGTCAAACGAAATATTTTACGCCGCTTGGCAAGTTACGGATGTCGCGTGATTGTCGTTCCTGCTAACACTCCACCAGAAGAAATTCTCAAACACAAACCTGACGGAATTTTTCTTTCTAATGGCCCTGGCGATCCATCTGCCGTCACTGAAGGCATAGCGACAACAAAAGCACTCTTAAGTAGCCAAAAACCAGTTTTTGGTATTTGTATGGGGCATCAAATCTTGGGTAGAGCGCTGGGTGCTGAAACATTCAAACTTAAATTTGGTCATCGCGGATTGAATCAGCCAGCTGGTTTAGAGCAACGAGTAGAAATTACCAGCCAAAACCACAGTTTTGCAATTGATCCAGATTCTTTACTTGATGCCGAAGTAGAAATTACTCATCTCAACTTAAACGATCGCACCGTTGCTGGTTTACGACATAAATCTCTGCCTTTGTTTTCGGTGCAATATCACCCAGAGGCAAGTCCTGGCCCCCATGATGCTGACTACTTGTTCGAGCAGTTTGTTCAAGCGATGGTAGAAGCAAGAGGCTAGTGGCTTATTAACTACTCACTATTCACTCTTTTTCTCCCCAATAGCCGTAGACAACATCTCAAAAAAGCATCTATACTTGAGCCTCGACTTTAAGGACAATACAGCAAGGAGGCTATTATTGCTGAACAACTGAACTTAACTGTTAGTCTGAGAGGCACTCGTGAAGTCCGGGATAACTACCAGCTATTTCGTCTTACTGGTTTGTTAGATGCCTTTTCTGAACCAACATTTCGCAAGGTAATCAGCAAGTTGATTGAAGAGGGACCAAAGCATATTATTCTTGATCTCTCTCAGATAGACTTTGTTGATAGCTCTGGATTAGGCGCTTTGGTGCAACTGGCTAAACAGGCTCAAAGTGCTGGGGGTACTTCGCAAATTGTCACAAATGCCCGCGTAACCCAAACGGTGAAGTTGGTTCGGTTAGAGAAGTTTCTTTCCCTAAGATCTTCTGTAGAAGAAGCTCTAAAAAACGCCAAGGACTCTTGAGCGTTTCCCAAACAGATTAAATTAGCTATCCGGTTTTAAATCTGGATAGCTTAATTTTGATTTTTCAATTATTAGCTACTAACTTTTTACAAGGTGGAGATCGAGGGTAATAAAAAATAGGTGAGGGTAGCAATTTGTAATTAAAGTAGCGCAGTGGCATTATTAATCTAGCTAAAATCAAAACAATAACTAACTCGTCAAGGGTACTCCGGCAATTCATCGCCAGAGCCTGCGTTGAATTCGTGAAATTCTAAGGAGAAATATTTATTAAACCCATTGCCAACTGCTTACTAGATTCAGATGAAGGGTTGTTTCAGGCACTGCCGCTAACAGTGGCGCAGCTACAACAGCTTTCTCCGACAGCGTTGGCGTATTTGGGAGATGCGGTATATGAACTTTATGTTAGGAGTCACTATCTACTGCCACCAAAGCGATCGCAAATGTATCATCATTTGGTAGTAGCTCAGGTACGCGCAGAAGCTCAAGCACTGCATCTGCGATCGCTCACCCCGCACTTAAGCAACACTGAATTAGAAATTGTCCGACGCGGACGCAACGCCGCCACCAATCGTCCCAAGCGAGTTGACCCAGAAATTTATCAACAAGCAACAGGCTTAGAAACTTTAATGGGCTACCTTTACCTTAGCGAACCCCAACGTTTGACTGAGCTATTACAAAAGTTAGAACTAGATCCAAATCTAGAGAAATAGTTTAAATCACTCTTAAGATACCGAAATTACTCTAGAAAGTTGGATAAATTCAATTAATAGAGATGCCCAAACGCGCAACTCAAAAACTATATGGCTGATAAACCTCGAAAACTTAGATCTGCTGGTGAACCACATCGGGGTAAACCAATCAAAATTAAAGGTAAACCTGCGATCAAAAAAATAGCAGGTGATGGCTATCCTGCGAGTTCTCCGAAGAAACACATCGACATCAAGCGCGATCGCTCACTTGAAGCCCGGCATAACGATCAGCAAGCACCACAACGCCCTCTGAAGCACATTGACATCAAACGCGATCGCTCACCCCAAATTTCACCCACGTCACCCCCGCGTCGGACATTTGCGGACAAGCCGTCACACCAATCATCAAATTTGCCTCCCCGCTCAGAAGAAACAGAAGGCAGCGATCTAATCTACGGTCGTCATCCAGTCTTAACAGCTTTGGAAAAAAAGCGAAACCTCAATCGGATCTGGATTACTGCACGCCTGCGCTACGATCCGCGCTTTCACTCCCTAGTCATGCAAGCAAAGGAAAACGGCACAGTCATTGACGAAGTAGAACCAAGGCGATTAGACCAAATCACCGACCAAGCTAATCATCAAGGTGTAGCCGCGCAAGTTGCACCTTATGAATACAGTGAACTAAGTGATTTAATTGAGCGGGCAAAAGCTGCATCTGATCAACCTGTGATTGTTGTTGCTGACAGCATTACTGACCCGCATAACTTGGGTGCAATTATCCGTTCAGCAGAAGCGATCGGCGCTCAAGGATTAGTGATCCCCCAAAGAAGGGCAACTGGGATCACATCAACTGTTATGAAAGTGGCGGCGGGTGCTTTAGAAACATTTACTGTTGCTAGAGTAGTTAATCTCAGCCGCGCTTTGGAAGAATTGAAAACAGCTGGCTTTTGGATTTACGGTACAGCGACAACGGCTAGTCAACCTCTGCATACAGTTCAATTCACTGGCCCCATTGTTCTAGTGGTTGGTGCTGAAGGCGAAGGTCTGAGTTTGTTGACACAACGCTGCTGCGATGTTTTGGTGTCGATTCCGCTTTTGGGCTACACGCCGAGCTTGAATGCCTCTGTAGCAGCAGGAATGGCGCTCTACGAAATCTTCCGTCAACGTTGGGCGAATACACTCCACTTAGATAATTTCCCAAAAAATACTTTGAAAAAATAAGCCTAACAGAGTATAACAGAGTGTGAAGTACAACAGCAGCAGTTCATGTAATATTTTGTAACACATGACCAAATCCGCAAAAACCATGAAACCATTTTTAGATAACTTCAAAGATTTTTTAACTAACTTATTCCAAAGCTTCGGTTGGGCTTGGTGGGTGGAGATTGTGACCCAAAACCCCCGCTGCACGTATTACTTCGGACCTTTTCTCAGCCAAAAAGAAGCTAAGGCTGCAACAGCAGGGTATGTAGAAGATTTACAACAAGAGAAAGCGCAAGGAATTGGCGTTAATGTGAAGCGCTGTAAGCCAGATAATCTCACAATCGCTGACGACTTGGGGGAGAGAATTGACCGCAGAACAGGGCCAGTTTTTAGCGGTCTGATGTAGAAGAGGGGAAAAATTCACCTGATCACCCTCTCAAGTCATCACTCCTAGCCCTTTTTGCTCAATCCACTCATCAATGTCTTTCAGTAATAGAGCGGGGATTTCCCAAGGCAACAAATGAGCTGTATTGGGGTAGCATCGCCATTGGCAATCTTGGATGTGTTGAGCGGTTTCTAGGCTCGACTCAGGTGTGATGTGTCGGTCAACTGCGCCAGCCAGCATTAAACTGGGACATTGAATTTGCTCAAGGTCTGCTAATCGGTTGTAATTAGCTTTTAAGGCGGTGTTAAGGGCGCGTTGAGCGACGGCAGAAGTTTGAAGATAAGCTGACATCGCATCAGCAGCGATATAGTTGTAAGCAGTAGGAGTGTGTTGTTGGATCAGGTAGCGATAAAGCGATCGCTTGCCAAATGTTTCAATATTCCATTGCCAGCTAGGTTGCAGCCGATTCAAAATCGAAGCCACGCCCGTATATAAATTATCTTGCCAACTAATCGGCGGATGGTTACTGCGGGGTCTAGCTGCTGTGGCAATCAAAATCAGCCCACTAACTCGCTGTGGTAGCTTCAATGCGAGTTCCATACCTAAAATTCCGCCTAGTGACCAGCCCAGAATAATACACCGCTCGACCTGTAAGGAGTCTAGAAGGCTCTCCAAGTCGGTTAAATGGTCTTCCATCTCAAAATTATCATTAACGCGACTATTGCCGTATCCTCGCAGGTCAGGGGCGATCGTTTGGAAACGTTTGGATAGGTGTTGAGTAAAAACAGACATACTACTGCCCGATCCTGGATGACCGTGTAAGCAGAGAATCGGAAAACCTTTACCTTGGACGTAAACGTTGAGTGGGACTGCTTGAGAAGAAGAGGAGCGCATGGACACTGTTAATGTATTTGCTCAACTATTTGACTATATTCAAGTTTAGTAGTTAGAACTTGAGTCGAACTGGTTATGACTTGGCACTCTATACTAAAAGCTGGATTGTGAGTCTTTAAAGGAAGCGAGAGATGGCATCTATCCGCGAGTTGCATCATCAGCTGGTTAGCAAAGAACGCTCTGCTGTTGAAATTACCCAAGAAGCCTTAAATAGAATTGCAGCGTTAGAGCCAAAGTTACACAGCTTTTTATATGTGACGGCGGATCAGGCATTGAAACAGGCTTCATTTGTTGATGCCAAAATTGCAGCTGGTGAAGAAATTGGGCTGCTGGCTGGAATTCCAGTTGGGATTAAGGACAATATGTGTACGCAAGGAATTCCCACAACTTGCGCCTCGAAAATTTTAGAAAATTTTGTGCCGCCTTATGAATCAACTGTGACGCAAAAACTGGCTGATGCTGGTGCAGTGATGGTGGGTAAAACTAATCTTGATGAATTTGCGATGGGGAGTTCTACAGAGAATTCGGCTTATCAAGTCACGGCTAATCCTTGGGATGTGTCGCGGGTTCCTGGGGGTTCTTCGGGTGGTTCGGCGGCGGCTGTAGCATCAGGAGAATGTACAGTTGCTCTTGGTTCGGATACGGGTGGTTCTATTCGTCAACCTGCTTCATTTTGCGGCGTAGTGGGACTAAAACCAACTTATGGATTAGTTTCTCGGTTCGGTTTAGTTGCGTTTGCTTCGTCTTTGGATCAAATTGGACCATTTGGGCGCACTGTAGAAGATGCAGCGATATTACTGAGTGCGATCGCGGGTTATGATCCCAAAGATTCAACTAGCCTGAAAGTTGATATTCCCGACTATACCCAATTTCTCAAACCCGATATTAAGAACCTGAGAATTGGAGTTATTAAAGAAACTTTTGGTGAAGGTTTAGATCCTGCTGTTGAACAAGCTGTTAATAAAGCAATTGAACAATTAAAGAACTTAGGCGCAGAAGTTCAAGAAATTTCTTGTCCCCGCTTCCGCTACGGATTGCCCACCTACTACATTATTGCTCCTAGTGAAGCATCGGCAAACTTAGCTCGATACGACGGTGTTAAGTATGGACTCCGCGCTAGTGATCCTGAAAATCTGCTAGATATGTATATGCGGACGCGGGCTGAGGGCTTTGGGACAGAAGTCAAACGCCGAATTATGGTGGGGACTTATACGCTATCGGCTGGATACTACGATGCTTACTATCTCAAGGCTCAAAAAGTCCGTACTTTGATTAAGCAAGACTTTGAAAACGCTTTTGGGCAAGTTGATGTGTTAGTGTGTCCAACTGTTCCTACTACGGCGTTTAAAGCTGGGGAAAAAACAGCAGATCCCCTGAGTATGTATTTAACTGACTTGATGACAATTACAGTTAATCTTGCTGGTTTACCGGGTTTAAGTTTACCTTGCGGCTTTGACGACAATGGCTTACCGATTGGGTTACAACTAATTGGTAATGTGTTGCGCGAAGATCAGTTGTTTCAAGTTGCTTATGCTTATGAGCAAGCGACAGATTGGAAAATGCGTACACCTTTGGTGTCGGCGTAGCCATCGCCTCAGATCAATTAGAATTAACCCGCCTGGGAGTAAATTCCCAGGCTGATAGCTGAAGTCGGCTCAAGCCGACTTATACAGGCGTTTAGTTTAGTTAGATTTGAACTAAATTTCAAAGCACTCTGGAGAATACCAACCCCTATTAAGCTGACAGCTAATTAGGATGCAATATGATGAAATTTCTGTTAAGAGCGCTACTAAGTATGGGTGGTGTGGTAGCGCTTGTTTATCTAGCTATTTGTTTGTATCTTTTTTTCCAGCAATCTCGTTTTATCTTCTTTCCATCACCTGTAATTGAAACTACGCCGGATGCTTTTAATCTAGGCTATCAAGAAGTTTGGTTGCCTGTTCCAACTAAATCAGGCAAAGTGGAAAGAATGCACGGGTGGTCGATACCCGCCGCTCAAGCCGATGCCAAGGTGCTGCTGTATTTGCACGGTAATGGAATTAATATCGGAGCGAATGTTGCCCATGCTAACCGATTTCATCAACTCGGATTTTCTGTATTGTTGATGGATTATCGTGGTTATGGCCGTAGTGAGGGCATTCCAAGTGAATCGGGGGTGTATCAGGATGCCAAAAATGCTTGGGATTACTTAGTAAAACGACACCAAGCTAACGAGATTTTTATTTATGGGCATTCTCTAGGAGGTGCGATCGCAATTAATTTAGCTGTACAACATCCAGAAGCAGCAGGATTAATAGTGGAAAGTTCATTTACTTCAATTAAAGATATAGCCAACCTGCAAGGTAGGTTTTGGATGTTTCCTGTAGATTTAATTCTCAATCAACAGTTTGACTCGATTAGTAAAGTAAGCTCATTACAAATACCTGTTTTATTCATTCATGGTGAGGCTGATTTGCAGGTTCCAGCTACGATGAGTCAAGAGTTGTACGCTGCTGCACCTAAACCAAAATATTTGTATCTCGTTCCTGGTGCAGGACATAACAATACAGCTGAAATTGCAGGTGGGCAATATTTCCAGAGAATGCGACAGTTTATCCAACAAGTACAGCGTCAACAAACAACTCGGTAGAAATTAGCAGCAAGCGATCGCGCCAGTTGACATTATTAAGCTACCTAAGCTGAACTACATTTAAGTTACATCGCCCTGAAACTAGGAAAAAAGCTAGTAAATCCCTCTCCCCTCTCCCCTCCTTGCCCCTTTCCCCAAGGGGGACCCCGAGTTCCCCAAAGGGGGCCCCAAGCCTCCCCTGCTGCTAACAAATCTTCAGCTGATGTGGGAAGAACTATCTCTACTCACTACTCACTATCCACTACTCACTTGTGATAATTGCTCACATCCGACGCATTTCTTGAGCGGTAATACCGGAGGCTGTGTTATTCGCATATTTGATGTATTGCTGAATATAGAAGTCTGGTGAGTTTTTGATTGACTGAACTGATTCACGAGTCAGCATAGCTGAGTACCATTGCTTTAGGCGCAGACAAGTAGACGGCAGGGTAAAGGCGCGATAATGTTCTAGCACACACCAACGTTCAAACCAAGGGTAAAACGATAAATCAATTAGACTGAGTGATTCCCCAAGCCAATAAGGACCATTGCTAGATATACCAATGCCTTCTTGCTCCATGAATAACAAGTGGCTGTGTAACTGTTGCACCCATTCTTTTTGCTTTTCTTGCTCCTGATTGAGCAGTAACTTATAAAAGGTGGGGACAAACTTGACGTTGCCAAAATCAATCCAGATCCGGGCGATCGCTCTTTCGCCTGGATCGGTTGGCATTAATGGTGCATCGGAAAACACTTCATCAAGATACTCATTGATAATTGTCGATTCCCAAACGCGGTTTTTGCCATGCTGAATTACTGGCACTTTACTTAACGGTGATACCTTAGTAAACCAATCTGGCTTATTGTCAAGATCAATCTCGGTAAGCGTGAAGTCTACATTCTTCTCAAGTAGTGTTAGCCGCGTTCGATGGGCATAAGGGCAACCTGCGGAGCTATATATTACTACGTCAGCCATATTAATTTTTCTTTTTCAGACAGTATTTATGAACTTCTTTGATAAATTGAATGCAGCGATCGCCCGTAATCAAAGCTTACTTTTTGTGGGACTCGATCCAAATCCAGAAATGATGCCTACACGCTATTACTCTAGCGAAGACAAAGAAGACATTATCCGTAGTTTGTCGAAATGGCTACAATTTTTGATTGCTGAAACAGCTGATTTGGTTTGTGCTTATAAGCCTACTTTGGGCTTTTACGAAGCTCTGGGTGTTGAGGGAATAAAACTACTTGAACAAACTTTAAACGCTATTCCTACCCACATTCCAATTATTTTAGATGCCAAACACAGCGACCTTAACACGAGTACAATTTTTGCTCGTACTGTTTTTGAAAAGTGGAAAGTTGATGCTATTACTTTAAGTCCGTATGCAGGGCAAGATCATGTTGCACCGTTTTTAGTTTACCCTGATAAAGCAGTATTTATCTTATGTTGTACTTCTAATCCCGCAGCAATTACTTTACAGCAGTATCCAACAAGTGAAGCCCCTTTTTATTTACAAGTGGTAAAGGAAGCAAAAACTTGGGGTACTCCAGAACAACTTGGTTTGGAAGTAGGAACTACAACGCCTGAAGTATTAGCAAAAATTCGGGCGAACGCTCCTGAACGAGTGATTTTAGCGCGCTCTGTCTGGGCAGAAGGTGGCAATCTTAACAATATCCTAGCAGCAGGCTTAAACGCTAGTGGTGATGGTTTACTTATCCCCATTCCCCAGGATATGTTAGCAAGCGATCGCCCAAATGAGCAAATTCAGGCTCTACGTGAAGAAGTAAATCTTGCGGTTCAAGTTATTGCTGAAGGTTCTACTTGTTCTCTATGGTTGCCTGATGTTTGTTTATTAAATCAGCACACCCAAATAGATTTGATTTTGCAACTTTATGATATTGGCTGCATTCTATTTGGTAACTTTGTGCAAGCATCTGGAGCAACATTTCCTTACTACGTTGACCTACGCAAAATCATTTCTAACCCCCAAATTTTTCATCAAATTCTCACGGCTTATGCAGATATTTTGCAGAACTTAAGCTTTGATATAATCGCGGGCATTCCCTATGGTTCTTTACCAACTGCTACGGGGTTAGCACTACGCCTTAATTACCCAATGATTTTTCCACGCAAGGAAGTTAAAGCTCATGGTACTCGTAGACTAATTGAAGGTAATTTCAATCCTGGAGAAACAGTTGTAGTAGTTGATGACATTTTGATTAGTGGTAAAAGTGTAATGGAAGGTGCAGCAAAAATTAAATCAGCTGGATTAAATGTTTATGACATTGTTGTGTTTATGGATCATCAACAAGGAGTAAAAGAGAGGTTAAAAGAAAATGGGTATCAGGCTCACGCAGTATTGACAATTTCTGAAATTACAGAAACTTTATATGAAGCGGGTCGGATTAATAAAGAGCAATTTGAAGCTTTAACAGAGATATAAATCGCTATCGCTATTATTTTACTTGTTATATAATTAAGTTTGCGTTAATTATAATTACATTTCAAAAGTGTTTTTAGCCATATTCAAGGTAATTTAGTTTTGTTTAAAGAACATATGAATATTCCACTCAATAAACTACTTCAATGGTTAATTTTGGCACTATTATTTCCATTAATATTTCTCAATGGATGGCTAGCTATTCAAGTTATTAAATATTTTCAACCCTTGGTCACTATATTTATTTTGGCGATTCTACTTGCCTTTATTTTAAATTATCCTGTAAGTTTTATTCAGCAACGCGGAGTTAAACGAAATCAAGCAGTTATATTAATATTTTTACCAGCTTTGATAATTTTATTTATTTTAGCTATTACCTTAATTCCCTTTGTTCTAGAAGAATTTAATGAAATTGCTAAACTTATTCCACAGTGGATTGATTCTGGTAGCCAACAAATTCAGGCTCTTCATGATTGGGCTATTAGCAAAGGTTTACCTATTAAGTTAACTCAGTTAGTCACTCAAGTAAAAGATCGCTTGCCTAATGAATTAAACTACTTTACACATGAAATTATTAGCCTTGCTCTTAATACGATTGATAGTATTTCAGAAGCACTGCTGACAGTCGTATTAAGTTTTTATCTTTTGTTAGATGGACAGCGAATCTGGAACGAGATATTTCAGAAATTACCCTCTAGTTTTTCTGTTCAAATACAGCAGTCCCTTCAGCAGAACTTTCAAAATTACTTTATCGGTCAAATAGCTTTAGCCTCTCTTGTGGGATTTTCGATGACTGTAATGTTTTTAATTATGAAAGTTCCCTTTGGTTTAGTTTTTGGTCTGACAGTTGGGATTATGAGCCTAATTCCTTTTGGGGATGTGGTGAGTCTTGGCGTGATAATTTTGCTAATAGCATCACACAATTTTTGGCTAGGAGTGAAGGTTTTAGGTGTAGCTGTTGTAATTGATCAGCTAATTGACCAGGTGGTTGCGCCTCGGTTGTTAGGTAGTTTTACAGGACTTAGACCAATTTGGGTTTTAGTTGCTTTAATAGTAGGAACAAACGTAGGTGGACTGTTAGGATTACTACTTGCTGTTCCTGTAGCAAGTGTTATTAAAAGTGCAGCAGATAGTTTGCAAGTTTCTACAGCTAATTCTCATAATTCTGTAAATACTGGTACACCGTCTAACAATAGTGAAAAAGAACAAGAATCACCAGAAATTTTGAAAAAGGAAGTAACATCCTAAACTATTAGCGTAGAAGTTAAATGATTTGGCAAGAAAATGGCAAATATTTTAGCTTTATAGGCGTATCTGCAAGTCCGGTATTATCTCGTTTTACGGCATAAAAAAATCCCCTAGTATCACTACCAGGGGTTAAGAGAATTAAATTTTAGGCAACGGTTGAAAGTATTAATTCTCGTTGTTCAGACTTCATCACCTTAACTTGAGCATCATCGTCAAGATCAACAAAGGCTGTGTCACCTTCTTTGACTTGACCAGATAGCATCGCCTCAGCTAGAGAATCTTCTAAGAGTCGCATAACTGCCCGACGTAGCGGTCTAGCGCCGTAGCTTGGGTTATAACCTTCTTCTACCACGCGGTCTTTGAAGCGATCGCTTACTTCAAGCGTTATGCCTTGTTCAGCTAACCGTGTCGAGACTTCGCGCAGCATAATGTCGGCAATTTGCCTTACTTCGTTCTTTGCTAACTGACGGAAGACAATGATTTCGTCAAGGCGATTGAGGAACTCAGGACGGAAGTATTGCTTCAATTCTTCATTCACAAGAGAGCGAATGCGGTTGTACTGAGACTGAGCTTGATTTTCAAACGAGAACTCAAAACCAAGACCACCGCCGCCTTTTTCAATCACCTTAGAACCGATGTTAGAAGTCATAATTAACACCGTGTTCTTAAAGTCTACTGTGCGACCCTTGGCATCAGTCAGGCGACCATCATCCAATATTTGCAGCAGCATATTGAACACATCGGGGTGAGCTTTTTCGATTTCGTCGAACAGCACAACTGTATAAGGTTTGCGTCGGACGGCTTCAGTTAGCTGACCGCCTTCGTCATATCCTACATACCCTGGAGGCGAACCAATCAGCTTGGAAACTGTATGGCGTTCCATGTACTCAGACATATCGAGTCGAATCATTGCTGCTTCTGAGCCAAAGAAGTAGTCAGCCAATGCCTTTGTTAATTCAGTTTTACCTACTCCAGTAGGGCCAGAGAAGATAAAGCTAGCGATTGGTCGATTGGGGTTCTTGAGACCTACTCGCGCCCGCCGAATTGCCTTTGAGACAGCCGTAACTGCTTCCTCTTGACCAATCAGACGCTGGTGGAGAGTATCTTCCATGTGCAGCAGTAACTCAGACTCAGATTCAGTCAATTTGTTGACTGGTACTCCCGTCCAAGAAGCAACGATGTGGGCGATGTCTTCCTCGTCAACTACAGGAGTATTTGCAGCGCTTTGAGCTTCTTTGTCTTTGTTGGCGGCGATGTCCTTGAGTTGAGCTTCAATTTCCAACTCGCGATCGCGCAGAATCCCAGCTTGGTCAAAATCTTGAGCAGCAACCGCTTGTTGTTTATCTTTGCTGACTTGCTGCAATTCCCGCTTCAGTTCTTTAACTAGAGGAGATTGCTGAGAATTAGCTAGATGAACGCGAGATCCAGCTTCATCAATCAAGTCAATCGCTTTATCTGGTAAGAAGCGATCGCTAATATAACGGTCTGAGAGATTAGCTGCTGCTGCTAGCGCGGTATCAGAGATTTTAACTTTGTGGTGCTGCTCGTAAGTGGAACGTAGACCATACAAAATCTCAATAGTCTCTTCTACACTCGGTTCACCAACCATAATCGGTTGGAAACGGCGCTCTAAAGCTGCATCGCGTTCGATGTGCTTGCGGTATTCATCAAGTGTCGTTGCGCCGATGCACTGAAGTTCACCTCTTGCTAGAGCAGGCTTAAGGATATTGGCAGCATCCATGCCACCTTCTACGCTTCCTGCACCAATCAGGGTATGGACTTCATCAATTACTAAGATGATATTACCAGCAGAGCGAATTTCATCTATGATCGCTTTCAGGCGTTCTTCAAACTCGCCCCGAAGTTTAGTTCCCGCAACTAATAAGCCCATATCAAGGCTAATCACTTGCTTGTCTTCGAGAAGATCGGGAACTTGCTTATTGACAATGCGCTGTGCCAATCCTTCGGCGATCGCAGTTTTACCAACTCCTGGCTCCCCAATCAAAACAGGGTTATTCTTAGTCCGGCGACCTAAAATCTGGGTAGCGCGTTCAATTTCCTTGTCTCTACCAACAACCGGATCGAGCTTGCCTTCTGCTGCCAGTTGCGTCAGATTAGTACCAAACTGATCTAAAGTTGCTGTCTTGCTTCCTGAACGATTGCTGCCGCGTCGATCTTGACGACCACCAGAAACGGCTGTTACTTCTCCTAGCGCCCGAATTACATCTGTGCGGGCTTTCTCAGAGTCAACACCCAGGTTATTTAATACTTTCGCTGCTACACCGTCACCTTCTTTGAGCAGTCCCAATAGCAAGTGTTCAGTTCCGATATAGTTGTTTCCTAATCCACGTGCTTCTGCAAAAGCTTGTTCAAAAACACGCTTAACCTTGGGAGTAAATGGAACTTCAGACGAGGCAAACCGTGTCCCCCGACCAATAATTTTTTCTACTTCTTTGCGTGCGTCTTGTAGGGTGACACCTTGTTCATTCAGCACTTTTGCTGCCACACCCGTGCCTTCGCCAATCAACCCCAGGAGAATCTGCTCGGTTCCTACGAGGTTGTGTCCCAGGCGGTGGGCTTCTTCCTGGGCTAGCATGATGACTTTGATAGCTTTGTCCGTAAAATGTTCAAACATCGCAGGTTTCCTTTACCGAGCCGTTGAAGCGGGTGATACACTCACCCTGTACATAAACTTTTGTGTAGTTTCTTAGTTAAATGTATCTTTACTTGGCTCAAGCATGAGTGGGAAGAGCCGTAATAATTAGGGAGTAGTAGCCGTCTGTCCTTTACACTAGAAGTATTATTGCTCAAATCAGTTGTGAGGAAAAGCAGTACAAAGCGTAACAATGAGTGTGTGGAAATTAATTTAAAATATAAAACTTAAAATTGGTTGGACTAAGAGACAGAGAACAACTTTTGTTGCCTAAGGTAGTTGCATACGGTTATTGTTGGCAACTAGAACCTTTTACCAGGAAGCAGCGTCTATTGTCATACGGCTTGCCAAAATTGATATTGCAGCAAGTGAATATATTGAGTAATTTTTAAATAATTCTGTGTCTACTAAGAGCCAAATCCAGATTGATACTACGTTTATAAGTTCAATTGAGTCTGAAACGGCGGCGATCATTGCTAAAGGCGTAGAGATGACCTTTCAGTCAGGACGAGAGCGCTTTCAAGTTCTCCAACCAACTGACTGGGAAATCAAAAGTGGTGATATCCAACTTTTGATGGGACCGTCTGGTTCAGGGAAAACCACGCTGTTATCTATTTTAGCTGGACTACTAACGCCAACTGCTGGAAATGTCTATTTACTCGGTAAAGAAATTACGTCAATGTCGCGGGACAAGCTAGCCCGGTTTCGACTGCAAAATATTGGCTTTATTTTTCAAGGTTTCAACTTGTTTCCTGCCCTAACAGCAGCTGAGAATGTTGAAGTAGTGCTGAATGTTAAAGGTATTCGGGGACGAAAAGCGCGACAGCAAGCACAAGTTTTATTAGCACAAGTTGGGTTAGAAAAGCAAGCAAATCAGAAGCCAGGTGATTTATCTGGCGGACAAAAACAGCGTGTAGCGATCGCTCGTGCAATAGCTGGCAACCCGCGCTTAATTATGGCAGATGAGCCAACAGCCGCTTTAGACTCCCAAAGTGGGCATAATGTGATTGAATTACTGCGCTACTTGGCAAAAGAGCAAGGCTGTACCGTCTTGATGGTGACACACGATTCTCGGATTATTGATGTAGCTGATCGTGTTGCTTATTTAGAAGATGGAGTTATGAGGCAAGAATGAACTCAAATTAACGCCTAACTGTAGAAGTGAGTATGCGATCGCGTCATGGTTTGGCGTGAGCTAACTACCCCATCGGGGATATGAAACCACTCTAAGTCAATATAATTCGTCAATATTACTGAGTTAAACCGTAGAAGTCCAAGATAGTATTGCCCATAAAGGTGTTAGAGCACATAAGTGTGTTTGCATTATGTGAGGTGGTTTTAGATGCTCTCGATACCTCGCGAAGTTGCAAGACGGCTTGGCTATTACGTATATATGTATATAGATCCCCGTTCTAACCAACCGTTTTATGTTGGAAAAGGACAGAATGAGCGGATACTTGCACATTTAGCTGCACAGGGTGAATCGAGAAAAGTAAGTGTATTAGAGGAGTTACGTAATGCTAGGCTTGAGCCACGTTTAGAGGTTCTAGCACATGGGCTTCACGACGAAGAGACAGCGCTACGAATCGAAGCTGCTGTTATTGATCTCTGTGGCTTAGATCAACTTGCAAATGAAGTTCGGGGTTGGCGAAGTATTCAGCTTGGGCGAATGTCATTGATGGATTTGATCTCTTACTATGCACCGAAGCCCATAACTATCCTTGAGCCAGCGCTTTTGATCCGAGTTAATCGATTATATAGACATGGAATGTCAGACGCACAGCTTTATGATGTAACTCGCGGAGTTTGGAGGCTTAGTAAACGACGAATCGGTGCAAAGCTAGCGCTTGCAGTTTTTGAGGGTGTCGTTCGTGAGGTATACGAAATAGAACAATGGCATTCTGCTGGTACAACAGCGTATACAACACGAGCAAGTGATGACGTTAATCGGGAAGGGCGATGGGAATTCACCGGACAAAAAGCAGACACAGCAATTCGTGATTGTTATTTGGGCGGTTCAGTTGAATCATACTTCCCTCGTGGACTGCAAAGCCCAGTAGTGTACATTAATGTGTAGAGCTAAACTTGCCCAACACTACGCTATACAGACGGCTCGTTAAAGCTTCTGTGCTTCATTTAAGCTCATCTGCCGCAATGAGCTTCACAGTTGAACACACGGTTATCGGTGAGGGTGGCAACTTCTGGAAACATCACACAGCAGGTAATGAAACCAGCCTAAAATTAATACTAGTAGACTCTGGCGTAAGTTTAGATAGGGTTATGCCGCCAAAAGCTTACCCTTAAAAGTCCATTGAAAAGGACGAGCTAACTTTTGGTTAAAGTAGTCAATGAAATTCAACATCTGCTGTTTG
>JAESFL010000644.1_pt1 | contig 21131 bp, 21 predicted proteins | sample 9269401 | NCBI WGS metagenome assembly JAESFL01 (sample SAMN14506025, study PRJNA617098) | algae metagenome | isolation source: Gloeocapsa sp. UFS-A4-WI-NPMV-4B04 and co-occurring heterotrophs from desert... | place: USA: Utah | collected 2006-10-01 | reverse complement strand
GCGAGGCTTCCTCCAGCCGGTATTCCAATCAGGGTCGAGCCTCATGCAGGAAGCGCAGGAGCAAACGGCTCACCTCCTGCGGCTGCTCCTGCTGCACCCAGTGGCCCGCTCCTTCGATGAGGTGGCACCCGAGCATGTTTGTGCAGGCACTTGTCCGCATCTCCTCGAGAGCACCCGGCTTCTGGTAATTGCCCCAGTCCTGCGCGCCCGAGATGAAGCAGACGGGCACGTCGATCGTGCGGCCTGCGTATAGGTTCAGTTCGGAGGCATACCGCTCATCGGTGGCGCAGCGATACCAGTGCAGGCCGCCCTGAAAGCTCGTGCGCTCGTACTCCCGGCTGTAGACCTGCAACTCCGCCTCGGGCAACCACCGACAGGCAGCGACATGGCCTGGTGGGGGCATCTCCTCTGCCACGGTCTCGGCCATGCCTTTGTGGAGATCCATCACATAGTAGGTCGGCAGCTTGGCCAGTTCATCGGCCGTCCACGCGCGGAGAGGGAAAGGCTTGTTCCCCGTCCAATCTGCACTCTTGTGATGGTAGTAGGCGCGAAGAAACGCATGCACCCCCTGTGGGCAGTGGTGCATGTCCGCATTGGCGTGGGGTGTCGCGTAGTACCACTGATAGTGCTTGCGCGGCCGCTCAAGTTCGGCCAGCGCCCGATGAATATCGGTGCTCATGCTCTGCTCAATCGGCTCGTTTCGCCCTGCCGTGCCGAAGGGCAACGCCGGCGGTCCTGCGAAAGGTGCGCTCATGAGTGCCACGGAGCGGAAAACATCCGGCCGGACCAGCGCGCAATAAGCTGCGACGGGAGAGCCATAGTCGTGGCCCACCACGGCAGCGACGGAGCGATGGCCGATGGCGAATACAAGTGCGAGCGCATCCCTCACGACAGCCAGCATGCCGAAGGAGGCGACATCCCTATCGTAGCAATCATCCCACCCTGTGGTGCGGCCGTAACCCCTCTGATCTGGCGCAATGACGTGAAAGCCTGCTTGGACCAGCGGTAGTATCACCTTCCGCCAGCTGTAGGCGAGCTCAGGAAATCCGTGCAGTAGCAGAACGCAGGGGCGGCCCGCATCCTCGAAGCCCGCCTCCAAGACGTGCATGCGAAGACCGTTGATGCCGTCCACAAAGCTGGAGCGGATGCCGGGGGGCAGGACAGCAGGATCTAGAGATGGTAGGGGTGTCATGGTTCTGCCTGCAACGTGGCTCTCGCCAATGAACACCCATTACGGGCGGATGTGAACAGGAACGTGCACGAGGCAAAGGCGCCCGAAGGTGAACGTCTGTAGGCTATAAGGTGCTCAAGTCCGATACGCTTCGCCACGTTCAGGGGCTTATCTGACACGATCACGTGGTGAGTAGAGGCATACTACGGCGGTGTCGGAGGAGCAGACCCAAGCCGCACCTGAGGCTGCCGCCCTGGGAAACCGCATCGCACCCGTTCGGTACCTGGAAGCCATCTCAACGATGGCAGCTTTCAGCGAGGACACCCCCTAAAAATCTCCGAACTCCAGAACTCGCCCCTTTACCCCGAGTTCTGCACATCGAGGCATAAAACGGAAAGTTATGAACGGTCGAGGCGACAGGTGCATGGTTGCCCAGGATGGAAAGGCAATGAGACAGCGGGCATCGACCCCACTGCATGGGCCAGGGCTCATGGACCGTCCATAAGCGTAGACAAGCATTGCTCATCGTTAGAGACCCAGGCTTCATTAGCAGCCGCGACTTGATGTTTATCTCCTAACCGTCTGTGAGCCCGCAACGTGCTTCCAAAGACTGTTGAAACGTTGTTCTTCTGCCGAGATGCCGTCACCGTCGCCCGTGATCTCATTGGGACCACCCTGCTAGTCGATCAGGTAGGAGGCGTCATTGTCGAGACAGAGGCCTATACGGCAGACGATCCGGCGTCCCACAGCTTCGCCGGTCCAACTCCCCGGAATGCATCCATGTTTGGTCCACCGGGACGAGCCTATGTTTACCGCTCCTACGGCATCCACTGGTGCCTCAATGTGGTCTGTGGCCTGCCCAAAGCAGGAAGCGCGGTTCTCATCCGTGCACTTCAGCCGACGTGTGGCCTTGAGATCATGCGCAAGCGGCGGAGGCTTGAGGATGTTCGCCTCCTCTGCCGCGGGCCGGGCCGCCTGTGCCAAGCACTCGGTGTCTCAGGCGAGCACGACGGCTTACCATTGGATGAGTTTCCATTCTCGCTTCATGGGCGGGTCGAGCCGGTGGACGTCCAGGTCGGAGCACGGATCGGGATCTCGCGAGCGAAAGCACTGCCCTGGCGCTTTGGTATGGCAGGATCATCCTTCCTCAGCAGAAAGATCTAGTGTTCCTGCGCTGGGCCAGCTTAGCATGGCGCCGAACTCCTGACGCGGGCGACCAGAGCAGGGCACTACCGGCAGCCAATCACCCCTATGCGGCAGACGTCGAGCTATTCACGCTCTCGCTTCTACACTTCGCCTGGAGCGACGGCTGTGGACCGGCGCACAACGAGTTCGACGGGCAGGTTCGTTTGTGAATGTTCATTACCGGAGCGGATCAGCGAGATCACAGTTGTGGCTGCTATCTGCCCTATCCGACCGGTAGGTATATGGACGGTCGTGAGCGATGGAGAGATATAGGCGGACATGTCGATATCGTCGATCCCGACGACCGACAGGCTGCTAGGCACAACGAGCCCTTGCGCTTGCGCCTCTTGAAGGCACCCAATCGCTATGAGATCGATTGCGCCAATGATCCCTGTTGGGGGGGGCTCAAGCTGTAGAAGCGCCGCGCACCCACTCCGACCCCCTGCCAGCGTGAGATCCTGCTCACTAACGAGCCAGTCCGGGATCTCCAATCCGGCCCTCGTCATCGCGTCGCGAGCGCCGGAGAGGCGCGCACGTTGTCGGTCGTTGAACGGGAGACGTCCGGTGACAGCGCCGACGCGCCTATGACCCAGATCCAATAGGTGCTGGGCCGCGAGAAAGCCAGCCTCCTCGTTGTTGACTGTCACAGCGGAGAAATTCGGCGACCCGCGCCACGTTAGGACGGTGGGAACCCTGCTGACGCGCAAAAGCTCCACAGTGGCACGAGGTCGATCGCCACCAACAAGTATGATGCCCTCCACGCCTCGGTAAAGTAGCGTGCGGACCGCCTCTGTTTCAGCCTGCGGGCTCATTTCGTGGGAGGCAACGAGAAGCTGATACCCCTCCCGTGCGAGCTCGACCTGCATTGCCTGCAGAAAGCGCGCGAAGATTGTGCTGTCGAGGGTGGGTACGACCGCGCCGATTGTCGTCGAGCGGCCCGAGGCGAGCGTTCGGGCCGCAGCGTCCGGCAGGTAGCCAAGGGCTTGAGCAGCGGAACGCACGCGCATCAGCGTCGTCGTAGATACCAGTTCAGGCTGGTTGATCGCCCGGGACACAGTTGCTGGGGATACACCAGCCGCACGGGCAACGTCTGATAGCTTAACTCTACGTCCAGATCCCATTGGCCTTACACGTTATGAAAGAATTTTCATCAGTGGTGTCACAAGGTGCCTGGGAAGGCAAGGGCCGCGATCTGCAGAACACTCAGACCGGCCTTAGTTGACACCGCAAAGTAGGGATGCAATCTTAAATGAAAGCGCTCTCATCAGAGTTGAGCTGACATCTGGAGGAGGCTCCTATCAACCGACGGGTCTGGATTGGATTGGTGACTGTCACCGCGCTGGTTACGGCGTGGTTCATGTTGACGACCATCACCGGAGCGATTGGCGGCGGACGGTTTCCTTCCCCGGGCGAGTTTTGGCTTTCGCTGTCTCAGATCAACGTCCGTGGCTATGCTGGCGCGACGCTCGCACACCATGCGTGGCAGAGCCTCAAGCTCGTCGCCCTCGGCTTCCTCGTCGCTATCGCTACAGGTGTCCCGCTTGGGCTCTGGATGGGCTGGGACCGGCGGGCTGAGGCACTGATCAATCCCATCTTTCTTGTCATCCGCCCGATTCCTCCTCTTGCATGGATTCCGCTTGCTATCCTTTGGCTTGGCCTCGGCGACTCCGCGAAGATCATGGTGATCTGGTTCGCAGCCTTTGTGCCATCGGTCATCAACACCTTCACGGGTGTCCGGAATATCGACCGGCCAATCATCGAAGCAGCGCGCATGCTCGGCACGCCGCGCTGGCGCATTGTGCGCGAGGTCATCGCACCCGCAGCGTCCCCAATGATCTTTACCGGGCTCCGGCTCTCGCTGCAGGCATCCTGGACGACTCTCGTCGCGGCCGAGCTTGTCGGTGCTCTCGCAGGCATCGGCTTTGTACTGAACATGGCGCAGCAGGATATCTATCCCGGTATGATCCTCGTCGGGATGTTTACCGTCGGTTTGCTCGGATGGGCGACGACATGGCTTCTAGGATCCCTCGAACGTCGTGCGCTCGTTTGGAACGTGGCGGGTAGGGATTGATCCGATGAATAGCGCGCCACTCACATTTCGCCAGGGCATCGCCTGGGGAGCTATCGGCACAGCGTTATTTTTAGGCATCTGGACCTTCCTTTCGGTGTCAGGGATCGTTCCTCGCCAGTTCCTCCCGACACCTGCCGAAACATTGACGCGATTTTCCACGCTGCTGATCTCGCCCTTCGCGGGCGCGACCCTGCCGGGACATCTCGCCTCAAGCCTCCTTCGGTACACCTACGGCGTAGTGCTTGCAGCTCTGGTCGGCATTCCCCTCGGATTGCTCATGGGCTGGTTCCGACTCCTCGACGACATCATTACACCGATCTTTGACGGCCTGCGCTTCATCGCGCCGATCGCGTGGGTGCCCTTTGCCGCCCTGTGGTTTGGCACTGGCATTGGCGGTCCGGTGATGATCATCTTCGCTGGCGCGTTCCCTCCAGCTCTTATCAATGCCTACCGCGGTGCACGCTTCGTCGAACCACGCCTGATCGAGGCGGCACGCATGCTCGGAACGAGCGACTTCCGCATGATCACTGAGGTCCTGCTGCCTGCCGCAGTTCCGTCGATCATCGCTGGCCTACGCGTATCCGCAGGTCTGGGTTGGCAGTCACTCGTCGGAGCTGAGCTTATCGTGGCTGCAGCGGGCGTAGGATTCATGATGGTACAGGCACAGGCAAGTGTTCAAACCACCACAGTGCTCTCCGGAATGATAGCGATCGGGATCGTGGGCATGCTGATTGATGTGATGCTGCGGCAGGGCGAGGGATGGTTACGGCGTCGCCGCGGCCTTGAGGCCTGAGAGGATACCATGGGCTCGATCCGTTTCGACAACGTTGACAAAGTCTTCGGCCCATATAGCGGCGGTGTGAAGGTTCTGGAAAGTATCAACCTTGAGATCCGCGAGCAGGAATTCGTCGCGATCGTAGGACCTTCCGGCTGTGGGAAAACGACCTGCCTACGCATGGTGGCAGGCTTTGAGGCACCCAGCGCAGGATCCGTAAGTGTGAACGGCCGCGAGGTTAAGGCGCCCGGACCCGACCGCGCCGTCGTGTTCCAACAGTTTGCACTCTTCCCATGGAAGTCCGTACACGAGAACATCGAGTTTGGGCTGCGGAACAAGGGTCTGCCAAAATCGGAGCGGCACAACCTCGTCGCTGATGCACTCAAACTGATGAACCTGGAGAGCCACGCTAACGCGTTCCCGCATCAGCTCTCAGGCGGTATGCAGCAACGTGTCGCGATTGCCCGGGCCTACGTCCTTGATCCCGAAGTGCTGTTGATGGACGAACCGTTCGGAGCGCTTGACGCACAAACTCGTGTGGTCATGCAGGAGGAACTTGTGCGGCTTGCGCGAGTGAACCCCCGCACGGTTCTCTTCATCACACACGCGGTTGAGGAGGCGGTTTACCTGGCAGATCGGGTAGCGATTATGTCTCGCCGTCCCGGTCGCATCAAAGAGGTGCTCGACGTCAGGTCGGTGCGCCAAGCCGAAAATTGGGATGGGCACGCTAAGATCGAGGACGTGATGGACCTCGAATCCTTCGTGCATCTGCGAACACAAATCTGGCGTTCGCTCCGAGAGGAGAAGGGCCTCAATGGCGTTTGAGCCAATGGCGCCGCGGCTTACCCGCGACCTAACGCAACCGGAGCCGATCCCAGAGGAAGGCATCGCCCGTGCCGTCGAGCTTATGCGCTCGGGGCGCCTATTCCGCTATGGCGAACTAGGCGCTGATCAGCTTGACGTCTCGCGCCTTGAGGAGGAATTCGCGGCGCTCCTCGGCCGGCGCTACTGCGTCGCTGTGAACTCAGGTGGCGCCGCGATGTTCCTCGCACTGAAGATCGCTGGAGTCAGGCCGGACGATCGAGTGCTCGTCAATGGCTTCACCTTGGCTCCAGTCCCGGGAGCGATTCTGCACGCCTCTGCTAAGCCTGTGATTGTTGAGATCGGCCCCGACTACGTGATTGATCCGGACGATCTCGCTCGCAAAGCGGAAATTTCTGGCGCGAAGGTTCTGCTCCTGTCCCACATGCGCGGTCACATCGCGGACATGAAACGCGTGCTCGACGTCTGTAGCGAGCACGGCATCAGTCTTGTCGAGGACTGCGCTCATGCCCTGTGTGCCTCCTACATGGGACGAGCTCTCGGCACGTTCGGTGCCTGTGCCGCCTTCAGCGCTCAGACATACAAGCACTTGAACGGCGGCGAAGGCGGGTTCTTGGTTACCGATGATCCAGTGTCGGCCGGCCGCGCCATCCTGCATTCCGGCAGCTACATGCTCCATTCCCAGCATCTGAGTGCCCCAGGCCCGTCCGTGCTGGCCTCGTTGAGCGAAGAGGTCCCAAATTTTAGCATGCGGATGTCAGCGCTCACGGCGGCCATCTTGCGGCCGCAGCTCAGGGATCTCCCTAGGCGGGCGAAGCGGTGGAATGCAATCCACGACCGGATTGCTGCCGGCCTCGCCAAATCGCAGCACGTGCATGTGCCAGATCGTGGCGGCGATCAGATCTATTCGGCGACCTCTATTCAGTTTTCTGTGCTTGGCCTTCAGACAGATGAGATGCGCCTGTTTCTCGAAAGAGCGCACGGCCGCGGCCTTCCGATTAAGTGGTTTGGAGCCGATCTCCAAGCGGGTTTCACCAGTGCTCCGCGCCATTGGCGTTACGCAGGCGATCAGGGGGCACTTGCCGCGACGAACGCTGTGCTTGCGCAGCTTTGCGACATTCGCACCCCGATAACTCTCTCCGATGATGAATGCGACCTCATCGCAACCATTGTGCGGGATTCGATCCAATCCGTTCTTACAGACCCAGTCGGGAACGGTAATAGCAGGCATCGCCTGATGTCTGAGACTACTTCACAAGGGAGGAACTCATGAAAAAACGCCTTTATGCGCTCGCAGTCGCCTCGGCGATCACAGCCACAGTACCAACAGCTGCCCAGGCGCAGGCTCCCATCGGGGTCAGCTACCAACCATCCCTGTACTGGGCTCTTCCCTTTCATTACGCCAACGTAAAAGGATGGTGGAAGGAAGTGGGCCTAGACCCGAAGTTCACCACGTTCCCGGCAGGCGCACCGCAGATAGCCGCAGCGCCCTCGAAGTCTTGGGACGTGGGTGGGACAGGCTCCGTACCGGCGGTCCTGGGGGCGGTACGCTTCAATATTGTAACTATCGGTATTACGAACGACGAATCAAAAGCCAATGCAATGATGGTGCGTGGCGATAAGTTCGACGCGATCAAGGCTAATCCAGCCTCGCTTAAAGGTCAGCGCCTGCTGCTGACGACCAATTCGACAGTGGATTACGCCTCGCGCAAATGCCTTGTAAAGCTCGGGCTAGCCGCGAACGACATGCAGTTCATCAATCTCGGCCAGGCGCAAATCATCACAGCGATCACCTCGCAGAATGGCGACATTGCAGGTGTGTGGGCGCCGAATACCTACACCCTGGAGGAGCGCGCCAACGCGAAGTATCTCTGCTCGGGGGCAGAGGCGGATGCCATAGTGCCAGGCGCGCTGGTCGCCCGGGCCGACTTTGCTAAGGAACGGCCGGAGGATGTCGCTAAGTTCCTGGCGGTGTACCTGCGAGGCTGGTCTTGGGCGAAGGCAAACCCGGACGAGGCCCGGAGACTTGGGCTTGATTTCTACAAGCAGGGCGGGCTCGAGGTTTCGTCTCGTGCCATGGATCAGGAGTTCGCGCTTCGGCCGACCTTTGGGCTCGACGAGCAACTGAAGCTCATGGCGCGCAGCGAGAAAGCCTCGACGGTGGACGGCTGGTTTAACGAGATCGGCAAGTTCATTACGGAGGTAGGCACGATCCCTTCGACGCCAGAGGCCAAGACTTACCTCGCGGACGAATACCTGAAGCGAGTCGCAGCGGATCCGAAGCTCCGCACCTTCGCGACCGAGTTCGACCAGAAGTAAGGCCCCGACAGGTGTGGACGTGAATCGCCGTCCGCACCCCTTTCTCCCGATCGAAGAGAGTATCTTACGATGGCCATCACCTACCTAAAGAATGCGTCGAAAACGCCCGAGACAGAAACTGACGCCGCTCGGGGGGTGGTGACGGAGATGCTCGCGTCGATCGAAGCGAACGGTGAGCAGGCGGTCCGCGACTACGCGTTTAAACTGGACAGGTGGTCCGGGCCCATCGTGATGGACGAAGCGGCGATTGCGTCCGGCATTCGTGATGTGCCGCAATCAGTCAAAGATGACATTCAGCTCGCCGCATTGCAGGTGCGCCGCTTCGCCGAAGCGCAGCGAGCCTCTGTGAATGACTTCACAGTGGAGTTGTCGCCGGGGCTTCAGCTCGGTCAGAAGCTAGTGCCGATCAGTACCGCTGGTTGCTATGTGCCGACAGGCCGCTACGCGCATATCGCATCGGCCTATATGTCGATCGCGACTGCTAAGGCCGCAGGCGTGAAGACTGTGATTGCATGTTCGGCACCTTTTAAGGGCGAAGGGATCCATCCCCACGTCCTCTACGCCATGACAGTTGCAGGTGCCGACGTCATTATGTGCCTCGGCGGGGTCCAAGCAGTCGCAGCAATGGCCTTTGGGCTGTTCACCGGAAAGCAGGCGGACATTATCGTGGGGCCAGGCAACAAGTTTGTCGCTGAAGCCAAGCGGATGTTGTTCGGGAAGGTAGGAATCGATGTTTTCGCCGGTCCGTCAGAGGTGGCGGTGATCGCCGACGACACGGCAGATTCGCTGATCGTGGCAACGGACCTAGTTGGACAGGCAGAGCACGGTCATGAGAGCCCGGCTTGGCTCATTACAGACTCACGACGGATCGCGGATGAAGTGTCAGCCCTTGTCCCTCAACTTATTGACGCTCTACCACCTACAGCTCGTGATGCTGCTCAGGCCGCCTGGCGCGATTATGGTGAAGTCGTTCTCTGCGATACTCGGGACGAGATGGTTCAAGTCTCGGATACCTATGCTTGCGAGCATCTGGAGGTCCACTGCGCCGATCTTGATTGGTGGCACGCGAACCTCACCAACTATGGGTCACTCTTCCTTGGAGAAGAGACGAACGTCGCTTTCGGCGACAAAGTTTCCGGACCTAACCACATTCTCCCCACGAAGTTTGCGGCACGCTATTCGGCCGGTCTCTCAGTTCACAAGTTCCTTAAGCCACTGACTTGGCAGCGGATGAGCCGCGAGGCTTGTGCGACCCTTGCGCCGGTCTCGGCGCGCATCTCGCGGCTAGAAGGGATGGAGGCCCATGCCCGCACAAGCGATGTGCGTATGGCGAAGTTTGCGCCAGGATCTAATGTCGATCTTGGCCGGCCGGTGGAGGTTTAGGTGGCGTTCCGCCTTAGCCACCTGTTTGACCTCTCCGGCCGTACAGCTCTGGTGACTGGGGGTAACAGCGGCATCGGGCTCGCTATGGCACGTGCGCTCGGACTGGCAGGAGCGGAGATTATTGTCGCAGCGCGTCGGGCTACCGAGCTCTTGGAGGCCCAGGAGTCGCTCGAGCGGGAGGGCATCGTCTGCTCGACAGTACAAGCGGACCTTTCAGACCCCGAAGCTCCTGGTGTTATGCAGGCGGCCACAGCCGGGCGTGCAGTTGACATCATGGTGAATGCGGCCGGTATCAACCTCCGCCAGCCGTTTCGCGAGGTGACAGCTGCTGCCTTTGATCTTCATATGGCGCTGCATCTCAGGGCGCCCTTCCTGCTAACCCAAACCTACGCTCCTGGAATGGCGGAACGCGGCTTTGGCCGCATTATCAACATTGCGTCACTTCAGAGCTGGCGAGCGTTTTCGGACAGCGCTCCTTATGGTGCTGCGAAGGGTGGAGTTCTGCAGCTCACGCGCGCCATTGCTGAGGAGTGGTCCCGTTATGGGGTAACCTGTAACGCGATTGCGCCCGGTTTCTTCCCGACCCCACTGACCGCTCCGGTATTCGGCGATCCGGTCCGTGCTGCACGCAACGCGAGTCAGACTGCTGTGGGTCGCAATGGCGAGTTGGAGGACCTCGCTGGGGCGACGGTATTCCTCGCGTCCGATGCTTCCGCATACATCACTGGGCAGACCTTGTCGGTCGACGGGGGCTTTACAGCGAAATAGCAGCAAAGGCTCCCAAATGAAGGCGCTCGTTTACACCGGCCCCAATACGATAATTTACCGCGACGAGCCGGACGTGACCCTCCCAGCGGATGAGGTTCTAGTGAGGGTTGAGGCCGCTGGCATTTGCGGCTCGGATATGCACGCGTACCATGGTTTCGACAGCCGCCGTCCACCACCGCTAATTCTTGGCCACGAGGCAGCGGGTCGCATCGTCTTGGGCCCGCGTGCGGGAGAGCGAGTGGCAATCAACCCTTTGGTTGTCGATCCTACCTGTCCGTACGCCGTTGAAGGCCGCTGGCATTTGTCCCCCACGCGCCAGATCATCTCAATGCCGCCACGGCCTGGCGCTTTTGCCGAGCTGGTACGGATCCCTGAGCGGAACGTGCTTTCAGTCCCTGACGATCTGCCTATCGAGCATGCTGCTCTCGCCGAGCCCATCGCTGTGTCGTGGCACGCGGTCCGGATCGGCATGGAGAAGCTTCACCAGCCACTGGCCGCCTGTCGCGTCGTGGTCTTAGGTGGTGGAGCGATCGGCCTCGCCGCCGCTCTCGTAGCCCGCCACTTCGGTGCCTCTGCGATCTTTGTTGGCGAAACGAATCCCCTGCGCCGACAGACCATTCTCCATTCTGAAGGCTTCTCGGTCTACGCGCCAGGCGAGGGTGGTGAGCCCACGGATAATAGTGCTGACCTTGTGATCGATGCGGTCGGTGCCATGCAGACCCGCGCTGCGGCCTCCGCTCTGGTGCGGTCCGGGGGAGTAATTGTCCATGTCGGCCTCCTCCCTGGGCATGAAGGTTTGGACATTCGGAAGATCACCCTACAGGAAGTCACCGTCACTGGTTCGTACTGTTACACACCTGTGGACTTTCATCAGACGGTCGATGCCCTCGCTGCAGGACGACTAGGTGCGCTCACCTGGTACGAGGAGCGTCCTCTTGCGGAAGGGGCCAAGGCCTTTGCCGATATTGATGCAGGGAGCACGCCGGCGGCGAAGATTGTGCTGCGGCTGGGATCCTAACTCCAAGGGCGCGTGTACTCATGATAAGTGGCATCCCCTCGCAACGACATTGGCTTTGGTCCGTGCTCCACCCCGCCCGCACCAGGGCTCATGGACCGTGGCTCTTGTCCTCCGAAGCCATAGCAGCTCGGGGTTGCCGAATAAGGACGCTCTCGCTGTGCCAGGATCTGCGCTCCTATTTTAATCCTATCCGACGGTGCTCCGCTGCCGCGCGCGATGAATAGGTCGGCTCTCCTGCTCGACAGCCGGCATCGTCGTTCCACACCTGCCGGCAGTTCCGTACGCGATGTTGCAGAAGCTGATAGCAGGCCACTATAAGCCCAGTTATGAGAGCAGAATCATTCGACTTTCTGAGAGCTATCCTCAACGCGCCCTCACCGAGCGGCTACGAGCAGCCGGCCGCAAAGGTGTATCGCGCCTACACTGAGCCCTTTGCAGATCGCGTCACCACTGATGTGCACGGCAACGTAGCTGCAGTCCTGAACCCTAATGCATCGATGAAGATCATGCTCGCAGGCCACATGGACGAGATCGGCTTCATCATCCATCACATCAGCGACGAGGGCCTGCTGTACTTCAAAGGCATTGGCGGACATGACAGCGTCATCCCTGTGGGGCAGAGGATATGGGTTCACGGTAGAGACCGGGTTCCTGGCATCATCGGACGCAAGGCCGTCCACCTTCAAGAAGAGGATGAGCGCAAGAAGAAGCCAGAGCTGAAGGATCTCTGGATCGATGTGGGCGCAACTTCACGTGCCGAGGTCGAGGCGGTCATTCAGCTCGGCGACGTCGTGACCTTTCAGTATGAGTTTCAGAGCCTCATGGGAGACCGCGCTACTGCGAGAGGCTTCGACAACAAGATGGGGTCCTTCATCGTGGCTGAAGCCCTCCGGCTGCTCAAAGATGAAGGCGGTCTCGATCGTGGTGTGGGGGTGTACGCTGTCGCAACCGTTCAGGAAGAAATCGGGCTTAGGGGAGCTCGGACATCGAGCTTCTCAATAGGTGCTCAGACCGGCCTAGCCGTCGACGTCAACCATGCGGTGGACTACCCCGGTGTCAGCAAGTCACGCTATGGGCAGCTCGACATCGGGAAAGGCCCAAGCATCTCACGTGGACCAAATACGAACCACGTGACCTTTGAGCTGATTACGCAGGCCGCTCGAGAGAATGGCATTCCCTACCAAGTGAGCGTCAATCCCGCGGGAACAGGTACGGATGCTAATGCTATGCAGCTCAACCGGAGCGGGATGGCCACGGGGCTGCTAGGTGTGCCGCTGCGCTACATGCACACGCCTTGTGAGCTCTTAAGCCTCAAGGATGTGGAGGATTGCGCAAGGCTCATGGCAGCTTACTGCCGACGTGTGAGGCCAGATACCAATTTCACGCCCAGCTAGAGCTGACGGGAGACGGGATCAGAAACGCGATCTATCGGCTGTGTCCGCCTCAGGGCTCATGAATGATGGCTCTTACTGGCGTCTGGGTTGACACTGCCCCTCAGAGGGGATGCCGGCTACGAAAAAGGAGCGCACATGGGCGAGCATATCAGGCTCAAGGCATTGGACGGTCACGAGCTTGGAGCCTATCGCTCTGTTCCGGATGGCCGTGCTCGTGGCGGCGTGGTGGTGCTGCAGGAAATCTTCGGGGTCAACAGCCATATACGTGCTGAGTGTGACCGCTCAGCATGCACCGACAAGTGGTTAGGTTTCTGGAGTAGCAGGCATACGGGGTCTCTGACCTCCGGCATTAAGTTTCGTGGGCGAAGGATGTCCGCTGGTGGCTAGCCTCGCTGGCTCACCATCGCCCAGCAAGAAGGTCCGGTACTTCTCCACTAGGAGAGCGTAGTGCATTCCCGAATTCCCGCACAAGGTTATCAGCACGATGCCCTATGGACGGACTTTTACCTCCCCCGCTGCGGCCGTCGAGCTGGTCGAACTGTTTCGGCATCAGCTCACCATGTGCCGTTTGGTAGAGGGCGAACTGTGCCTCTGTATCACTGACACGGCTTGGAACCCAGCCTATGCGGCAGCTTGCATGGGTGCCGCTCACAGCCTCGGCGCGGACGCCTTCCAGGTCGTTTTGCCCGTCGACCGGCCCCTCCCCACCAAAGGTCTTTTTGCGTCCTGGATCGAGGCGGATCTCATCGTCTATATGAGTTCGTGGACCTTGCACTATCGTCCCGAGATCCGTGCCGCCCTCGACGCTGGAGCAAGGGTGCTCTGTACCATGCAGCCGATCCACGTCATGCACAGACTGAAGGCAGACCCCGAGGTCCGGCGTCGGACCCGCGCAGGCGCGAAGCTCCTCCACGCTGCAAAGATTATCCGGATCACCTCGGATGCTGGCACTGATCTTACAATGGACAAGACTGGCCGCGCGGGGCTCGCACATTATGGCGCTGCGGACGAGCCTGGGCATCTCGACTTCTGGGGTGCGGCGATGGCTCAGGCGGCGCAGCTTGAAGGCACACTTGAAGGGCGGCTCGTTCTCGACCGCGGCGATTGCTGCTTTCAGCTCGGCCGCTTCATCGAGCAACCCGTTTCGATCGACTTTCGGGAGGGGCGCGCCGTGTCATTCGAGGGCGGGCTTGATGCCATGCTGATCGAGGCAGCCCTCAAGGAACCAAGCTCGGAGAAGGCGTTCCTCGCCGGGCACATGGCCTGGGGCACGGATCGTCGCGCGCGATGGCTGCAGCCCATCGTTCAGATGCCGGACATGGGCGGGGGAGGAGCCGACACCGAGGGGTTCTACGGCAATATTCAGGTTGAAATCGGCAGCAATAACGACGTGGTCTTTGGCGGCCGCAACGAGGTGCCTGTTCATCTTGGGCTTTGTATGTTGAATGCAAACCTCTGGCTGGACGGCGAGCCGATCATCGAGCGTGGCCTCTTCCTCCCAGTGGAAATGAGGTAGAACCACAGAGGGCTCGCCAAGAACTCCGCGCAGGGTGCCGATTGGGGCTGTGCGCAAAACAATGATCGAGGCAGTCCCAGTAACCACGCACGGTCAAGGTAGCTAGCCGACCACCGCTACCATCAACAGCTCCTTAATGACGACCTCTCGGCTACGCTGGGGAGTTCCGACCAATCCCGCAGACTAGGAGCTCCGGTCACGAGAAAAGTGCCTGACATCAACACCCTCGAGGGCACGTGACGCCTCAATGCAGGCTCGATCAAGAATTTCTTCGCGATCAACCCGATGAGGCGTGCGGTCCCGCAACAGCCATTCGCCTTTGGCGATGACATCGCGGACGTCGCTCGCTGTGGCATAAAAGGCGAGACTTCGGGCGAGATCCGCAACAAGTCCGAAATGCGGGGAGCGGATGTTCACGATAACGATGTCGGCATCCTTCCCGGGCTCCAGAGAACCGATACGATCCTTTCCTTCGTTGCAGGCATTGCCACCGGTCTACAAGCGCACGTGACTGGGCTACTATCGACAAGTACAGAGGTGCTCGACGTGGCATGGTCCCCAGCCCATAGGCCCTCCCCTATCGCTCCGGGCCTACCTTCGACTGGCGCTAGATCAATAACCTTCGTTTTGCGCAGCTGTTCCCGCGAACCCTCTCATCCATTGGGTGGGGACGGCAGGCCGGCTATGCCTCGTAGTTCCTCGATCCCGTCGGGCGAGCCTGACATATGAAGGCCAAGGTCAAGGCGCGCCTGCTGGGCGATGCTGATCCCGACGAGTGGGATCTGCCGCCAAAGCCTAAGGGCATGCGCCGGCGAACCTACGCTCAGTGGGAGGCGAGATATGACAAAGCTGAAGAGACGCTCGACCTCCACATCCGCTGGGCTGCGGCCCGCCTCCTGAAAAGGGGCACTTAGACAAGAGATTTCGATTCAGAAGTCATCATGATCCAAGCGTTTGGGCCCAGAAGCAGGCGTTCAGGAAGCTTTGGCTGCCCACGAGGTGGGGGCTATAGACCTCTCACCCAATCAGGTCCGCTTCGCGCCCATAACGGCCACCTAGGCCGACTCCGCCGCTCCCCGAAAGCGGACACTCGATCTTGTCAAGGTCGAACTCCTGAAACTGCCGACGGATGAACAGTCTGCTGCTCTTGCACAGCGCACAGAGTCGCTAGCCCAAGGACTCACCAATCCTCCCAGGACCGGCCCACCCGCCTCGGCGGCCGACGGCCCGAGGTGTTGCCTCTGCAACTTCTGGGGCCGTTCCACGGTAGCTCGCCAGCCCGTGCAGACGCCACCGCTCTGGACGAAGGCGCGCGCATTGCGCGAGCGAGCGAGGCGATCCGCTACTCCTGCTAAGAGCGACACAGATCCGTCTGCTACCCGGGCTGGCCGGATCCACACTGACCGCAACATGGTCAACAGGCTCTCGACAAGGGTGATCGGGTTCAGGGTTGCCGCAAGCCCTGGTGATAGGGCTCCTTGATCCTTGCTGAACATCCTCGTCATTGCTTCCGAACTCGATCGGAACAAGCAATGACCGGCCGTTACCGTTCGAGAAGTCACGAGCGCGTTCAACGGACCGCCGACCTCCCGGTGCCAGACGCTTGCTAATAGCTTTGTGTGCTCTCCGTCTTACCCAAGATCGTAACTCCGCCGTCGGGACCGATCCTTACGGTATAGTTCAGGAGATCCTTTCGACGTTCCTGCGCGATGTGCACGGTGAAGGTCGTCGTCGTGTTCTGGACGATCGAGCTGATGCCGCCGCCGCCGCGCTGCGCATAAGTCCTGGCTACGTCGGCAAGGATGGTCTGATAGATGCAGATCGACTGTTGCACTGGGTTCATCGCGCAAGTCCTCCGTTTTTCGGCATGCGCTTGGCTTACCGACAGCAGGTCGGAACCCAGTACGAGGGTTCCCATCATGAGGGAGGTGCACAGCGCCAGGCCGCGTGCACCGTTGGGTAATTTGGTTCTCTGAGTCATTTAGAGTGGTCTCGCCGGTCGCGACGTGATGGCCGTGCCGGCCTTCAGCTCCGCCTCCGTCCTGGGATAGTGCCGGTTCACCTTCGCAGGCCACACCGAGATGAGCGAAGAGATCGGTACGCTCAAGGAGGTGAAGTTGAAGAGGAGCGTTGCCGGGCGAGAAACGGCGGCAGACAGGTGGTCAAGTGCGAAGTATCGCAGCGCTTCGCGCCACGGATAGGAGTTCTCGAGCCGCAGCTGCATGCCGGAACCCATCACCGACACCATGTCGTTGTCAGCGACCCCGTAGCAGGAGCCTGCGTTCGTGTCACCGGCTGCAGGGCAATGAGGTTTGCCGACGTCCACATGATCGAGGCCGAGCAGATGACCCACCTCGTGCACGTGGGCCCGCTGGAGCACCTTTTTCCCCCTACTGGTGGTCGCTTTCCTCACGAGGTTGGTATCTTTGCTGTCATAAAGCGTGGAATGCGAACCAAACCAATTCTCGCTCCGGTCGAGGCGAACAACATCGATTGTATGATGGTTGCCGGGCACCGTCGCTTCATTCGCGACGAGCTTGAACCGGCACCAGACGTTTGGGTAGTAGGTGATCGCTCCCCTCGTGTAAGGGAAGCTGTAGGAGTCATTGATCAGCCAGAACTTGCCTGTCCAGAACCTTTCGGCCGATTGAACGAAGTTCGTCTTCCACGAGGACCAGGCGGCCGGCGACCATTTCACGATCTTGCGCGTCGGAGCGGTTGCGTCGCCGTAGTCGTGATAGGTCCCGGAGGCCGCACCGCCAGCAGGGTTGATCTGCCGGAACCCCATCCGGAGTGTCAGTGTCAGCTCGGCATTGTTCAACGGATCGCAGCAATCCGTATTGAGCTCCGCGTCGAACCGCGGGAAGGTCAAGGTCTTCTTCATCTCGGCCCCTGACGAGTTCTTTCGATGCCGCATCGCTGCGGGATGGTTGGGCTGTGGGTAGCGGGCTCGCGAACCGCTGGAGACCACATTTACCGGAGCCAGCAAATCGCAACTGTGCAGGGGATCACAGTTTACCCCGTCGAGCTCGGACAGACCGGGCCGCCCGCCTGTCCAGGACGCTCCGGGTGCGGCGACACGAGCCGAAAGCGATCTGATCGCCGGCATGCCGTTCGTCCTCTTTCCGTCCTGCCACGAGCCTCGGCATCCATCGGCTGCTTACGAGTTAGGCCGATCGCGCGACCCATCCATCTCCATGGCGTCACAACTTTTTCTATCCGCCAGGTGCCGGCAAACGGTAGATCGGCCGCCCGCGCGGGCGGCCGATCTACCGTTTGCCGGGTTGATAGCTGGAAAGTGGACGGTCCGCTTCCGGCCAGATTCTTTAGCTCTAGCTCCTGCGGTGCCGTCCTTCCTCTCGCCGGATCAGCCGGCGGGAGACAGACAACGGGACATTCCGAGTACAATCCAGGCTTCAGGGACCGTAAGCCATGGAACGCTAGCCGAAAGATTGGCGCGAAGCGCGCCCTCAAACCCCAGCAGGTCTGAGCCATCCGCTTCTGGCTCGACCGTGAGGGCCGGATCCGGGATCGGGCGATGTTCGATCTGGCGATCGACAGCAAACTGCGCGGCTGTGACATCGTAAAGATCCGGATCGGCGATCTCCTCAGTGGCGGCCGGGTCCGCTCCCGGGCCATCGTGATCCAGGGATTTCCGACGGGACTGGCACATCGTGCGCGCCGGACACGAGAGGTTCCGTGCTGCCAAGCTCCCCGGCAAGCGAAAGGGCTCGTCCGGCATACCTGATTGATCGGCACGACTTAGGTGAGGTGGCGAGGCGTTGACGGAGTGTTCCGGGAGGGGTGATAATCCTCTTTTGACTGCTGCGGGCGTTGCTTGCCCCCGAGCACCTTTGCTTTCAGCGGTGTTCCTGGACCCATCCCTGGTGATCATGACAGTACGACCCACAATCGATGATGTGAGCACGATGCGGTTCGGCATCGGACAGCCCGTGCACCGGCAGGAGGACCCGATCCTCCTTCGGGGGCAGGGGCGCTACACAGATGACGTAAGCCTCCCGGGCCAGCACTATGCTGCCTTCGCGCGGAGCCCTCACGCGCACGGCGTGATCAAGGCGGTGGACACGGTTGCTGCACGGAACATGCCGGGCGTCGTCGCGGTCTTTACGGCCGTGGACCTGGCCGCGGCAGGCTACGGACCGCTCACGCGCAAATGCATCATCGACTTCATGAACCGGGACGGTACACCGATGGCCATGCCGACCCGTGGGGCGCTGGCGGCGGACAAGGTGCGATTCGTCGGCGATCCGGTGGCCGTCGTGATCGCTACCACGGCAGAGCAGGCCCGAGATGCAGCGGAAGCGGTCTCGATCGATATCGACGTGTTGCCAGCAGTGACGCGGGTCGACGACGCAATCCGATCGGGCGCCCCAGAGCTCTACGAGCAGGCTCCCGGCAACAGGGTTCTCGATTTCCATTACGGAGACAGCATAAAGGTTGCGGAAGCCTTCGCCCACGCCGCGCATGTGACGCGCCTATCGATGACTAACAACCGGGTCGTCGTGAATGCGATGGAGCCCCGCGCCGCGCTCGCGTCCTACGATCCTGAGAGCGAGCGCTTCACACTTCATGCGCCGAGCCAGGGTGTCTTCGGCAAGCGCAATAATCTCGCGAGCGTCATAGGCCTTCCACAGGACCGCCTTCGCCTCGTTACGGGGCATGTGGGAGGCTCCTTCGGGATGAAAGGGTCCGTGTTCCCGGAATATGTCTGCCTTCTACACGCAGCCCGTGCGCTGGGCGTACCAGTGAAATGGACGGATCACCGTTCCGACAGCTTCACCTCGGACCATCATGGGCGCGACATGGAGGTTGTCGCCGAGTTAGCCCTCGACAAGGATGGGCATTTCCTCGCCACACGCTTCACCGGCCACGGCAATCTTGGTGCATATCTCACGGCGGTTGGTCCCATGATGACGACGACGGGCATCGTCAAGAACGTCATCGGCATGTACCGCACACCGCTCATCGAGGTGAACACGATTTGCGCTGTCACCAACACCGTACCGATCGGTGCCTATCGCGGCGCAGGGCGCCCGGAGGGCAACTACTACATGGAGCGGCTCATCGATGCCGCGGCAGCTGAAACGGGTATCGATGCAGTCGAGCTGCGGCGGCGCAACTTCGTGCGACCGGATCAACTGCCTTGGACGACGCCGGGTGGAACCGTCTACGACAGTGGCGATTTCCCAGGCCTCCTTGAGCGCGCCCTTGACGCCGCCGATTGGAACGGTTTTGCCGCGCGCCGCGAGGAGAGCCGCAGGCACGGCAAGCTCCGTGGTCGTGGCCTTGGCTGCTATCTCGAGGTCACGGCCCCGCCCGCCAACGAAATGGGCGGCCTGCATTTCGAGGCGGACGGGAGCGTGACCATCGTGACCGGCACACTCGATTATGGGCAGGGCCACTGGTCTCCCTTCGCCCAGGTGCTCCACACGAAACTTGGCGTTCCGTTCGAGCGGATCCGTCTCGTGCAAGGCGACAGCGACCGACTGATTGCTGGCGGGGGCACCGGCGGCTCGAAGTCCATAATGGCGAGCGGCGCGGCCATCGTGGAGGCAAGTGAACGAGTGATCGAGCGTGGGCGCCAGATTGCAGCGCACCTGCTCGAAACGGATGTCGGAGACGTTGAATTTGCGAATGGCCGCTTCGTCGTTGTCGGCACGGATCGCGACATCGGCATCATGGACTTGGCCCAGAAGCTGACCGAGCGCGTGGAGTTGCTGCCGGATCTGCCCCGCACGCTCAGCGTTGACCACGTCTTCAAGCAAGCGCCGCCAGCCTATCCGAATGGGTGCCATGTCGCGGAGGTCGAGATCGATCCGGAGACCGGCATCACGGAGGTTGTGCGCTATATGGCGGTCAACGATTTCGGCACGATCATTAATCCGCTGCTTGTTGAGGGCCAGCTCCATGGCGGCATCCTCCAGGGCATCGGCCAGGCCCTCATGGAGCGCACCGTCTTCGACGCCGAAGGCCAGCTCGTCACGGGCTCCTACATGGACTACCAGCTTCCCCGGGCGGCGGACGCGCCGCTCAACCTAATCTTCGAGAGCCGCCCCCAACCGACCCGCAACAACCCGCTGGGAGCCAAAGGTTGCGGCGAGGCAGGCTGTGCCGGCTCGTTGCCTTCGGTAATGAACGCGGTGGTGGACGCGCTGTCGGGCTACGGCATCCGTCATGTGGACATGCCAGCGACGCCACAGGCGATCTGGCAAATCATCCAGAGCGCCGGGGCGGTGGAAGCGGCGTAGGGCTGGATCAGCCGGAGCGCGGATCCGCGCTCCAGGCACGGTCCGGGCCTCATAATGGGGCGGTGCGAAGAGTTTTCGAGCAGATGACGCGTGAGGCTAGAGCTGTTTCCACTTGCGTGGAATCCTCTTGTCTCTGGTTTGACGCGCTTTCTTCACGTGAGCCGGATCCACCTCACTCGAAAACGCTCTAATAGCGAAAGCTGGAGGCCGATCCGGCTCTGACGCGACCGAGCAGTCAACGGACCAGTCGGTCCGACGATCAGGTATACAGCCGATGAGGGGTTACGGGCGGGACGGCGTCCGTTGAGGCGCATCTAGACGTTATGACCGTGGTCCCCGGGGCGGCCCGCCCTTAGCCTTTGCAGCGTGAGCAGTCGGGGGTTGCTCGAGTGCCGAGCCGAGCCCCAAGCAAAGGAGGGCGGACCATGAACGAGGATAGC
>JAESFL010000643.1_pt1 | contig 21153 bp, 17 predicted proteins | sample 9269401 | NCBI WGS metagenome assembly JAESFL01 (sample SAMN14506025, study PRJNA617098) | algae metagenome | isolation source: Gloeocapsa sp. UFS-A4-WI-NPMV-4B04 and co-occurring heterotrophs from desert... | place: USA: Utah | collected 2006-10-01 | reverse complement strand
GGCGGTAATGCCGCAATAAATTCCGCACAAATGTCAAGCTCACTTTAAATCGTTGCGCTAATTGACGCTGTGAGCCTTCTTTGGCAATGTACGTCTCAATTACGCGCCGACGTAAATCAGCAGAATAGAGTTGTCGGGTAATAAGCTCAAAAATCCTTGAAACCCAGCCCTGACAAGCTTTTTAGTAACTTTAGATCAAAATCCTTGAAACCTATTTATGGCAAGCCTTTCAGCGATTTTGCTCCCTATTTCCCAACAGGTCTAATATGCAACAGGCATCGGTGCTATCACAAGAAACAACATTACTCCTAGCTTAACGAACGAATGCTGTAGTTTAATTACCTAAAAATTGCTGTAGGTCTAGGCTTTTTTAAATATTGCTGTACAACAGTAATCTACAGTAGACCCTGCTTAAATTCCAGATTAATAGTTCAAATTTTTAAAAGTAGAGCGATTGCTCCTTCCCTCTCCACACTGCAAGATGCGCGCTCGTGCTTTTCCACCCAACGCAACTATACACACTGGAAACTTGAGCGTAGACGCAAAAGGGGCTTATTGTGTTACATCACCCTCGTGTAGTGGGAACTATAACAACAGATGGCTTTATTGCCATTCACCCACCAAAGTCACACGGAAACTGTACAATGGCTTACCAAAATATCAACGCTACCCTTTCAGACAAAGATATTCAAGAAATCAAAGCAGCCCTTCAGAAAATCCAAGAAAAGCTACCCTTTCTGATTACCCTAAGTGTCGAAGAACGCCGCAAGTTATTTAAAATGGGCGATAAAAGCCTTGCCTTTGTCAACAATAGTCTCACCGCCGCCCAGTCAAACCGCGAAATTCTCCCAGCCAGCTTTGACATAGACAAATTCGTGCAAGATTATCAATTAGCTAGTACACTTACCGAACTTTTACTAGGACTGCGGCAACTGAGCGAACAAGTAGATGATACTTTAATGGCAGTAGGCAGCGAAGCCATGAGCAGCAGTTTAACGGTTTATGACTACGTGAAGACTGCTGCTAAAAAGACTCCTGGATTAAAAGTTCTCGCGCAGCAGTTAGGCGAACGGTTTAAAGCAATTAGAAACAAAACCTCTAACGCTACTTCTAACTCTTAAACTTCACATATACTCGTGCGCGAGGATCACAACTTCATCAATGAGTCTTGACAACTCGTGCGCGAGGATCACAATCTCGTCAATGAGTCTTGACAACTCGTGCGCGAAAATCACAACCTCGTCAATGAGTGTTTACAACTCGTGCGTGAGTATTAGAACTTCGTCCGCGAGTCTTTACAACTCGTACGTGAGTATTAGAACTTCGTCGGCGAGTAGGGGAATTTCGTCAATGAGTCTTTGAGTTTTCTCAATTAGTATCAAAACTTCGTCATCGAGTCTTAGAAACTCATGCTTGAATATCAGAACTTTATTAATAAGTATAGAAGTTAAGCATTCTTGTTGTCTCAAACCTCAATCCCCCCTAGCCGCCTCTGGCTTCCCCCTTAAAAAGGGGGACGGGAGGGAGATTAAGAGGGACGGAAGGGAGATTACGGGAAGGGACTAGCATAGCCCCGTGTTCTTAATCGCGTAGCCTCTTCTGGCGGGGGCTCAGTGACTGCTTAAGTCCTAAAGTCTTAGAAACTCGTGCATGAGTATAGAAGGTAGATAGTATTTGACTCCTACTCAGATCTAAATGATCTTCCTAACCCCTGATCCCTAATCTCTAGCCCCTTTTTCCCGCACCACTCCAAAATTCGATTCCATGCCCACCAAGGATCGGGATCTCCTGCTTGCAACTGACCCTCTTGACTACTGATATAGCCAACATGACCGCCATAACGAGTAAGCACTAAATCAATAGCTGGATTGCGATCGCACGCAGCCTGCAAGTCAGATACAATTGCCGGATCAAACAACGGGTCATCTGCGGCGTAGAGAATTAAAGTAGGTTTCTCCAGTTGAGGCAATAGATGTAAACCACTGCTAGCTTCGTAATACGACTCTACCGATGGAAAGCCTAAGCGCCCAATTACAAGTTCTTGGTCAAAACCCCAGATACTATTAGCCCGTTCAATTGCTGCTAGTTCAATTGCTCCAGGATGAGCTTTATAAATCGCCAGCGCCAGTTTTTTCAGTTCTTGGGTAATTCCTTGTTCCAAACGCTTACCCCAAGGATCATTAACTAAATAAGAAAGCGATCGAATAGAGTCCAAACTAGGGCAAATAACCGCAGCACCACCAATATCTTCAGGCGTAAGATTTTCCCTGACCCCCGATTCCTGAACGCCAGTTCTCTCAACGGAGGGAACCTCCGCACAAGACTGGCTCTCCCTAACCCCTCTTCCTAAATTCTGTGCTGCTTTCACTCCCCACAGAGCGAGTTGTCCTCCTAAAGAAAATCCCGTAAACCAAAAAGGAGCAGGACACCCTAAAGCTTTAGCCTCAGCAGCAATACAAACAAAATCTTCTCCCTCGTACAAGCCATCAGAAGTTAGCGTTGGAGATAGTTGAGCTGTTTTGCCGTGAGCGCGCCAATCAAACAACACCACTGCATAGCGTTGAGCAAATGCCTTGCGTCCTAACAGCCTAAGAAACCATTGGTTGTCTAAAGAACCTGTAATGCCATAAGTGCCAACAATCGTACTATGAGCATTTTGAGGAATCGCAACCCAGCCAAAAATTGGCACTCCTCCTGCGCCTGTAAAAATCATTTCTTTGTAAGGTGGTTCTGGATGCAGGGTGGTATTTTCCCACTCCCTACCAGCCCAGATAGCAGTGTACACGGTCATCGCTACACCGTTTCTCAGAAACCAAGGCGGATTAAAAGGCATTACCTGAGACATCTACTTAATCGTTGCGCCACTTCAAAGTGCTGCTATTATTGTAAACTTTTGTAATTTACTGCATAACTTCTAGCTCTAGACATGATGAGTTAATAGAAATTTGCGATTTTAGCTTTGCGATTGTTAGAAAATAGCGATTATATCAGCAGAATTAGACTAAATCTTTAGATAAGCTTCAGGATCTTCCTTATAATCAGTACAGCAATCTTTGTATGTCCCAAAGGTTCTTATTTAACCTTAATAATTGGTAAAACTTTTTAAGCATGGCTCGGATACTTGTCATCGATGATGATCCTGCAATCTCAGAATTAGTCGCAGTCAATCTAGAAATGGCTGGTTACGATGTCTGCCAAGCAGAGGACGGCATCAAAGGTCAAGCGCTAGCGCTACAGATTCAGCCAGATTTAATCATGCTCGATCTCATGCTGCCTAGAGTAGATGGATTTACTGTTTGCCAACGCCTACGCCGAGATGAGCGCACTGCTGAAATTCCCGTTTTAATGTTGACGGCTTTAAGCCAAACTCAGGATAAAGTGCAAGGTTTCAATGCTGGTGCTGATGATTACCTGACAAAGCCGTTTGAAGTCGAAGAAATGCTTGCCCGTATCCGGGCGCTGTTGCGGCGTACTGACCGTATTCCCCAAGCTGCCAAACACAGTGAAATTCTCAATTATGGTGCTTTAACTTTAGTTCCAGAACGCTTTGAGGTTATCTGGTTTGGTGAAACAGTTAAATTAACTCACCTGGAATTTGAGCTACTTCACTGTTTACTTCAAAGGCATGGACAGACTGTTTCCCCAAGTGACATCCTTAAAGAAGTTTGGGGCTACGATCCTGATGATGATATCGAAACGATCCGAGTACATATCCGTCACTTGAGAACCAAGCTAGAACCCGATCCCCGTCATCCCTCCTACATTAAGACAGTTTATGGTGCTGGTTACTGCCTAGAGCTACCTGGAGATGAAGCGTCAGAAGATAATACTTTGTCAGTTAGCGTTATTAATCAAAGCGATTAATCTTTACTTTTAATCAGGTTGTTTTAGAGCAAGCGCTGTTATTATTTTTTCCAAAAGTGTAGAAAAGGTTTACTAGTTTTAAATAAAACTCAGTGCTGAAGTTTAATTAAAGTTTTTGTGCTATTATCCTTATAATCGAAATATAAACAAAAATATTATTCATAAACAAATTTCCATTATACGATTAAGCATAACAAAACTCAACCAATAAATCAAGTAGCTGTGATATTTAATTTTATGGACGACAAAGCGATCGCTTACTACTAAGCGATCACTTTAAAAATCCAACTAACGCCCGTTTTATTAAGGAGCGAGTGCGTTACCTCGAATTAAGCTAGCAAAAGTTTTTGCTGTAATCTTTAGCTGAGTGAACGGATTAGCTGGCACAACCGTTTTATACAGATAACTATCAAAAGTCAGCCGTTGTACATCCATGTCAGAACACATTTCTACAAAGGCTTCCCTCGTAGCATCAGTGCGATAGAAAACACTTTGCAAGATATCCAGCACTTTGTAAGTCAGACCGTACTTTTTATCCCAACGCTTCAAATAAACCTTGAGATCGGCTTCTGTGGGGATACTTTGTCCGCCGTTGGCAAACTCCACAATTGTTTCGGCACACATCCGTCCCGACTTAGCCGCAAAGTAAATCCCCTCACCAGAAGACTTGGTAACGTAGCCAGCCGCATCTCCTACTAAGGCAACACGACCGACAACGCGGCGGGGTCTAGGATGTTCAGGAATCGGGTGAGCTTCCACTTTAATAATCTTACCGCCAATTAGTTTTTTGGCAGCCCTGGCGCGGATACCAGCTTGTAGCTGTTTGATGCTAGCTTTGTGAACCTGCATCGTACCAGTACCTACGGCTACGTGGTCATATTTGGGAAAAACCCAGGCGTAGAAATCGGTAGAAACGTCGTCACCCACGTACATTTCTGCCAAGTCATTGTAATATGCCATCTTGTCTTCGGGCAGACGAATCCGCTCTTGGAAGGCGATCGCGTAGTTATAATCCCCAGCGTCAATTTCTTTGGCAATGCGGGAATTTGCGCCATCAGCACCGATGATTACATCCACCTTCAAAGTTTTTGTTATTCCCTGTGCGCCACCTTCACAGTGATCGACATAATGAATGATATAAGGGTCAGTATTGTTTGTCGGAATGTCGAGTTTATGAACAGTGGCATTAATTAGGTTTGCACCGAGTTGTGCTGCGCGATCGCGCATGAAGCCATCTAGCACTTCACGGCGGCACATTCCAATATATTCATCTTCATTTACCAGATTGATATCTACCTCTCGATTCGAGGGCGAAATCATCTTCATTTTCCTAACTTTGCGATCGATGATGTGCGGCGGCAGATCAAACTCACTCACCATACACAAAGGAATCGCACCGCCACAGGGTTTGGCATTATCTAGCTTGCGCTCAAATAAATAAGTCTCAATCCCAGCTTTCACAAGTATCTCAGCCGCAGAGGAACCAGCTGGGCCTGAACCAACAACAGCAACCCGTAATGTCAAAGGTTTTCTCCCATTCTTCAAGAGCTAGGAAAGCATAGTATCACGGACTTTTTAATTCCTGCTTGACTTACCTTGCAGATGTGACTGAAATGCAATAGACCTTAACATACCGATACTCAATTTCAAAATCAGCGGCTAGGGAAGAAAAAGATTCACAAGTACGTATTTATAATTAGAACCTCCTCTTGCGGGTACTTCAATAACCGAAGTATAATTGCGGTAGCATTTAACACTTACTAACTTTATATAAAAATCAAAAAATTCCTATATTTACGTAATATCCACATCCCTATCAAGTGATGAAGTTAGTACAAAGCAGATTTTAGATAAAAATAATCAATTAAGCTTCAAGATCCTAAATTAAAAGACTACTAAAACTGTCAGAATCGCAGCCTAATCTTTCTTTGTGCTGCAAGCGCTTGTAATTTAGCTAGCGGCGCATTTAATCAAAACTAATTTGTAAAATTTTAAGATTCTGTGAAGATACAAAACTAAACAACAGAAGATATTATGATATAAAACTACAGTAATCCTATCGAGGAACTAGGGATTTATTGATTTTAGAGTATGTGTTTGGTTGAAATTTACAGTTTCAAAGCTCAGATATTTTGCTATTTTCTCTTTTAGAGGTTATTTATTGTGGCCATAGTAGTTGAAAACGTATCCAAGCAGTTTGGTAGTTTTAAAGCAGTTGACGAAGTTAACTTAGAAATTGAATCAGGCTCTCTTGTGGCTTTGCTGGGACCATCAGGCTCTGGTAAATCTACATTATTGCGGCTAATTGCTGGACTAGAGCTACCAGACAAAGGCAAAATTTGGCTGACAGGTAACGATGCTACACACCAGAGTGTGCAAGAGCGCAATATTGGGTTTGTGTTTCAACATTATGCTTTGTTCAAGCATATGACAGTGCGCCAGAATATTGCGTTTGCTCTAGAAATTCGCAAAGCAAAAAAACCGAAAGTAAAAGAGCGGGTAGAAGAGTTACTAGACTTAGTGCAATTGAGCGCACTAGGCGATCGCTATCCATCTCAACTTTCCGGCGGTCAACGCCAAAGAGTAGCTCTAGCAAGAGCGTTAGCGGTTCAACCTCAAGTTTTATTATTAGATGAACCTTTCGGCGCTTTAGATGCCAAAGTTCGGAAAGATTTGCGGGTTTGGTTGCGTCGCCTACATGATGAAGTTCATGTCACTACAGTATTTGTCACCCACGACCAAGAAGAAGCAATGGAAGTTTCTGATGAAATTGTGGTGATGAATAAAGGTCGAGTAGAACAGGTAGGAACACCAGCTCAAATTTACGATCATCCAGCGACAGCATTTGTGATGAGCTTTATTGGGCCAGTGAACGTATTACCCAGTACATCTAACATTTTCCAAGGCAATGGATTTGAGTCTACTAACCCTGAAATGTTCTTGCGTCCTCAAGATGTGATGATTCAACGAGAGCAAAACGGCACAACGGTAGCTGCGAGAATTAGTCGTCTAATTCATCTAGGTTGGGAAATTCAGGCAGAATTAACTCTAGATGATGGTCAAGTAGTGACAGCGCATCTTACCCGCGAACGCTTTGATCAGTTGCAACTACAACCAGAAGAACGAGTTTACGTCAAACCAAAGGATGCCAAATCATTTCCTCTGTACTATTCGATTTAAGTAATGCTGCAAAAGACAACCGAGAAGTAGTAATGGTAAATCTGTGGGACAGGGTTGATCATGCTTTGGGATATCTAGCTACGGCTGACCAGGTTCCCCATCGGACAGAAGGAGAGGCTGTTCTGTTAGATCACGTTCCTCAAAATGTTAAGCGCATTCTTGATTTGGGTACAGGAAATGGTCGGCTGCTAGCACTATTGAAGATTAATCGGCCACAAGCGTTTGGAATTGCTCTGGATTTTTCTCCAACTATGCTTGCTGCTGTACGAGAGCGATTCGTTGAGGATGAAACGGTTGAGGTTGTGGAACATAACCTCGATCTACCCTTACCTTCCCTTGGTCGCTTTGATGCGGTAGTATCGAGTTTTGCTATTCATCACTGCACCGATGAGCGCAAGCAATCGCTATATGCTGAGGTGTTTGACTTGCTTGAGCCGGGTGGAGTGTTTTGTAATCTGGAGCACGTAGCTTCTCCTACGACTGCAATGCATCAACGCTTCTGTAAAGCAATTGGTTATGAACTGTCAAGGGAAGACCCTTCCAACAAGCTACTAGATGTTGAAACCCAAGTTCTCTTAGCCAGCGAACTTGGGTTTACAGATGTGGACTGCTACTGGAAATGGCTGGAACTGGCACTATTAATTGGCTTCAAACTTGGTTGAGGAGATATCTGGTTAACTAATAATCAATGACTTTGGTTGTGTGCTCTGTGGTCTATTCGCTTTTCTTTCTTCCCGTTCAGTGGTAAGCTTTCAGCTTTGAAAAGTATAAGCTGAGAGCTTATTTGAATAATTTAAACATGATTAACTCGTTTCGCCTGTCCGTCAGAAAATGGCGGTCGATTGGAAAATTTTTGGGATTATTCTTTCTGTGCTGCATTTTGGCAGTTAGCTGTAATAATCGTCCAGCGTCAGAAACAACAAGTACACCTACTGGGGGAGGCAATGGCCGGATTAGCCTTGGCACAACACTAAAACCACGTACACTCGATCCGGCGGATAACTACGAGCTTGCAGGAGCGAACGTTTTAACTAACCTTTGCGATCGCCTCTATACATATAAAATTGGCACTAGCGAACTTCAACCCCAACTGGCAACAGCAATGCCAAAAGTGAGTCAGGATGGTCTAACTTACACTATTCCTTTACGTTCAGGAGTCGTTTTTCACGACGGTACACCCTTCAATGCCGAAGCGATGGCGTTTTCCCTGAATCGGTTTGTTCAAAACGGTGGCAAACCTTCAGCACTTTTAGGCGATGTTGTAGTATCGGTGACAGCATCTGACAGCGATGAAATCACTATTAAACTTAAAAATGCCTTTGCAGCGTTTCCTGCACTTTTAGCTTTTTCTGGTACTTGTGCTATTTCTCCCAAGGCTTATGAAATTGGTACAGGAAAATTCAAGCCGAGAGAGCTAGTAGGAAGTGGCCCATATAAATTAGTCCAGTTCACTCCAAGTTTGATTCGGATGGATGTTTTCGATAAATATTGGGGAGAAAAACCACAGAATCAAGGAATTGATTTTCAAATTGTCTCTAGTTCCGCCAACTTGTATAATACCTTTCGTACTGGTGCAATAGACATTGCTTATCAAACGTTTGATCCAGAACAGGTTGAGAGTCTAAAACAACAAGCAGCATCAAGCGGCTGGCAGGCGATTGAAGAAAAAAGCAATGTAGTAAGCTATCTGATGCTGAATGTAAAGCAGAAACCTCTGGATAACCCAGCAGTGAGACAAGCTTTAGCCTCGATGATAGATCGTCGCCTGATTACCGAGCGTGTTTATAAGCGGCAAGCTGAACCGCTCTACAGCATGATCCCCAACACTTTTGACAGTTACAAACCAATTTTTCAAACAACTTACAACGACGGCAATGTTAGCAAAGCTAAAGAACTTTTAACTCAGGCAGGATACAGCCAAGCAAACCCCTTAAAGTTAGAAGTCGTGTATCCAGCGAATTCACCAACGCGGGAACAAATTGCCAGCACACTCAGAGAATATGCGACACAGAAACTCGAAGGGATAGTCCAAATCCAACCGCAAACTGAAGAGTCAGCCACTCTATTTGCCAATATCGGTAAAGGGATTTATCAGGCAGTTTTACTGGATTGGTATCCTGATTTTGGCGACCCCGACAACTATATTCAACCGTTTTTCAGTTGTAGTAAAGGAAGTGCAGCACAAGGGTGTGAAGAAGGAGCAAGTCGAAGTCAGGGTTCGTTTTACTATAGCGATCGCATGAATGAGCTAATCTCACAGCAACGTAAAGAACAAAACCCCCAAGCCCGCCAAGAAATTTTTGCCCAAATTCAAGAACTCATAGCGGCTGATGTCCCCGCTATTCCCATAGCGCAAAATAAAGACTATGCTTTCGGTCAGAAAGGTATCCAAGACTTACAAGTAGACCCAATTCTCAAACTCCCCCTCTGGAAAGTCAGTAAAGAAGCTAGAAGCTAGGGGTCAGAGGTCAGGGATCAGGGGTCAGGGGAAGAACTATTCAGTCTCCAACTCTTTGCTAGTTCTACAGCCCTTTCTTTTTTCCTAAAGCAGAGTTCCTTGCCCAGTTCCTAATCCCTCGTCTTTCCCTAACCTCTAGTCCCTAGCCCCTAGTTCTCATGTCTCGTTCCCGTTCTCTGCAATATTACATTTTGGCTCGTCTGCTTTTGGCTCCACTAATGCTGTGGACAATCACAACAGTGGTTTTCCTCCTGTTACGGGCAACACCGGGAGATCCAGTAGATGCCGTTCTCGGTGGTCGCGCCCCTGATAGTGTCAAGCAGGAGTATCGTGAACGGTTGGGGCTATTAGACCCTTTGTGGTTGCAATACGTTCGTTATCTAGGAAGCCTATTGAGTTTAGACTTAGGAACTTCAATCACGAGTCAAGGCGAAGTTGTCTGGGATACGATTGGGCAATACTTTCCGGCTACCGTAGAACTAGCCGTATTTAGTATGGCGATCGCTTTAGTTGTGGGAATCACTGTTGGTATACTCTCAGCATCGCGCCCCAACTCGGTGTTGGATGTGGGAGGACGGCTGTTCGGCATCATTACTTACGCGCTGCCTTTATTCTGGGTAGGGATGCTGATGCAGTTAATATTTTCGGTGCAGTTGCGGTGGTTTCCCTTAGGCACACGCTTTCCTACATCTCTACCTACACCGCAAGGGCCAACGGGACTTTACACAATTGATAGCCTCTTAAGTGGCAACCTAAGCCAGTTTTTAGTTGCCCTGTACTATCTGTTTCTTCCAAGCGTAACGCTCGGTCTGCTTCTGAGCGGAATTTTTGAGCGGATTGTCCGAGTCAATCTTAAGCAAACACTCCGGGCTGATTACGTAGAGGCAGCCCGCGCCAGAGGCATTCCCGAACGACAAATTTTGTTAGCCCATGCTCTTAAAAATGCCTTAATTCCAGTAATCACGATTCTGGGATTGACATTTGCTTCTTTGTTGGGCGGCGCGATTTTAACTGAAGTGACATTTTCTTGGCCTGGGTTAGCAAATCGACTGTATGAAGCAATTTCATTGCGGGATTATCCCACAGTGCAAGGCATATTAGTTTTTTTTGCGGCGATCGTAGTGTTTGCTAGTATTGTGATTGATATTTTGAATGCTTATATAGATCCTCGAATTCGATACTAAATGCTCCTGCACTCTTTGTAAGCGCCAAGTAACTTCACTGATGCGATAAACTCAAATTAGTGACGAATCGATAGCGATTCGCCTTTAAACCTTCTAGAAAGATATCTTTCATCAGAAGTGGGTTCTCGACCCACTTTTTTGTTTTGAAAAATGGCTCATCCACTGATTCCACAAATTATTGATTTAGCAACACCGGTGGCAGAAGACTTGGGATTGGAACTCGTAGGAGTGGTTTTTCATACTAACCAACGCCCACCGATTTTGCGCGTAGATATCCGTAACCCTGAACAAGACACTGGGCTGAATGATTGTGAACGTATGAGCCGTGCTTTAGAACCTGTCTTAGATGAAGCGGATATTATTCCTGATAATTATGTACTGGAGATTTCTAGTCCTGGTGTTTCACGGCAACTGAGTAGCGATCGCGATTTTATATCTTTTAAGGGGTTTGCCGTTGTGGTCAGTGCTTCCCAGCCCTACGAAGGTCATCAGGAGTGGAGAGGCAAGCTAATTCGCCGCGATGAATCTGCACTTTACTTAAATCAAAAAGGTCGGGCGATCGCCATTCCCCGCTCGGCGATCGCCAAGGTGCAGCTAGATGAACACCACTAAGTACGAAGTGATTGAATAAAATTGCCACCTCCCCCTGTTAACGCTAAATTTCTATTTCCTAATCCCTAACACCTCAAGGAGGTTTGCTTATGTCAATGGTTAGTTTACCTGGACTCAAAGACCTAATTGAAAGCATCAGTCGCGACCGCAATTTACCTCGGCTTGCTGTCCAGTCATCTCTACGAGAAGCACTACTTAAAGGTTACGAGCGTTATCGTCGTGCTCAAAGCATGGATAAACGTAATTTTGAAGAAGATTACTTTAATAACTTTGAAGTTGAACTCGACATTGATGAAGAGGGATTTCGCGTTCTTGCTACCAAAACTATTGTTGAAGAAGTTAGCGATCCTGACCACCAGATTTCATTGAAGGAAGTTCAGGAAGTTGCAGAAGAAGCTCAACTCGGCAGCGAAGTGATTCTTGATGTCACCCCAGAACAAAAAGAGTTTGGTCGCATGGCGGCGATGCAAACAAAACAAGTATTGGCGCAAAAACTACGCGATCAGCAGCGCCAAATGATTCAAGAGGAGTTCCAAGACCTAGAAGGAACTGTCTTACAAGCTAGGGTGCTGCGGTTTGAACGGCAATCGGTAATTATGGCAGTTACCAGTGGCTTTAGTCAGCCGGAGGTAGAAGCCGAATTACCAAAGCGGGAACAGCTACCCAACGATAACTACCGGGCAAATGCGACGTTTAAGGTTTTGCTTAAAAAAGTTTGCCAAGGTCAGCAAAGGGGTCCTCAACTGATAGTTTCAAGATCTGACGCTGGTTTAGTTGTTTATCTTTTTGCTAACGAAGTGCCGGAAATTGAAGATGAAATTGTCCGCATTGTTGCCGTAGCAAGAGAAGCAAACCCCCCTTCTCGTTATGTTGGACCGCGAACTAAAATTGCTGTTGATACTTTAGAGCGAGATGTAGACCCTGTAGGAGCCTGTATTGGAGCCAGGGGATCGCGGATTCAAGTCGTAGTAAATGAATTACGGGGTGAAAAAATTGATGTGATTCGCTGGTCTCCAGATCCGGCTACCTATATTGCCAATGCTCTTAGTCCTGCCCGCATAGATGAAGTGCGTTTAATGGAGCCAGAATCTCGTCAAACTCACGTTCTCGTCGCCGAAGATCAGCTAAGTTTAGCGATCGGTAAAGAAGGTCAAAATGTTCGCCTAGCTGCTCGCTTGACTGGTTGGAAGATTGATATTAAAGACCGCGCCAAGTACGACTATGACGCAGAAGATAGCAGGTTTAAGGTTTCTGCGGCTCAATATCAAGCACAACAAGCTGCAATAGAAGCGGATAGCAACTTCTTTGAAGAGGATGAAGCATCGGAGCAAGTGCTTGAGCCAACAGATGTTTAAGCATCTGTTGGATAAATTGTCAAACTTAGGTGAGAAAATAGTGTAAATTAAGTGAGCTTCACAAGTCGGTAAATTTAACATTCTGCGGAGGTTGTAAATGGAACCTAACTACCGACGGTGTATAAGTTGTCGTCGGGTAGCTTTAAAACAAGAGTTTTGGAGAATTGTCCGCGTTTACCCATCTGGGGAGTTACAATTGGATCGGGGGATGGGGCGCTCTGCGTATCTTTGCCCTCAAGCAAGTTGTTTACAAGCAGCTAAAAAAAAAATCGATTGGGGCGATCGCTTCATAAATCTGTATCAGAAGCACTGTACCAAACGTTATGGCAACGTTTAGCTACACAAAACTTTAACAGTGACACAGCGCCAGCGCCATCATCAAAATTAAAGTAATCACTCTAATCAGAACAAGGGGCGTTTTGTCATCCAAATAGCTTAATAACTGCTCAACATATTGTTGAGTTAGTGCCAAAATAGTAAATGGGTAGAAATTTCACATACAATCCAACTTTAAACTAAAGCTTTGTCAAAATTTTTTAGAGATTGGTGCAAGATTAAAAAAGAAGCTACGTATACAATGGCAGAGCAAGACGAAGCGATCGCTCTTGAAATGCCTTTCTCAAAAGTAAACATCTCTCTTTCTTGGTTGGAGGCACGGGCAAAAATTTGAACGGCAACCAATAACACAGGACCCAAAGGACGGAGATGCCGTAAACCCCAGGCAACCATCCAAATTAAAACTGTTAAGTAAAAAGGAAGAGTGGATGAATAACGGCAAAGTCAGAATCTACGATCTATCAAAGGAATTGAATTTGGATAACAAAGAGCTATTAGCCATTTGCGACCAGCTCAACATAGCAGTAAAAAGCCATAGCAGCACTATTGGCGAAACCGAGGCAGAGCGCATCCGGTCTGCGGCAGAAAAACAGGTTGCTAGCGCTGCTCCTCTAAGAAAAGAAATGTCTGTAACAAGCCCAAAAAGTAATTTGCCCAACACAGGAGCCAGACCAAAACCTAATCCTCCACACAAACAGCAGATTTTGGAAATTCGTAAACCTAAAGCTCCAGAACGCGCTAACTCCAATACTTCTGAACCTCAAGCTTTGAATCCTCCTCAACCACCAGCAGGAGGCGCTTCGTCGGCTGCACCTCGTCCCTACTCCTCACCGACTTCACCGATAAAGCCGACTGCTTCACCAAGCAAGCCAGTGCGCTTAACTCCGGTTGAGGCTAGACAGGATACAGAGGATGCAAGTGATCGTCCGCCGAAGCAAGAGCGGGAAATGTTAGTCAGACAGGACGTAGAGCAACAAGCGCCTTTGTCTGGGCCGCCAGTTAGACCAGTGAAAGAAAAAGCAATTCAGATGCCAAATCTGAGTCAAGCTGAACGTCCAGTCTTGAAACGCGATCAAGTAAATCAACCACGGACTAAGCCCCCAGAGACAAATTCTGGAGCAGACGCGCCTGAAAGACCGGCGCGGCGGATGCCAGGAGTAACAAGGCCAGAGCAGGTAACTCCTAGAAGCCAACCAGTAGTAGAACTCAATCGACCTAGACCAGCACGTGCAAATGAACCGATAAGTGCGATCGCAGGGCGCTCAAGATCGAGTGGGCTAGAAACGGTAGACCCCAATGGAGGCGAAGATTCAGATGGTGTAACAACACTGTTAGCGCCTGATGAACTTCTAAAACGACCAACATTACCGCGTCCGGTCAAAGGCGGTGGGGGGAAAAAGTGGCAAGAAGAAGAAATTGACGAGGGACAGGATTCGGCCGGTAAAGCTGGCAAAGCTGGCACTAAAGTTAAACGTCTCAAGCCCCTAGTCGAGCTGGATGATGAAGAGGATTTAGACGGTAGCGATCTAGATCTAAACGCTCCTATTCAAGTCAGCCTTTCTGTAGCGCGTCCTCCCAAGCAAAAAACAGCTCGTTTAGGACAACCCGTAACTTCTATCGCTGCCTCGATAACCACACTCAAAAATAAAAAGCCTAGCAGTTCCCGTGAAAATCGCCGCCGCGAGCCGGAGCCGCAGCAGGAACGTCCAGAAAAAGTGGTGATCACAGGTAATATGACAGTCCAAGAACTAGCTGAGATATTAGTAGTTCAGGATACAGAAATTGTCAAAGTCCTGTTCCAAAAAGGAATAGCGGTTAATATTACTCAAAACTTGGATATTCCGACAATCACAATGGTGGCGAAGGAATTGGGAGTCGAGGTAGAAACCGCAGAACCAGAAGCAGAAGCCCGCAAAGTAACTGAGATGGTGGAGGCAGAAGATTTAGAACACCTCCAGCGCCGTCCGCCAGTAGTTACAATTATGGGTCACGTAGATCACGGCAAAACAACCCTGCTCGACTCAATCCGCAAAACAAAGGTAGCTCAAGGCGAAGCGGGTGGGATCACCCAACATATCGGCGCTTATCACGTAGATATAGAACACGATGGTAAAGCCCAGCAGATTGTCTTCCTCGATACCCCAGGTCACGAAGCATTTACAGCTATGCGGGCGCGGGGAGCGCGAGTCACAGATATTGCAATCTTAGTGGTAGCTGCCGATGACGGAGTAAGACCTCAAACGATTGAAGCAATTAGCCATGCTCAAGCCGCCGGAGTGCCAATTATTGTCGCAATTAATAAAATTGACAAGGAAGGCGCACAGCCAGACCGTGTAAAGCAAGAGTTGACACAGTATGGTTTAACCCCAGAAGAATGGGGCGGCGAAACGATCATGGTTCCGGTAAGCGCGATCAAGGGAGAAAATCTGGATACGCTGCTAGAGATGATTGTCCTAGTGGCAGAAGTGGAAGAACTCTCTGCTAACCCAGATCGTTCTGCAAAAGGAACAGTAATCGAAGCGCATCTTGATAAAGCCAAGGGGCCAGTGGCTACCCTACTACTTCAAAATGGGACGCTGCGGGTAGGCGATATCTTGGTTGCTGGTGCTGCCTTGGGCAAGGTACGAGCAATGGTTGATGATCGAGCACGCAGAGTAGAAGCCGCTACTCCTTCGTTTGCAGTAGAAGTGTTGGGATTAAATGATGTGCCAGCAGCTGGCGATGAGTTCGATGTCTTCCAAAACGAAAAAGAAGCACGAGCAATTGCCGGCGGAAGAGCAGACAAACAACGTTTATCCCGTTTAATGCAAGGACGCGCCACCTTGACGACTCTATCGGCTCAAGCTCAAGAAGGCGAGTTAAAAGAACTCAACTTGATCTTGAAGGCAGATGTTCAAGGTTCCCTAGAAGCGATCGTTGGAGCGCTCAAACAACTACCTCAAAACGAAGTCCAAATCCGCTTGTTGTTAGCTGCTCCTGGTGAAGTTACCGAAACGGATATCGACTTAGCCGCAGCTAGTAACGCAGTGATTATTGGATTTAACACCACTCTCGCAAGTGGCGCTAGACAAGCTGCTGATGAAGCAGGTGTAGATGTGCGGGAATACAACATCATCTATAAACTGCTTGAAGACATCCAAGCAGCGCTTGAGGGTCTCTTGGAACCAGAATTGGTAGAAGAACCTCTCGGACAAGTCGAAGTGCGTGCTGTATTCCCCGTTGGCAAGGGAGCGGTTGCTGGCTGCTACGTACTGTCTGGCAAAATAGTACGCAACAGCAAAGTGCGGGTACGTCGCGGCGGTAAGGTGGTTTATGAAGGAACCCTTGACTCACTAAAACGGATGAAAGAAGATGTCCGGGAAGTAAACGCAGGGTATGAATGCGGCATCGGCGTTGATAAATTCAATGATTGGGTCGAGGGCGACGTTATTGAAGCCTACCAAATGGTTACTAAGCGTCGCACGCTCACGTTGACTAAATAAGTAGGAGGAGTAGGGGATCAGGACAAGGAAAGATAAATAAATCTTTATCCTTATTCTGATCCTTCGCTTTTATATCCTCGTTTCCGTCTGAACCTATAGGGATTTATGATTACTGAATTGGTAATAGTTCCTAATATTTTGAAAGTGTAACTATTAGGATTGGCATTATGCGGATTGATTATTGCTAAACCCAATTAATCCGCATAATAGTAGTTGTAGTAACTGTCTTTTTAAGGGAGCTACTAGAGATTTATTCAGGTTGGGTCAATTACAACTGAGAAAACCTCGTTTTTACTCTAATGGTGAGGCAAAAAAATTGATGAAGCGCAAGCTTGGCGTTTTTGGCTAAAAATGTATTTCTGCAAATTCTTCTAAGTGTAGCAAGAGTTTTTAGTGACAAGCGATGCAAATTTTACTGCTACCAAATCTTATCCTTTAAATAAGGATACCGCCAGATTTCAGGCGATTTTTGCGGGTAATCCCTGCTATGAAACAAACTCACAATTATAGGCTTGCAAATTCATCAAATTTTGCCCACCCTAGTTGATAAAGTTAAAACCGAGGATTGAGTAAATATGGCTCACTTTCCTGCTTATGGTAATCACCAATCTGAACTTAGAATTTGGGAAACATTGAAACAAGCGATCGCAGCTAGCTCCGGTTTCCAACGCTGGCAATTAGAGCATCTGCCAATGGAAGCTCAAATTCACGAGCTTAACCTAGATCATCAGGTACGCCGATATTTACGGGAAACTTTAGAAACTTTGGCTTACTAAATAAGTTTAGAGTTTGTAACTGCATATACTGGGTGCGCTGTTAGTAAGTTTTAAGTTGGCAAAAGCTTAATTTAAAACTTAGAAACTCAACACATTCATAATTACTCTTAGCGGTAGTCATGAATAGTAATGATCAAGGTCGGAGCGATGCATTGTAGTGATGCACAAAATTCCAAACGGCTCCAATATGGTTGCTCAACTTTCTGGAAAATGATAAGGTTTTACGCACCAATCGTCCAACCCGTTGACGGACGGTGTTATTGAATCGTTCGATGTAGCTTGTTCTGCCTGATTCTTTGCCTACAGCGAGTGGGCCGCTTGGTGGGTATCACTTGTTGATATGCGTCCCAAAAATCGGTATAGCAGATAGCACACTGACGATCTTACTGCAGGTAATGACTGCCACAAGCCGTATGCACCTTGCCGACTGCGATCACCAATGTACACACCCACAATTTCCCGTGTTGTTTCGTCCATCGCAAACCAAATCCACTGCTTATTGGCTTTGCTGCCTACGAATGACCACATCTCATCACACTGAAGGGTCAACCGACCCGGTTTTTTTGGGTGACTTCCACCTGCTTGGGCAACAGGTAATATTTCTGGTTGACGTACATCTGTAACCAACGTTCAGACACCCCTGTAACACGAGCAATTGCTGCTAGTGCTAGCCGTTCCTTAAGCAATTTTTCAATCAGACTACGGGTTGCTTCATCAATCGGCTGACGAGTTGGATTTTCCCCAAACTGCCGCCTACACTCTTGACAACGGAAGCGTTGTTTGCCGTAGTGAGTATGTCCATTTTTAACGATGTTATTGGAGTTACACTGCGGGCAGTTCATGAGTAATAGTCAGTAGTAGCCTTCTTGTCTAGCTTACAATCTATCATTACTATTCGGTACTACCCTCTTAGCCACCCACCAAGTCTTGTAAGCGGCCTTCTAGTCGGCGAAGTTGACGATAGGCACTTTCTAGGCGATCGCCTTCCACCTGTACCACTTGAGTCGGGTAGTTTTGGATAATTTCTATCAAGGAAATATTGCTATCACGACTAGCAGATATCACTAAAGCAGAGCGTAGTGCTTGGCGATCTGCTTTACCAGAAGGCGTATGTACAACTTCAGTGACTTCATTAAGAATAAGATTACCAACAGGGCTATTTAGCAAACGGTCTAATAAAACTACATTAATTTTCACGGGTTGGGTTAAATACCGACGCACAGCTTTAGGATCTTGTCGCGCCAACGCTAAGTTTATTCGCAATGACTTTGAAAGTTCACCAGTTTCAGCAAAAGCCGATAGCTCTTCGACAGAAATAGATTCACGGAAAATACGGTACTTTAGCACAACTTGATCGGCTGCGATCGCACTGGTGCTGAAAAGCAAGATACTGGCAGTTGCCATTAAAACCAACGCCCGACGCAGTGACAAAAATAGTAAGAGCATTCTTGAAAAATTCAGCATACTTCTTGCAGTTTTTGACGATATTACACCACAATTAGTTGCGGCATTCTGTTAGACCAATAACAGGTATATCACTGCGCCTGTTTCGTGACTTCTAGCTTAAGCGGCCTTTTTTACTCAGGGAACCAAGCAGTAAAGTCATTTGTCATTAACTATCGTTGTTGATATTAATTTTGATTGCTACTAGACTGCAATAGGTAAAAGTTGGCATACTTTTACCTATTGCATAAATAAAAGTAAAAAAAATTTTGTCTTTTTGCCTGATCAGCGTACCTTTATTCAGGACAGCATACGACTTAAATTAAAATGACACAGGGTTTTTACACTAAACAATTCAGCATTTTTAGCTTCATTTCTGCCAAACGCTTCGTATCTAAGCTACCGTTTCAAACAGGATTGAGTGCTTTGTTACTTGTTTCTACTGGGGTAACGGTACTACCAACTGAGGTAAGTGCGTCTTCAAAGAAGCTTGCCCAAATTGTTGTCCCAACCACAGCAGATCCAACTCCGACAAACCAAGTTCCGACCACAAACCAAACTCCAGTAAACCAAACTCCAACAAACCAAGTTCCGACTACAACTCCAACTCCAGCTACAAACCAAGTTCCGACCACAAATCAAACTCCAGCCACAAACCAAGTTCCGATTACAACTCCAACTCCAACAAACCAAGTTCCAACTACAAACCAAACTCCAGCCACAAATCAAGTTCCGACTACAACTCCAACTCCAACAAACCAAGTTCCGACTACAACTCCAGCAAATGCAACAGTTATTTACGTAAACCCAGCGACTGGGACCGACAGCGCTAGTGCTGGTAGTACGGAAGCAGCGCCCTATAAAACAATCACTTACGCTCTAGGCCCAGCACAACCCGGTACAGTCATTCAGCTAGCTCCTGGTAACTATACTAGCGAGACTGGGGAAGTCTTCCCACTCACGATCAAATCAGGTGTAACGCTAAGAGGCGAGGAATCTTCCAAAGGCCAGACTAGAGTAATTATTGGTGGCGGTATCTACGTTAGTCCCACCTTTGCCCGTCAGAACGTCACAATACGTGGTGAAAACGACAGCGCCGTCCTTGGCGTTACCATCGCCAACCCAAACACACGCGGAACAGGATTGTGGATTGAATCAACAAATCCCACAGTTAGGAATAACACTTTCACTATTAACAACCGAGACGGTGTTTTTATTACTGGTACTGCTACTCCGATAATCGAAGGTAACGTTTTCACTCAAAATAGTGGTAACGGTATTTCTGTAGCTCGGTCTGCTCAAGGCGAGATTCGCAACAACTTGTTTTTAGATACTGGTTTTGGTTTGGCAATTGGTGGCAATTCCACCCCCTTAGTAACTGGAAACCAACTTTACCAGAACAGAGCAGGTATGTTTATTTCTGATTCTGCCCGTCCTACGTTGCGTAATAACGTGATTGAAAACAGCAAACAGGATGGTGTTGTAGTAACCGCTAGTGCTCAACCAGATATCGGTACGGCAGAAAATCCAGGTCAAAATTTCATGCGTGGTAATAGTCGCTATGATGTCAATAACTCAACCCGCAGTAATACTATAGCGGCTGTTGGTAACGATATTGACCCTCAAAAAATTGCTGGTAATATCAACTTTGTTGCTGCTACCGTAGAGCGACCTGCAATTAGTGGGGGTACATTCCGAGATATTCAGGGTTACTGGGCACAACGTTACATCGAAGCCCTTGTTGCTAGGGATATTATTGCTGGTTTTCCCGATGGATCTTTTAGGCCGACTGATCCAGTTACACGCGCTCAGTTCGCCACGATTATTAGTAAAGCTTTTACACCTCAACCCCAACGGCAATCACAAGACTTTCGCGATGTCAACCAAAACTTCTGGGCTTATCAAGCAATTCAAAATGCTTATCGTGGTGGTTTTGTTGCTGGATACCCAGGTGGTGTATTTCAACCGCAGCAGGAAATCCCCAGAGTGCAGGTGCTAGTTTCATTAGCTAATGGTCTGAAATTAAGCGCTGATAACCCAAGTGCGCTTTCGGTATACGCTGATGCTTCCCAGATTCCCAGCTATGCTACTGGCCCTGTTGCGGCAGCAACTACGCGGCAGTTGGTTGTGAACTACCCAACACCTAATCAGTTAAACCCCAACCGCCCAGCAACAAGGGCTGAAGTAGCCGCATTTGTCTACCAAGCGCTTGTTAATACTGGACGTGCAGCAGCCATTCCCTCGCCTTATGTAGTGGGCGTTGCGAATAGTAACATTAACCAAAATACACAGCAGCCTGCCGTCCCTCAGCGTTAAAAATTAGTAGTTGGTAGATATTGACATACTCCCCGGCGTGAACGCACGGGGATTCTAATTCATGGTTCACAGAAGCCCGCTTGCTATATCAGGCTGCCCATCAATAGTATTGGCGGTCTTCTCCCCATGCTTTCCCTCATTAGAGGC
>JAESFL010000642.1_pt1 | contig 21222 bp, 15 predicted proteins | sample 9269401 | NCBI WGS metagenome assembly JAESFL01 (sample SAMN14506025, study PRJNA617098) | algae metagenome | isolation source: Gloeocapsa sp. UFS-A4-WI-NPMV-4B04 and co-occurring heterotrophs from desert... | place: USA: Utah | collected 2006-10-01 | reverse complement strand
GACGGCTTATGATCCTCAGCCTGCATTTGCTTCGACTAAGCAGTTTGAACAGCAACAATTCACTAGGCAATTTACTGTTTGTTCCCCAGATCGCATCTTTTCTACTTGAGTTTTGTCAGTCAATCAGGCTTTCATCCTGAAATACAGTTTTTTCTAGAAATTGTGGAAGTATAACTTCTGGAAATTGATATGCTAGAGCTACAAGAGGCTGAGTTTCGTATTTTGAATAAATTAGAGGAACAGTATCTAGAGCTTGTTGGAGAACTGCTGATTGTTGTGAAATAGGAAAGTATGAGATCAATTTAGTCAGTTCCTCTATCTTCTCCTCTTTCCTCTCGAAAGCATTATTCTGAACCAAGTTCTTTAAGCAGCTAATCCAAACTTTTTGCATACTTTGAAAACGCTGCGTTTCAGGTAGCTGAAAGAGCAAAAAAAAGGACTTGTAATCTAAATAGCGTTCATACGGAGTTAACAGTTCCAATGCACGAGGTGTTTCTGAATGTTGTATCTCAGCCAGATTCAAAACAAACTTAAGTATATGGTCTCTATTAACTGAGTAAGCTCTGAAATTTTCGTGTAGGTCTTCTTGTGCCAAAAGCTCTTGCATGAAGTCTAAAGTCTTCTGGATTACCTGCGAACGCTTTGGTTCGTATAAGCAAGGCATTATAGAAACTAAGGCTTCTACATCACGTTTCCGTGCACTATTCTCTTCTATATCTTGCAAGTCTTCTAGAGAAAGATCTACAAGATAATAAATATGGTAGTAATTTGTGTTTTTATCTTGTAAGTAGGCAGAATAGGCTTCTAAAGAGATATGTACTGGTCGTCTGGTAATGATTAGCTCTAAAGCTTGATCAAGCTTTTCTGTTCGCTCTGGTTCTGACAAATGAGAAGCGATTCCAGCTAAGGCTTTGGCTTGATCTTGAAGTAGGTCAAACCCCCTTCCAATAGCTATTGCTCTATCAATTAGCTCTTTCTGAGAAGGAAGTAACCGAGAGACCAAAGTAGCTAGGACATTAATACTTTCTTGGCGAGGAGGAGAAGGTGAACCGAAATATTTGTCTGCATTTTTCAAACTGGAAGCAGGATCAATTATATAAAGTACTTTGTTAACTAATTCTACCTGGGAAAAAAGTAAACAGGAAGCTAAAACTGCCAAAGTGTTAATTGCTTCGACACTATGACTAGAGCGAGAAATGATGTCTAGAGCATCACTAATTAATTCTGGGTAGTAGGATGATAAGAGAGGAGCTAGAATCGTAAGAGCCTTAATACTATTTGAATCGCCGGTAATAGCAAGTGCTTGTTGAAGTAGTTCAGGCTGAAAAGGAGAGAGCTGAGAGGAAATATTAACTAAGCAATCTTCAAATCCGTGTGATTTGTCTTTGTCCTGCCCCATCTGTTGAGTTACTTCTAGTGCTTGCTGAAGAAAAACGGAGCGACTAGAAATAGGGAAGTGAGGAACTAAGGACAAGAAGGCTTTAGCTCGCAGTTTAGTATCCTGAATACCTTGAGCAGCAATCAGAATTTGTCGTAGCAAAACAACATGGTCTTGCGGAATTAAAGGTGCTAGATTTGCAATGGCTTGAGGTTTCTCATATTCATGTCCAAATTGTGAAATGTGATTTAGAGCTTCCTGAAGAATTTCTAACCTTTGAGAGTAAGGTAGTAGAGGAGCTAAGATTGTAAGAACCTTAACTTGATAGTCTTTATTCTGACTTTGACGAGTGATCCATAAAGTTTCTTCAATAACTTCTAACTGTTGAGAACCACGGAGTAGTGAAGCTAAGTCAGCAAGAGGAAGGGCAATGTAACCATATTGTGCCTCATGCTCAATTCTCCTTGCCATTTCTAGAGCCTGTTGTTGTAACTTCACGTCGTTATGAGGAATGTGAGAAACGCATAACCGGAGCGCTTTTGCTTGATCTTTTCTCTCTGATGGTAGTAATACAGCCGCTAACGCTTCCTGAAGAACCTCTAAACTCTGTTGGGGATCAGATAAATAAGGAAGGACTTCTAAGAGAAATTTGGTTCGGTGCCAATCACTTTCACGGGTAAATGTTAAAGCTTCTTGAATGACACCTGCCTGTTGTCGAGAATCGGATAAATAAGGAATTAAGGCAACAAGTGCTTCTGGCTTTCCTAGCCGAGCACCTCTATAACTTGAAACACCCTTATTACTAAATTGTCTTGCAACTTTTAAAGCTTCCTGAACAAAGTCTTCGTGTTCTGCTTGAGGAAATTGCAGAACTAAAGACATTAGAACTCGATAATGCGTGTCCCATCCTTGAAAAGGTTGTGATTGTGCTACTTGCATAGCCTGTTTAAATAAATCAGCATGGAAGCGATATAGTTGAGGAACAAGAGCAACGAGGGCTTCTGTAGCGCGATCTTGACCTCCCCAAAGTAAACCCTCTGCCATTCTTAGAGATTCTTGTAGAACCTCGGAGCGTTTTGTCTCATCTAAGAAAGGAACTAGCAGTGTAAACAATTGAACTTGAACTTCTCCATGTGCCTCTTTTGCCATCAAACAAGCTTGTGTAACTAAATCAGATCTATGAAGAGCGATCTGTGGAACTAGAACTCCAAAAATTTGCAAAAGAGTATACTTAATCTGATGAGTGTTACAATTATTAATTGCTTTTAATACATCTAATACCTGTCTAAGAAATTCTTGCTGATATGTATTGGAAAGCTGGGAAGAAATGGTAGGTAAAATATTGACAAGCGTTTGAAATCTCTTACTATCACGATTATGTTCTCCATCCTCAATAGATGCTATTAATTCTAAGAAGTCTACACTTAGCGCGCCAGGAACTTTAGGAAGTAGATCAAGAAATTGGGCATAAGCATCGGGACCCTTCCTGACAATTTCTTTTGTAGTCTCCAGTGCTTCTTGAAAAACTTCAGATTGTGAGGGAGATAGGTCGGATGCTAATTTAATGAGGGCTTTAACTTGCTCTTTCAAATCAGCAATTTTACTTATTGATTTTAACTGGTCTGAAGTAGGTATGTTTTGCTCAAAAAATGTCATGTAAGCGTACTCTCACTTCCATTGTATAGTTTTGAAATTTGTCTAAACTGAAAATTGATTAACCATCCTTTTTATGTAAAAGTTCAGATTTATGTAAAAGTTCAGAGAATTTGACTTAATCAACTATGTAACTCATCTAGAAAGTTTAAGTAAATATCCACTTACCTAAGCTTGACTTTATCAAATCAAGCAGCATAACAAAGTAGCTCAGTCCAGGAATCGAACAATAGACCTCCTGCATGAATCAAGAGGCGTGTGCCAGTTCGTAGTTGAGCAGACCCGCAATCAGATTTAAGCGTAAGCCAAATTGCTTTCTCCGGTTACGATACCGCCCGGAGAAAATCCGAAAAATCTTGAGGCGGCGAATCATATGCTCAACCCGAACTCGTAAGCAAGCCAGTGCTCGATTGGATTGTTTTTCAGCGTCTGGTAGGGCTTGTTTTCGAGGCTTCTTAGTCGGGGTACAAGTGCTAGGATGAAGCTTACTGAGAGCGTAAATATTTGTTATGAAATTTTCAATAAGCGAAAATAGTTCTTTTAATTGAGAACAATAATGCTAAAAAGACTATTTTTACGTAGACTATTCTCAATTATTTTAGGTCATTCTCAATTAATAAGGATTTCATAATAAATATTTACGCTTCCCTTGAGTTTTTAGAACTTGACGATACTAAAGAAATGACATATATTTAAGATGTAAAACAAAAAAGGATGCAGCAGACGTGCGTAACGCACGACATCCCGTTACCCATGTGGTCGAGGAATTCCGGTAAAGACGTTCTGAATACCAAAATATAAAAACATTTTGGCGAAGGCTCCTTAAGGAGCCTTTGTTATAAATAGAAATTTGTTCCTAGTTTGATTGACCTTTTATTTATGCCCCATAGGTGGTTGTGGTAACTTCTTACCTGTTAATAAATTTTTAGCTATAACAAAAAATTTTACTTTTATTTTTTTACCTATATTTTTGTTGTGGTAAGCACTTACTATATGTAGTCTAAACTTTTTATTATCTCTATAGACTGTAAAAGGAACAAAGTAGGTAATTTCGTTTCCATTTAAGGATACAAGTTTATCAGTTGCATAATTTTTATTTTTAGCATAGTAAATTAGTGTCGGCTGGTCACTTAGTGAATGAACAATATCGGGTAGATTTTTTGAAAGCTCATATCTTTCCAAATCAAAAAGTCTTGATTCGTTTTTTGCTATATATTTTAATTGTAAGCCTTGGTCAGAAATTTCTTTAGGTATTTCGCTAGTAAAACAGTGCGAACTATAAGTTACAAAAAATTTATATTTTTGATTGGTATTTATATCTACATATGTAACCCAATGTGCATTTAGATGTGACAAATCAAATGTATTACCATTAAACTCAAAATTTCTCCAGCTTTCAACCTCTGATGTAGTGAAATTTTTACCCATTCGTGAAGATAATATTTATACATCTGACTTTTCCCGTTAAGTCTTGAAAAGCCTGCTGGTAAAGTATTTAAGAAACAGCAAATACGGTACAGTAATTGAAATCGGATGCTAAAGGTGGCGAACAATGCTGGACTGGTGGGAGAAGAATTTTGCAACCTTATCTCTAGGAGATCGCCGCTTGAATGAGCGTGCAATGTCAATCGGGTATGCTCTAAGCCTTGGATTTGGCAAAGCACTGTCAGAGGTTTTCAGCAACTCAACAGTACTCAAGAGAGCTTATGAGTTTTTGCCAACCCAAAAGTGGAATTTTCAAGCGTGATTGAGCCGCACTGTCAAATGACGGCGGAGACTGTTGGAGAATGCGATGTAGTGCTGTGTATTGGAGATACAACTTTTCTTGATTATGGCAGTATTGTGGCTAAAACAGAAGGCTATGGACCAATTGGTAAGGGAGGTAACGGTTTAATCCTACACAGTGCCTTAGCCATAGAACCTAATCATGGTCAATCCTTGGGTCTGTTGTGGCAAAAACTGTGGAATCGTCAGCCCAAACCAAAACCGCCGCTCAATGAAACCCCAACACAGAAGAAACAACGACAAACAGCAGCCCGTAAAGAAGCCCAAAATCGTCCGTTTGAACAAAAAGAATCTTATAAATGGGTGCAAGCACTCACTACTGTCGAAAGCCTTGTGAGCCAGCAGACAAGGGTTATTCATGTGTTTGACCGCGAAGGTGATATCACAGAAGTTTTTGCTCAACTTCGCCAACTCCAGCACACGGGAGCCATCGTTCGTGCGGCTCATAACCGCAGTTTAGATTCCGATAGCGAACGTCTGTGGTCGAAGTTAGAAGCACAACCTATTAGTTTTGAACAACAACTCGAATTACCACAGACTCAAAAGCGTCCTGCCCGCCAAACCAAACTGGCTATACGATTTTGTCCGGTAAATCTCCGTACTCCTTACCGTTTTGATAACCGTAGCCCACTACCTGTTTATGCTGTTTATGCTACAGAGGTTGATTGTCCCGAAGGTGAAACCCCTGTAGAGTGGATGTTGTTAACCACCCAAGTTATCGCAGATATCGAGATGGCTTCTATGGTTTTACGTTGGTACTCTTACCGTTGGCGAGTTGAGGAGTATCATAAAATTTTTAAGTCGGGATGTCAGGTAGAAAAATACAGGCTTGCTGCTGAGGGCATGAAAACCCTAATTGGCTTCTTGAGCGTGATTGCTGTTGAACTTTTGCAATTAACCTATCTACACCGTACCCAGCCTTGGGCTCCCGCAATTGAAATTCTCAATTCCCTTGAACTCAGGATTTTAAAAGCTAAGTTTCCCAAACCACCCAAAGTATTAACAGTTAGTTGGGCTGTTGAAGCTATTGCTCGTCTTGGTGGCTACCTCGAACATCGAAGTAAAACACCCATCGGTATCCAAGTACTGTGGCGAGGTTGGTTAAAGTTACACGACCTCTGCGAGGGTTGGCAGCTTGCAAAACAGACTTAACGGGAAAAGTCAGCTGGTATATCGGTAATTGAGATTTTTGCTAACCCGCCAAAAAAGGGTTTAGATATAAATATGGGTGTTGATGTAACAGATGGAGCAATTGTATCTACTTCCGTAACCGAGCCGATAGTAATGGATGAGCAGCAAATGGCAGCGACAACTGAAACTAAAGCTGTAATTGAGCAGCCGACGACGACGACGACGACTAAGCAGCCGCACAGTACGCTGCGCTGTCACCGAGATGAGCGTGAGCGCTGGATGAGTGTGCTGGATCTAGTTTGCCCAGATTGCCCTAATCAACTAGATAAAATGTCTGCTTTGTTGCAATTGACAGAGAATCATTTAACGGGCGCAGATTCGCTAGAAGATGATTCTATTTCATCCGGTAAGCAAGCAATGGATGTAACAGCAGCTCCTGCAATGTCCGGCCAGGAATCAAACCCTTTATCTGGAAGTAGCGCGATTGCTGACTTGGCAACAGGCATTGCTTTCTTAACCAAGGAAATTGATGCGGCTAGGACAAGTGCCATCCAACTAGAACAGGAGCGCCAACAGCTAGTAGCACAGCTAGATGTGTCTCAACAGCAACTGAAACAGTTCCAGCGTGACAACGAGCAGTTACGCGGTGAAGTTGCCCAACTGCAACAATCACAAACACAATTACAGCCGTTGCTACAACTTCTGCAAGGAGTTCAGCAGGCACAAGGTGCGATTTCTCCTACCCCTGTGACAGCTACAATAAACCAACCGACAAGTAGTACACAAGCTCCAGTTAGTGCTGATAATGGGACAGCATCTACTGTTCCACAACAGAAGACGCGAGCGCAGAGGGAGCCAAAAAGTTCAAACCAAAACTACTCTACAGAGGCGAAAGTAAATCGGATTATTGATGCCATCATTGCTTACAATGATTCTCCTGAGCGGACTCATGCTCAAAAGTGGACAATTTCTATCCCCATAGTGAAAGACCTGGGTAAGCAAATTGGGGCAACCTACCAGGCGGCTATTCAACGGGTGTTCACACAACGAGAACAGGAAATTGCGGCTCATCATGCTCAACATGGTCTAGGGAAGTATCATAATCGTGGTAAGCAGGGCAATATCACCCAGTTCATTCATCTCTAGAGGTGATCACTATAAATACAAAACAACAAATTATTCAAGGAATTGAACTTTTACCCGAACCACTTTTAGCAGAGCTATTAGAATTTGTGCGCTCATTAAAATCACCACAAGAAAAAACACACAGCAAAGCAGTTCAGCTTTTTTAGCTTCTCTAGAAAAGCGTAAGGAGGTTTACCAGCGTCTTGCCGACTCCTGAACTTTTAGAAGTAGCTTATGCTTTCAAGTCTGTTCTCCAAATCGTTGCATCATAGACTGAGCGCGCTTAAAGTTAGCTAGCTGTTGTCTTTGTTCTCCTCTTCTTTTTGCCTCAGCTAATATTGTCTTCCACCCCTCTGGCTCTGACTCGTAATATTGGAATAAAGCTTCTAGTAATACTTCCCGGCTAATACCATTTTCTCGGCAAACAGTAGAAAGGCGATCACTCAACTGCGCCTCCAACCTTAAGGTACTTTGCTTTGTTTTAATTGGTTCAACGGAGGTTTGAGCCTGCTTTACTTCTAGGTGTGCCGATGTCGAAGTATTTTCTATGGATGGGGAAGATTTAGTGTTTTCACCTTCTAGATATCTAGATGTCAAGGTATCTGCATTTACAGATACTGAACTATCTGGACTCTGGGGTGCTAAACTATCGTCACGCATTGGCACAGTGGGACGTTGACGTTGTTTTAGGCGCTCTAGGGCATCATTACTCATGGGCAAGTCTCTTGATAATTTGCTCGAAGGGGTACTCAAGATCCGGATATCCTAAATCTGATAACAGTTGCCCTTGGCGGAGCGCTTTTTTGAACTGTTCAGATTCTCGGATGGAGGGCAAGATAGGAATATCATCTGCAAACTCTCTCATTGCTTCAACATTTTCTCTACTCTCTAAGCTTTGAGTTCGCCCAGTCCAACGATCTCTAAAAGGGATAACTCCTAAGACCTTGCCTGTAAATGCCATTAAGCTAGCTTGTTCCTTAAGAAAATTTAAGGTGTCTATTAACGAATTAAACCCTTTTGTATTAGCCTCAACTGGAATCAGAACGTACTCAGCCGCACCTACTCCTGTTAAACAAATTTGTGACCGCGATGGTTGGACATCTATCAATACGTAATCAAAAAGACTTGCAATTGCCTTTAGCCGTAGTTTGAGAATAAATGCGCCAGTACCGCTACTGCTGAGGTAGTCTGAGACTTTGAACAATCCTCTATCTGCAGGGATGAGAAAGAGGTTGTCGTAGCGTGTGGGATAAATACCATCCTCTGTTGTTACTTGTCCATTTAGAACTTCTAGTAAGGTCGGCTGATTTGCTTGTACTTCGTGACCTAAGTAGAAGCTTAGATTTGCTTGAGGGTCTGAATCTACCGCCAGCACTCTCTTTCCCTGCTGCGCTAGCAACAGAGAAGTAAATAACGCAACTGTAGTTTTTCCTTGACCGCCTGAGAGTGAAATACACGCGCAGGTCTGCACAGTTTTTTCTCCAACACAATACACCAAGCATACACCTTAGTATTCTGCTTGCATAGAAAATAGATATCTTTAAGTCTAGATACCTTGATTACAAAATATGAAGCTATCAAAGGCTAAGGAAGCTTATAAGCTTGCTCTACAACTTTTAAAATACAAGCAAATCTAAGTCTAGATATCTATACATCTAGATAACTAGAACTAGAGAATTCTAAACACCTAAATTTCTCTAGGCGATTATGCAGGACATCGATCTAAAAGTTCTCTTGTCTAAGCAATCCGCAGGTAAAATCTCAGTAAATATACCATGTGTTATCTAGCCTATCTTGCGGTATGCTTACATAGCAGGGGTTTCAAGGTATCACTGATGACAGAGCAGCTAGAAATTACAAAGCTTATCCGTGAAACTCGGCAACGCCTTGGGCTGACGCAAGAGCAGTTTGCGCTCAAGTTAGGAGTTTCCTATCAAAGCGTGAATCGCTGGGAGAACGGGCGAACTAAGCCTCTGCCACTCGCTATGAAGCAGATTAAGCAGATAGTTAAACGTATGGGCGATCGCGGTAAGGATTTACTAGATAAATATTTTCCAAGTGATTTGAAGAATGCCAGCTAATTACACTGATGTTGAAAAGCGCCTTTGGGAAGCTGCCGACCAGTTGCGAGCTAACTCCAAACTGAAATCGTCAGAATATTCAGTTCCAGTTTTGGGGTTGATTTTTCTGCGCTATGCCGACCAAAAGTTTACCCAAGCGGAGCAAGAATTGGCAGCGTCGCAGGAATCATCGCGGCGACGGCGTACTACTGGCAAGCTTGACTATCAGGCGCGGGGCATAATGTATCTCCCAGAAGCCGCCCGTTTCTCCAATCTGCTGAATTTACCAGAAGGCACAGACATCGGCGGGGCGATCAATGATGCTATGAGAGCCATTGAAAACGAGAATGAGGAACTCAAGGCGGGTAATGTTCTGCCCAAAAATTACAAAAGTCTGGGTGATGAAATCTTGTTGGAATTATTGAAAACTCTAAACTCTATTCCGATGGATATTGAAGGCGATGCCTTCGGCAAGATTTATGAGTATTTCTTGGGTAAGTTCGCCATGAGTGAAGGGCAGAAAGGGGGAGAGTTTTTCACCCCAACTGCTTTAGTCAAACTGATTGTTGAAGTAATCGAGCCATTTCACGGGCGTATTTTCGATCCGGCTTGTGGTTCCGGTGGTATGTTTGTCCAAAGTGCAGCCTTAGTAGAAAGGCGCAAACACACGAACCCCAATAATGAGATCAGCATTTATGGTCAAGAAAAGACTGGAGAAACTGTGCGACTCTGCCGGATGAACTTGGCAGTTCACGGTTTATCTGGGGATGTCCGAGAGGGCAATACTTATTACGAGGATATCCATCAAAGTGTTGGTAAGTTTGACTTCGTGATGGCGAATCCACCCTTCAATGTAGATAAGGTGGACAAAGAGAAAATCAAGGGCGATCTGCGCTTTAAATCCTTGGGGATACCCAAGGCGGATAATGCTAACTATTTATGGATTGGGCTATTTTACAGTGCTTTGAATGAAACAGGGCGATCTGGGTTTGTGATGGCGAACTCTGCCAGTGATGCGCGGGGTTCAGAACTGGAGATCCGCCGCCAGTTGATTCAGGCAGGGGCAGTAGACGTAATGATTGCCGTCGGCTCCAACTTCTTCTACACGGTGACGCTGCCCTGTACGCTGTGGTTTTTGGACAGGGGCAAGGTGAAAACACCCCACCGAGACAAGGTGCTATTTATTGATGCGCGACACATTTACCGCCAAATTGACCGCGCTCATCGGGAGTTTACTGATGAGCAGATTGAGTTTTTAGCTAATATCGTCCGGCTGTACCGAGGCGAGGCTTTGGTAGCAACGAACGGCAGCCAGAAAATGCTGGACGAGAAATTCCCAGAGGGGGCTTATCAGGATGTACTCGGACTTTGCCGAGTAGCGACGCTGGCTGAAATTGAAGTGCAGGGCTGGAGTCTGAATCCTGGACGTTATGTTGGTGTAGCGGAACGGGCGGTAGAAGATTTTGTTTTTGCGGAACGGTTAGAAGAGTTGAACGAAGAATTGGAAGTTCTCAACGTTGAGGCGCGGGAATTGGAGGAGCGCATTGCGGAAAATGTGATGCTGTTGTTGGAGGATACAGCCCAATGAGTTTTATTGCTTCAGGTAATTGTAGTGAGCTTTTACTAGAAGCCAAGTATTGCATTTGTTAAGGAAAAACTCGCATCATTAGTGCGAGAAATTGGTTGAATTGATAGTCTAGCGAACGCTGAGAGATAAAAGGCAAGGAATAAGTAGCTATGGATGCATATAAAAAATCAGAACAGGAACCTACACATACCCTACCTATTGATATTTCAAAAGATAAAATTGCTGGATTTTGCCAGCGACATCATATTCGTAAGTTATCGCTCTTTGGCTCAGTTTTGCGGGATGATTTTAAACCAGATAGTGATGTAGATGTTTTAGTAGAGTTTGAGCCAGGGAAAACACCAGGGTTTGCAATCATTAAAATGCAACAAGAGCTTTCAGAATTATTGAATGGTAAGGAAGTAGATTTACGCACTCCTCAAGAATTAAGCCGTTATTTCCGTGATCGCGTCATGGCAGAGGCTGTTGTACAGTATGTCCAAAATTGACAACCTTAGCCGATTACTTCATATGCGGGATGCTGCAATAGAGGCGATTGATTTTGCATCTGGGCGAAGAAGAGATGAGCTAAACACTAACAGGATGCTAACTTTGGCTCTAGTCAAAGATATAGAAATTATTGGAGAAGCAGCTAGTAGAATTTCGGCTGAATGTAGAGCGAGACATCCACAACTTCCTTGGGTACAAATCATTGGGATGCGGAATCGGTTAACCCATGCCTACTTTGAAGTTAATTTGGATATTGTTTGGCAGGTAGTGACAAATGATTTACCTGCTTTGGTTATAAAACTAGAACAAATCATTTCTCTGGAGGCTTAAGTTGCTCGTGATTTTACTGAATCTCAAACTTTAACGAATAAAACGATTATTTATATATCTTTATTGAAGAGGTTAGTTTGTGATGAGGGGTAATAAAAATAGTAGTGAAGGGTAAGGTGATAGCTTGATTTAAGTAGATCAAATTTGAATGAAGAATTGGAAGTCCTGAATACCGAGAATGTAGCAAAGTTATTGGTATAAACATTAGGTTGTGTCTGCAAACTATTTGATTTAGTCTCAGAAGATTAAATAATACTCAAAAAAATCTCTTGGAACTAGCTGAAATTCGTTCACTCATAAACCTATAAAAGCCGTATTTTTAAGTTTGCAGACACGCCTTAAAGTGAATTCATAGGTTAGTTAAAGTTATTTGAGAGGTGACGATGAATATCAATTTGCGGTCAGAAAATGAGTAGTTTATCCAAACTCAAACTCCCAAGGGTAGATATGCAAATTTAGATGAGATAATTATTCAAGCATTAAAGCTTTTAGAAGAAATAATTGTTAATAACTTACTGATTTTACTGAAGGCATAGTGAGATGAAAACTACTTGGATTAAAGCTACCTTAGAAGACGTATGCGTGCGAATAACGGATGGAGCACACCATAGCCCAAAATCAATAGAATATGGTTTCCCAATGGCTTCAGTTAAAGACTTAACGCCTCATGGAATCACTCTGGAAACTTGCCGTCATATATCAAAAGAAGATTTTGAAAATCTTACACGGCAAGGCTGTCAGCCAGAGATAGGTGATGTTCTGATTGCAAAAGATGGTAATTCTGCACTAGAAACTGTCTGTGAAATCAAACATAAATTAGATGTAGTTTTGTTATCTTCTGTTGCTATTTTAAGACCAAATAATAACAAAATAAATTCTTCTTTTCTTCGGTACTTTTTGGACTGCAAAAATACGCGTCAGTACCTAAAAAATGGCTTTATTACAGGAGCAGCTATTCCTAGAGTCATTCTCAAAGACTTCAAGCGGTGTGAGATTTATTTCCCACCTTTACCCACTCAGCGCAAAATTGCTGCCATTCTCTCAGCCTATGATCGCCTAATCGAAAACAACACGCAGCGGATCAAGATTTTGGAAGAGATGGCGCGATCACTCTACCGCGAGTGGTTTGTCAACTTCCGCTTCCCTGGGCATGAACAGGTGAAAATGGTTGATTCGGAATTAGGGCTGATTCCAGAGGGGTGGGGAGTAACAACAGTCGAAAAAATTGGCGCGCCTGGAAAATCTATAGTTTCTGGTCCATTCGGATCAAATATCGGGAAAAGGTTTTTCGTAAAAGATGGTGTACCAGTTATACGAGGTAATAATTTAAGCCTTGGAATCAAGAAATTTATTGATGAGGGCTTTGTCTTTATTACAGAAGAGAAAGCTTATGAACTTCGTAACTGTGAAGCTTTACCTAACGACATCATTTTTACGGCGGCTGGCACATTAGGTCAAGTTGGCTTAATCCCGCGAAATCCCAAATACTCCAAATACATTATTTCAAACAAGCAGTTACGACTGAGAACTAATAAAGACATTCTTTTACCAGAATATCTTTACTACTGGTTCTCAAGACCAGAAATGATAAATCATATAATCAATCAAAATAAAGGAGCTTCAGTTCCCTTGATTACACTTGGAATTTTACGCAGCTTCTCATTATTGCTTCCGCCAATCTTTTTACAGCGTAAGTTTACTAATTTTGCTGTTAGTAACAGTAATTTAATCGAAAAATTAGAGCATAAAAATAATAGCCTCCGCCGTACCCGTGACTTACTCTTACCCAAACTTATCTTAGGCGAAATAGACGTAGAAAACCTCGACATCAACACGGGAGGCATTGCCGCATGAGCCAACCCCACCCGAATTCAGAAGCAGCCCTAGAAAACGCCACGATCGCCTTATTTGCAGAATTGGGCTACACAACCGCTAACTGCTACCACGAAACATATGGCGAGAACAGCACACTGGGGCGAGAGACATCAGCCGAAGTGGTATTAATTCCTAAATTGGGGTCAGCACTAGAAAAATTCAATTCCGATTTGCCCACTGAAGCGATCGCCCTTGCCATTGAAGAACTAACACGAGATCGCAGCACTCTAAGTCCAGCCAACGCCAACCGCGAGATTTACAAACTACTCAAAGATGGCGTTAAAGTCAAATTCCGCAACCCTGACGGCGAAGAAACTATCGAAACTGTCAAAGTCATCGATTGGAACCAGCCAGAAAATAACGACTTCTTCTTGGCTTCCCAATTCTGGGTTTCCGGTGAAATGGGCAACAAACGCGCTGACTTAGTGGGTTTCATAAACGGCTTACCCTTAGTATTTATTGAACTGAAAGCCCATCTCAAACGGCTAGAACTAGCCTATCGCCTCAACCTGTCCGACTACAGACGTACTATTCCACAAGTATTCTGGTATAATGCACTGATCATCCTTTCAAATGGTGTTAAGAGTCGCATTGGTAGCACCACTGCTAGTTGGGAACATTTTGCAGAGTGGAAAAAAATCAATAGCGAAGGAGAAGAAGGCGTTATTTCGCTAGACACGATGATTCGCGGCACTTGCGACAAACGGCATCTACTAGATATTGTCGAAAACTTCATTCTATTTAGCGAACAAAAGGGCGGCTTAATTAAACTCGTAGCCAAAAATCACCAATATCTCGGTGTCAATAATGCTGTCGCTGCTGCCTCAAAAATCCGCGACAATCAAGGGCGACTGGGGGTGTTTTGGCATACACAAGGTAGTGGAAAAAGCTACTCAATGCAGTTCTTCTCCCAAAAGATTCTCCGTAAGCTGCAAGGTAACTGGACATTTGTAATTGTCACAGATCGCGACGATTTGGATGACCAAATTTATACAAATTTTGCTAATACTGGCTCCGTCACTGAACCAGAACAACGGGTGAGAGCAAACAGCAGCGAACACCTGAAACAACTATTGCAGTCAGATCACCGTTATATTTTTACGCTAATTCAAAAATTCCGCATTCAGAAAGGCAAGAAGTATCCCAAACTTAGTGATCGCTCCGACATTATTGTAATTGCCGACGAAGCCCACCGCAGTCAATATGACACTTTCGCCCTAAATATGCGTTCTGCCTTACCTAACGCCGCTTTCATTGGGTTTACGGGTACGCCGTTAATGGGAGGAGAAGAGGAAAAAACACGGGAAGTATTTGGTGATTACGTCAGTATCTACAACTTCAAGCAGTCGGTTAATGACGGTGCGACTGTACCACTGTTTTACGAAAATCGTATTCCTGAAGTCCAGTTATCTAATGACGCTCTTAATCAAGACATGGAGGAGTTAATTGAAGCAGCCGCTTTGGATGAGGAACAGGAACTAAAGCTAGAACGGCAGTTTACACGAGAATACACGATTATCACTGACAGCGATCGCCTAGAGAAGATCGCCGCAGATATTGTGGCTCACTTCCTGGGGCGCGGATACCAGGGCAAAGCAATGATAGTGTCTATTGACCGCTTCACTGCTGTCAAGATGTACGACAAGGTAAAGCAATATTGGCAAGAGTATCTGGAGAATTTGCAAAATCAACTCAATACCTGTGAACCTTCTGAACGCGAACAGTTGGCGGCGAAGATTCAATATATGCAAGAAACAGACATGGCAATTGTTATGTCCCAGTCGCAGAATGAAATCGAAGCTTTCCAGAAAAAGAAACTGGATATCGCACCTCACCGCAAACGCATTGTTAATGAAGACTTAGCCGAAAAATTCAAAGACGAAAATAACCCCTTGCGGATTGTGTTTGTCTGCGCGATGTGGATCACGGGCTTTGATGTACCCAGTTGTTCTACCATCTACCTGGACAAGCCAATGCGGAACCACACTTTAATGCAGACGATCGCACGGGCAAATCGAGTATTTCCAGATAAGGTAAACGGGTTGATTGTAGATTACATCGGCGTGTTCCGTGATCTACAAAAAGCGTTGGCAATTTACGGCGCTGCTTCCGGCGGTGGAGTTGAAGCAGGCGAAACTCCGGTGCAACCTAAAGCAACACTCGTAGAAGAGTTAAGGCAAGCGATCACAGAAACTAAAACATTTTGTACAGAACACGGCATCAATTTATCCCAGAGCCAAACTGCACAAGGTTTTGAGCGAATTAGGTATGTGTCTGATACAGTTGAAGCTATTTTAGTTAATGACGAATCGAAGCAGCGATATCTAGCACTAACGCGGAACGTAACGAAACTCTACAAAGCAATTCTGCCCGATCCATCTGCAAATGAATTTGGGGCGATGGAGAATCTCTTTAATGTGATCGCCGAGCGGATTTACTCGCTAAATCCAGAAGTAGATATCTCAGAAGTCACAGCAGCAGTATCAGAGCTAATGGATGATTCAATTACGGCAGTAGAGTATGTCATTCGTGAACCAAATCAAATCATTGACTTGAGCCAGATAGATTTTGCAACACTGAAGACTCGTTTTACACAAGGGCGTAAACGAACTGAGGCAGAACGACTCAAGGGAGCGGTCACGCTTCAGTTAAAACAAATGGTGCGGTTGAATAAAAGCCGCATTAATTACTGGCAGCGATTTGAGCAAATGATTGATGAGTACAACGCTGGTTGTCATAATATAGAGACGTTCTTCTCCCAGCTAGTGGGACTCGCCCAGGAATTGAACGTTGAGGATAAAAGAGCGATCGCCCTTCAGCTTACCGAGGAAGAATTAGCCCTTTTCGACTTGCTAATCAAACCAGATGTAACCTTAACCAAAAAGGAAGAACAGGAAGTTAAAAAAGTTGCTTTTGAACTGTTGGAGACGCTTAAACGCGAGAAATTGGTGCTAGATTGGCGTAAACGGCAGCAGTCACGGGCAGCAGTGAAGTTAACAATTGAAGAAGTTCTAGATCGATTGCCGCCAAGTTATTCAGCAGATTCGTACGAACGTAAGTGCCGAGATGTATACCAGCACGTCTATGACTCGTACTATGGGCAGAGACAAAGTATTTATACACAAGCGAGTTAAGACAATATTATCTTGGGCCAAGTCCCAGGGGTAGTGTGAAAATGGGAATTTTTACTTTCCTGATCCTACTTTGTTGGTTTATTTTACTCACCTGGGCGTTTGGGTTCTTCAGAACCTCGACTCCTAGTCAAAAGCCTCAATCTAAAAGCCAACCGCCTAAGCAATCCTCGCCTAGAGTTCTAGAACCTCAAGAGCGGGACACAACAGTATCCAAGCCCAACCTCCCTAGAGCGCCGCTTCAAAACAAAACAATATCGACCAGCAATCGTGTGATTGCTCCAAGGCAATCACCAGCCTTCCAAAAGAGCCGAACGCGACTCACCAACAAGCACCAGTTGAATATCCAACATGGCGATCGCGTACTTCAGCAACTTCGTAGCAAGGCAACCCCAGTTGAGTTACCTATGGCGATCGCTATGCTTCGCAGAATGAACCCTTACGCCTTTGAGAAGTTATTATTAACTTGCTGCGAGGAACAGGGGTGGCAAATTCAGCGCAACTTTCGGTACAGCAATGATGGCGGAGTCGATGGTCGGGTGTCAATTACCGAAAAGCTGTACCTGATCCAAGCAAAGCGCTACACCGGACATATTAAAAGAGAGCATATCCGTGACTTCCACAAAGCAATTCAGCACGAAGGAGCTGCTGGGGGATTCTTTATACACACAGGAAAAACGGGGCCGCGCCCCAAGGAATTGCTGATTAAGTATCAGATAAGGTTAATTAGCGGTCAGCAACTCGTTAAGTTTGTTCTAGGGCAGAGGTTAAAATTTGTCGGAGTAACAGTAGCCATTTCCTCAGATCCAGGCAGCAACTGACGGAACGAGAAGAACTAACTCGTTCTGGGAGCGCTCAAGAACTAAATCTACCGTAGAAGTTCACCACTGCACTACTGCTACTCAGTTGCCGCTCAAGGCTAATAGAGTCGCCAGCGCGTTGCCCAGCAGTGTAGCCGTCGTAGGTCACTCTTGCTTTTGCTCCTGATTTACGCGGAGTCAGACTAATACCTTGCTCACGCCTCCACTGGGAGATTGCTCTAGAACAGCCAGAGATATCTTTATCATAAGCAGCTACATAAACCCAAGTCGAACCGAAATCTGATTAAATTTGAAAGCGCAGCCTTCAATCTAAATTTCAGTCTTTGACACAAATCTATTAACAGATCCCAGAACTTGCCAAGATAATAAAACTTTGTTTTAGGACAAATCAATTTTATTCCTCAACTGTACAAACTAACCGCATAAATTACTGCTTTCCCAAAAGCTTTAGTTCTCTTAATAATTTCTGTAACATAACTCTAATTACCTAATGTTGGGAGATTAGCTAATTTTTGCTTCCGTAAACTTTTTGCTAAGGATGCTGGATCAAGACTAGCATCTTTATAAGCCTGCATAGCACGCTCTTTCCATTCCAAGTTAGCCTCACCAGGATAACTACGCCTCAGATCCCGCACGACAGAGACTGCATTTTGCGCCCATGCTTGAAATCTTTTTTGATTCCAATAGCAAACATCTGAAGTATGAGGCTTTGCACCATTTTCTATACTTTCACAAGGTGTAACTATAACGGTGATAACCATTGCATCAGAACGAAGTAGAGGAACGTTAGCTTTTATCCAGTTAAGATGTGAAGCTGCTTGTCTAACCTTATTTGCTCCAAGTGGTGTTTTTTGGCTATTCACTGAATGATCTTCAAATACTATACAAAAATCATCACTAGCAATCCACCAAGGGTCTGGAGCAGCATTATCCTCAGAATTATCTGCTTGATATCCTAATAGACGACCTAATCTTTCATGTCCATTTTCAAATACTTTAGATTCGTCTTCTTTTACTTTACTAAGATTATCAATAATTGTTTTCTCTTCTGTATCAAACTTATTATCATTTATAGTACCAAGTTTTGACAATTGTGATTCAAGCCCTTCAATCACAGCAGCAAACCTAATTTTGTCAGTTTGATTTTCTTCAGGAACTTCGGTACTCAAGCGAGAGAGTCCATGTAGCCAACTAACCCCTTCAGTAGTAGAAGCAGCACGCTTAAAGAAATCGCGTGATACACTCTCCATAGAAGTAATACCACTTTGTACTGCCATCCAAGCCGCACTTCCAGCTAGATAATACCAAAAGGCTCTATATCCTTTAACATCATCACCGCTAAGGGAAGTTAATACACAACGGCACTCTTCAACTGCTTTTTCAAAATTACTATTCCAAAGAGCATATTGATATCTCACTTCATGGGAAACAGATTGATTTAATTTTTCTATGCCTGGTAGCTTAGATTGTTCCGATGATTGCCTCAGAACTATAATTTCTTCCTCTGCTTCGTTCCAATCTTCTTTATGCTCTAAAAAAATCTGCAAGTTCTCTTGTAAATCTGATTTTTTAACATCCTTAGACTGTTCAATACCGTACTCTAATTCAGCTTGAATTTCTGGATGTAAAAATTTCCTTTTATCTTTGTCTAGTAAAAAATTATTTAATTGTTCCCCAAGCAATATTACTGCTGCGTAGTCATTGGGAGACCTTGTACAACGTCCAACTGCCTGAACAATACGAGTTAAAACTCGCTCATTAAAGAGAATACCAGCAGGCATTCTTGTAACGAGGAATTTTTCTTGAAGATTTGTTGCTCGCTGTAGTCCTTTTATAATTAAAAGGCGACATTCATCTCCCACCAAATCAATCCCATCATATCGATTCGCAACTATTGCTACTGCTTTTGGTTCAGCTACAAATGGTTGCTTTGACTGTTCGAGCTGATTTGCGTTAAATATTTCGTAATCAGTTTCCTCAGATATCAAATTTTCAATTTCAGTTGCAGTATGATCGTCTGGGACAAGAACAAGAGACCTTGATGTTTCTTTAATCATATCTATAGTAATCTCAAGAGCGTCTTGTCCACTAAAACACCTCTCTGGAAAAAAGAAAAATCGGCGACCGATACTCTGTTTATTCCACCCAACTGGGACTGGTAGACGGACTATTTTTTCTACACCTGAAATCCGTTCTAATTCACCTCCTTCTCCCAATGTCGCAGACATATAGATGCGTTGTTTAGCATTAGAAAAAGGCAAGTGGCAACGAGTCGGTGGCAAAATAGGACGAATTAATATAGAGTTATAACTAATATATATATGACATGAAAACAAATGATCTCGCAGAGTAGACCAAGAATACTGTAAGCCTGTTTTGTCATCAATATGCTCATCGAATATTCTAGTTATCTCTGTCAATCTATCGTAAAAGCTAGGTGTAGGTATTTTTTCAACCCAGTGAATATTTGGTAAATTAGAAGTTAATCGAGAATAGTGTGTATCTGTAATAATTCCACGCAGAGCCAAAACTAAAGCTGTAAAAAGAATGCGATGTTCTTTATTATTTCGCTCAATTAAAAGAGACCAATATTTTGCTATGTAGTTTTCAGCAGAATGGGCATCATCAAAGATTATGATATCTGGGTTATCAAAAAATGGATTAGTGTTAAACAAACCGCTATAAGTTGTAACGGCAAGAGTCTCTGCATTAGTATATTCAGCCTTGAATGTAGGAGAATAATCAGTCTGTTTATTTACAAAGGCATTTGCCTTGATTCCATATTTATTTAATGATTGTTCAACTACTTGATGAACAAGCTGACGAGTAGGGCAAAGATATACAACTCTCTCCTTAAAGCAACGACGACGCCATTCTCCAATTGCAAGCCCTACTACTGTCTTACCGCTACCTGTTGGTAGCTCTAAGGCAACATCTGATGCATTAACAACTTCTTGTTTGTGATATTCTCTAAGTATGTCAGCTTGGTGAGAAAGTAGCCCTTCGACTTGCTTGTTTTTTAAATCTCCGATAAGTGCTTCAGGTGTTTCGGGGCAAATATGGGATTGACGAATTTTTTTGAGTGCCATATTTTAATATAATTAACTGCTTATTTTATCTACTTCTACTTTATATCTGAAATATCGACAACAGCAAAGGTATGAAAAGAGGTTACGAACATACCTAAGTGAAGACTACTAGGGTCTGTTTTAAAACTTGCTTGGAGAGATGATAATTTGAAGATTGTAGCGTTTAGGAACCAAGTATAATTCTTTCGTCTTATTAGAGAGTCGACTTGACCGAGCAACAATGGCACGGCTCAAACCACTCTGCTCACTCAAAAACCAACAATTGGACTTGTCCTTACACCAATGTTGCCTAATCTAGAATTGGCATTCGCAAAGCATTTCCCTGTTTAGCTATTTAGCAGTCGAGTATCGCGCTATTGACTCAAAACAGATAAAAGGTTTTTTTGGCAGTCCTACCGCAGATAAAAGCTTTTACTGGGATTCAGCTTTTTGAGAATGTTATTGATTACTTATTAGGCGCTTTCTGATTATTTCCTCGCCTTCAAAACATTCCCCAAGACTACTGGTTAGTTCCCCGCAGTTGGCACTCTGCGAACTTTGCCGAAAAAGTTAGGGAAAATAAAATCTCACCACTCATTCAACGTTAGTCCAGACATAGACGCTTTGCGGCTTGCCTTTGGCATCGCTTTGACTACTAAAACGCTTGCGATTCGTTGATAGCCGAATCACGGTAATCAATCCGTACATAAGCTATCCAGCCCGACAGCAGATTACTGTCATTATAGGCTGAACTTCTCGATTGATGTAGGTGAAAGCCCTACCCGTCA
>JAESFL010000641.1_pt1 | contig 21285 bp, 23 predicted proteins | sample 9269401 | NCBI WGS metagenome assembly JAESFL01 (sample SAMN14506025, study PRJNA617098) | algae metagenome | isolation source: Gloeocapsa sp. UFS-A4-WI-NPMV-4B04 and co-occurring heterotrophs from desert... | place: USA: Utah | collected 2006-10-01 | reverse complement strand
CAGGCCGTGCTGCCGGACATGGAGAAGGCGGGTGGCGGCTCGATCATCAACATGGGCTCCACGAGCTACATGGTGAGCGACGATGCTTTTGCGGCCTACAAGACCGCGAAATCCGCTGTGGTGGGCCTCACCCGCGCACTCGCGCGCGAGCTTGGAGACAGGAACGTCCGCGTCAACTGCGTGGTGCCGGGCTGGATCATGACCCAGCGCCAAATCGATCTCTGGCTCACGCCGGAGGGCGAGAAGGAGCTGCTCAAACGCCAATGCGTGAAGCGCAAGCTCGTGCCGCAGGACATCGCCAACTTCACGCTGTTCCTCGGCTCAGACGATTCCAGCGCCATGTCGGCCCAGACCTATCTGGTGGACGGCGGCTGGGTTTGATCACAGCTTCAAAAGCATCATCCCGGACGCCGGAGGTGATCCGGGATCGTTATCAGAGTAAGGCGCCATTCTCGTCATTCGATCCCGGGTTCCGCTCTGCAGCTCCGAGATGACTGCTTGCACTTATGCTCTCGACTCGGCAATGACGGCGGGCGCGGTTCCAACCGGTTCTTCATCCCTCTCGGCTACCGTCCTCATGGTGTCCCGCCGCACCACGAAGCATAGGATCACCAGCGGGATGCCAATGCTGGCGGTGGCGGTGAAGAGAAGAGGGTAGCCGTAGGCGTCCACCACCGCGCCGGACGCGCCGCCGATGAGCTTGCCCGGCAGCGCATAGAGCGAGCTGAGCAGCGCGTATTGCGTGGCAGCGAAGCCCGGCGAGGTCAGGCCGGACATGTAGGCGATGAGCGCGGAGCCGGCAAAGCCAGAGGCAAAATTGTCGATGCTGATCGAGAGGATGAACAAGAGTTTGTCGGCTCCCTCGAATGCAAGCCAGGCGAACATCAGGTTCGACGAGGCGGCGATGACGGCGCCGATCAGCAGCGTCCACCAAAGGCCGAGCCGTGTCAGCGCCAAGCCGCCTGCGAAGGCGCCGGCGATGCCGACCCAGATGCCGTAGAGCTTCGACACGTCGGCGATGTCGGTCTTGGAGAAGCCGAGGTCGATGTAGAGCGGGTTTGCCATGACGCCGGCGACGAAATCGGGCAGGCGGAAGCAGGCGATGAGCGCAAGGATCGGGATAAGGATCAGCCCCTTGCGCCGAAACAGATCCGCCAGTGGCTCGACGATCGCAGCGGTGAAGGGAAGGCGTTCGCGCACGGCGCTCTCGTTGCCGCGCGGAGCCAGCAGGGTTCCGACGAGGCCGACGCCCATGAGCACGGCCATGGCCAGATAGGCGCTGCGCCAGTTCACGAACTCCGCGATGTAGAGCGCGCCTGCGCCTGCGCAGATGAGCGCCAGCCGGTAGCCGAGTTGATAGGAGGCCGCCATCATGCCTTGCCTCTCGGTGGAGGCCACGTCGATGCGCCAGCCGTCGACCACCACATCCTGCGTGGCCGAGGCGAAGGCGACGAGGAGCGCCGACACGATGGTGAGGGAAAGACTCGTCTTCGGATCGCTGACGGCGATGCCGACGATGCCAAGCGCCGTGACGATCTGGGCAAAGGCCATCCAGCCGCGCCGCCGTCCGAGAAGGTTTGCCAGACCCGGCACGTCATAGCGGTCGACGATAGGGGCCCAAAGGAACTTGAAGGAATAAGCCAGCGCCACCCAGCTCAGCATCCCGATCTCGGTGCGCGAGATGCCGGCCTCCCGCAGCCAGGCCGACAGGGTGCTGAAGACCAGCAGGAAGGGCAGGCCCGAGGAAAACCCCAAGGGCAGCATGAGCGCGATGCGCCCGTCGGTCAGGACGTCACGGAGCGAGAGACGGCGTTTTTCTGCTTCAGCCATGAAATCATCTTGCAATTATGAGAGGCCGTCACATTGGCACAAGGTGGTGCCGGTGCCAATCAGACGCCTTCCTCGTCCTTCTCGACGGCTTTGCTGAGCTTGGTGAGGAACTTCTCGAGTGCCTTCTCCGGCGGGCAGTCCTTTTCCATCAGCACCTGCAGGCCCCATTGCTCCAGAACGGCCTGCTCCACCGGGTTGGCGCGCAGCATGAACACATAGGATTGAGGCCGGTCGCGCTCATAACCCGATCCGGCCCAGGTTTTCCAGAGCCGGTGCATCAGGAAGCGGATGTTGAGATCCGTCATGCTGTAGCCGATGAACAGGATGGTCTTGCCCAGCGAATCGGAGCGGAACTTGATGTCGAGGGGCGATTCGAAGGACAGGCGCTCGAGATAATCGGTCTCTGCGATGACGATGGAGCCGTCATCGTCGAAATCGCCATGGTACTTTACGATCTGGGGCACGCCTTCGCGGACACGGGCAATGTCCTTGGCGTTGACGATCTTCACGTAATCCTTGCCGTGCAGGTCATAGGCGGTTTCCAGGTTCCGGTCGAAGTTCGTGGTGTAGAGGATCGGAAAGTCGAGCTTGCAGATCAGCTCGTGGACGCGGGACTTCCTGAGAGTGTCCTCGGGAATGGTCCAGTTCCGGTCCATCCAGCTGCGCAGGGGGCCGATGCTGCCCTGCTTGAGCCGGTAATATTCCGCCAGCGTCAGGTAGTTGAGATCCATGTCCTTGAAGTCGGACAGGTCGATCTTGAGTTCGTCGGCGATGTGCTCGATCAGGGTGCTCCAGGAGGGCAGGCCGACCGTCATGGAGACCCCGGCACCGGCGAACAGGATCGCCTGCTTTGTCCTGACGGCGGAAACCAGATCCTCAAGCACGCCACTCTCCTCCACACTGTCCTGGCCTTAACGCACGAACCCGCCCTCAAGCTTCACCAAATGACAGGCGACGACTTGAGCGTTTCGGGTGTTGTCATAGGTTAGATGGCGTCGAACAGGAGAGAGCAGGACGTGTCAGGCTATAAGATCGAGCAGGTCGAAACCCTCTACGAGGGCTGGCGCAAGCTTCTCAAGCTGACGATCCAGATGCCGGACGGCCGCACCATGGCGCGGGAGGTTCTCAACAGCGCCGATGCGGCGGCCGTGCTTCCTTACGACCTGCAAGCCCGCAAGGTCATCCTGATCCGCCAGTTCCGTGCGCCCGTCATGCATGTGGAGGGGCAGCCCAGTCTCTTGGAGGCGGTGGCCGGGCTGCTTGACGAGGACGAACCGGAGGCCTGCGCCAAGCGCGAGGCCATGGAGGAGGCGGGTCTGTGCATCCGTAATCTGGAAAGGGTGGTCACCGCATGGTCGACCCCCGGCATCACGACGGAGCGCCTGCACCTGTTCCTGGCTCCCTACACCAGCGCCGACCGGCTGGAGGAGGGTGGGGGCCTGGCTGAGGAGCACGAGGACATCGAGGTGCTGGAAATCGGTATCGGCGAACTTATGGCGATGCTGGAGCAGGGTGCCATCACGGACATGAAGACGCTGGTCCTGATCCAGGCTTTGCAGCTCAGGCACCCGAAACTGTTCGGGAACGGATAGGACGGCTTACGCGCCATACAGCTTCACCTGAGGAGGATTGCGTGAGCAATCCATGCCGAAGCTCAATGCGCTCTCCTGCGATCAGTACATCACGACGGAGCGGATCGACTTGCCTTCATGCATGAGGTCGAAGGCAGTGTTGATCTCGTCCAGCGGCATGGTGTGAGTGATCAGGTCGTCGATGTTGATCTTGCCCTCCATGTACCAGTCCACGATCTTGGGAACGTCCGTGCGCCCGCGAGCGCCGCCGAAGGCGGTGCCCTTCCAGACGCGGCCGGTCACGAGCTGGAACGGACGGGTGGCGATTTCTCGCCCTGCTTCCGCCACGCCGATGATGATGCTCTCGCCCCAGCCGCGGTGGCAGCATTCGAGCGCCTGGCGCATCACATCCGTGTTGCCGGTGGCGTCGAACGAGAAGTCTGCCCCGCCGCCCGTGAGATCGACGATCGCCTGCACGACCTTGTCGTTGCCGATCTCCTTCGGGTTGATGAAGTCGGTCATGCCGAATTTTTCGGCCATGGCGCGCTTGGACGGATTGATGTCGACGCCGATGATCTTGTCGGCGCCCACCATGCGGGCGCCCTGGATCACGTTGAGGCCAATGCCGCCGAGGCCGAACACCACCACGTTCGCGCCGGGCCAGACCTTCGCCGTGTAGATCACCGCACCGATGCCTGTGGTGACGCCGCAGCCGATGTAGCAGATCTTGTCGAAAGGCGCGTCCTCGCGCACCTTGGCGAGCGCGATCTCCGGCAGCACCGTGAAATTCGCGAATGTCGAGCAGCCCATGTAGTGGAACACCGTCTCGCCGTCGCAGCGGAAGCGCGAGGTTCCATCCGGCATCAGGCCCTGGCCTTGAGTCGACCGGATGGCCGTGCAGAGGTTGGTGCGGCGCGACAGGCAGGATTTGCAGTTGCGGCATTCCGGCGTGTAGAGCGGGATCACGTGATCGCCGGGTCTGAGCGTGGTCACGCCGGGGCCGACCTCGCGCACGATGCCTGCGCCCTCATGGCCGAGGATCGCCGGGAACTTGCCCTCGGAATCGAGGCCCGACAGCGTATAGGCATCCGTGTGGCACACGCCCGTCGCCATCACCTCCACGAGCACTTCGCCGGCCTTCGGGCCTTCGATGCGGATGGTCTCGATGGTGAGCGGCTTGCCAGCCTCCCACGCCACGGCGGCCCTGGTTTCCATGCTCGTGTCCTCGTTTTGGTTCGATGAGGGACTATGTGAACCGGGGTCCCGGAAGGTCAAGTCAATCGGCAGCGAAGCCTTGAGGCTTCTCAAGGATGTCCTCGCCCCTTATGTCTCACAGCGACCGCAGGAAGGATCCCAGAGTGCCAGACGTTCGCGCCGCCATCATCCCCGTGACGCCGTTCCAGCAGAACTGCACCCTGCTGTGGTGCGAGAAGACCAAGAAAGCGGCCGTGGTCGATCCCGGCGGCGACCTCGATCGTATCCGTGAGGCCATCGCGCAAAGCGGCGTCACCGTCCAGAAGATCATCCTCACCCACGGGCATATCGATCATGCCGGCGGCGCGGCCGAACTGCGGGAACATCTCGGCGTTCCCATCGAAGGCCCGCACGAGGCAGACCGCTTCCTGCTGGACCGGCTTGCGGAACAAGGCCAAGCCTATGGCTTCGAAGCGCGGCCCGTCACGCCTGATCGCTGGCTGAACGAGGGCGACACGGTCACCCTCGGCGATCTCGCCCTCGACGTGCTGCATTGCCCCGGCCACTCGCCCGGCAGCGTCGTGCTCGTGTCGAAGGACCAGCGCTTTGCGCTTGTGGGCGATGTGCTTTTTCAGGGCTCCGTCGGTCGCGTGGATCTTCCCGGAGGCGACGGCAAGGCGCTGATCCGCTCCATCAAGGACAAGCTCCTGCCGCTCGGCGACGATATTGCCTTCATCTGCGGCCACGGCCCCATGAGCACCATCGGCCAGGAGCGGCAGAGCAATCCATTCCTGCAAGGCGACGGGTTGATTTGACGTCATACCCTGACGCGACCTTCAGTCCGGAGCGAGCAGTAGCGAGAGCCCGGAATGACAGTGCGACCAATGAATTATAAAAGTCAGCTATGTCCGCCTTGTCTTTCCACACTTGGTTTATGACGAGGCAACGAGAGTCTTCCTGTCCGCGCAACAAGGTAAGTATCCCATGGCAATCAAGTCCGATGTTCCCGCCGCCATCGGCAACACGCCTCTCATTATGCTCCGCCATGCCTCCGAGCTCACAGGCTGCACGATCCTCGGCAAGGCCGAGTTCATGAATCCCGGCCAGTCGGTGAAGGACCGGGCGGCGCTCTTCATCATCCAGGATGCGGTCAGGCGCGGTGCGCTGCGCCCCGGCGGAGTCATCGTCGAGGGCACGGCGGGCAATACCGGCATCGGGCTGGCGCTCGTCGCCAACGCGATGGGCTTCAGGACCGTGATCGTGATCCCGGAAACGCAAAGCCGGGAGAAGAAGGACATGCTGCGGCTTGCCGGCGCCGAGCTGATCGAGGTGCCGGCGGTGCCTTACGCCAATCCCAACAACTACGTGAAGGTCTCAGGGCGCCTGGCGGAGCGCCTGGCGGAAGTAGAGCCGAACGGCGCCATCTGGGCCAACCAGTTCGACAACGTGGCCAACCGGCAGGCGCATATCGACACCACCGGACCGGAGATCTGGGAACAGACGGACGGCAAGGTCGACGGCTTCGTCAGTGCGGTCGGCACCGGTGGCACGCTTGCGGGCGTCGGCATGGCGCTGAAGGAGCGCAATCCGAAGGTCACCATCGGGCTTGCCGATCCGATGGGCGCTGCGCTCTACAGCTATTTCACGACCGGCGAACTGAAATCGTCGGGCACGTCGATCACCGAAGGCATCGGCCAGGGCCGCATCACCGCCAATCTCGAAGGCGCACCCATCGACGTGGCGTTCCAGATTCCCGACGAGGAGGCGCTGCCGATCATCTTCGATCTGCTGGAGCACGAGGGGCTCTGCCTCGGCGGATCATCCGGCATCAATGTTGCGGGTGCGATCCGGCTCGCGAAGCAACTCGGACCCGGACACACCATCGTCACCGTTCTCTGCGATTCCGGCACACGCTACCAGTCGAAGCTCTTCAATCCCGATTTCCTACGCGCGAAGAACCTGCCCGTTCCCGCTTGGCTCGAGAGGAACAGCATAATCGATCCAGGTCTCGTGTAGCGCAGGAACGTTGCGTGCCTGCATTGATGCGCCGTGCCTGAATGAATCTGGCACGGCGTCTCTTCATCAGGCGGCGGACGACGTGCTCGTCTCTGCGGTCGAAGATGTATTGGCTGTTTCGTCAGCGCGCTGCTGCTGAGGGCGGCTGAGATTGGCGGGCGAGCGGCCCGTCGGATGGGCTGCTGCAGCCGGCGCCTTCGCATGAAGCGAATGCAGATCGGCCTGGATGCTGTCGATCAGATCGACGAGCCAGGTTTCCCCATTCTGAACGCGCTCGCGCAACGCCGATTTGGCGATGTCGAGCTTCGCCGAGACCTCCATCGTGTTGCGCGACGGCAGATCGCTGAAATCCTGCTCGATCGTGGACAATTCGCGCAACAGCTCATCCCGCAGCGGCCGCTGTTCCTCGACCATGATCAGCGGCGAGTTCAGCATGCCGCGCAAGGCAGCCCACCGCAGGCCGAGGGCGCTCACCGATTGCGTTCCATCGAGTCCTGACATGTTTGGGGATTCGGCCACGGTCATTTCCTTTTTGCGAAAACTCGGAATCGAGAGGTGCAGGAAGAAGCATGGTTGTGGCGTGAATCGGGCAGCGGCCGGCAAAAAGCCGCTTGAGATTGCGCTATTTCGAATATGGTTATCGAATTCAGCGGATAAAGAAATACAGTGTCAGTGCCGCGCCGACCGCGATCACGAGCCAGCGGATGATGCTCGCCGGCAGACGCCGGCCGAACACCACGCCGAGATAGCCGCCGATCACGGAAGCCGCGCCGACGATGATCGTCTCCGGCCAGCTCACGAGACCCGCGATGACGAACAGCACGACGGCGACGAGCTGGATCAGCGTCGAGCAGAGATGCTTGGCGGAGTTGATCAGATGGAAGTCGTCGCCCTCGGTGATGGCGAGGGCCGCCAGCATGACGATGCCCATGCCGGCGCCGAAGAAGCCGCCATAGACGGCGACACCCGTCTGGAAGGCGAGACCGGCGGCCCAGGCCTTGGTGGAGGGATGGTCGCCCTCGTGCTTGCCGATGGCGCGCGCCAGCGCGACGATCTTCGGGCTTGCGGCAAAGAGCAGGGTCGCGAACAGCAGCAGCCACGGCACGAGCTGCCGGAAGGCATCGTTGTTGGTGACGGTAAGGATATAGGCGCCGACGAGGCCGCCGATCAGGCTGACGATGCCCAGTGCCGCGAAGCGCCGGGCATTGGCCGCGAGCTCCCGCCGATAGGCCCAGGCGCTGGAGAGATTGGCCGGCGTGACGGCCACCGCGCTGGTGGCATTGGCGACGACCGGCGGGAGACCGGCAGCGACGAGAGCCGAAAAAGTGAAGAAGGTGCCGCCGCCCGCAATGGCGTTGACGAGGCCGGCCGCAAGGCCCGAGGCGGCCAGCAGCGCCGCAGTGGACAATTCCATGATGATCAGTCTGGAGGTGAAGACGGCAGGGCAGGATGATTCGACAGGGCAGCCATAGCAGGCTCTCCTGCCATGAACCATGGGGCTATCGTATAGGCATAGGAGGGATGCCCGGCGGGCGCAATCAAGGGCCCCGCTGGAAGGCCGGTCAGGCAGCGGCAAGCTGCTTGTAAAACACGGTCGTGTCGCAGAACCCGCCCCTCGGCCAGAGGGCATAGTTCGGGATAACGCCCGACTTCACCCAGCCGACCCGCTCATAGAGACGCTCCGCATCGCCGCCTGTCACCGTGTCGAGCACGAGCACGGTCTTGCCGGCCTTTGCCGCCGCCTCTTCGGCCGCTCGCATCAGAGCGGCGCCGACCCCCTGCCTGCGGGCCTGGCTGTGGACCAGCATTTTGGCGATGTCGGCCCGATGCGGCTGGTTCTCCGGCTGCTTGAGGATGACCTGAACGGTGCCGACGACCATGCCGGTGGATGTGTCCTGGGCCGCGAGCAGGATCCGCTCCCCGGCAGCGACGCTCTCGGCGACCCCCTGCCAGAAGGCGTCGGCTCTCTCTCGCGTCAGGGGCGACATGAAGCTGACCGAGGCGCCGCCTTCGACGCAGTCGATCAGCACGGCCCCCAGGGCGCCGATCTGCTCGCGAGCCTCCTGCGGGGCGAGCGGGCGAATGGTGACGGGTTTTGTCATGGGCGATGTCTCATCGATGAGGGCTGGAGACGGGGCGCGGATCGGTGGCAAGCGCTACCACGTAGCGGGCCGGGGCGTCGCTCAGGTTGCGGAAAAGAATCGGCCGGTCGAGCCGCATGGAGAGGCAGTCGCCGGTGCCGAGGCGATAAGTCTCCTCGCCGAGCGTGAGCGCGACGGCGCCTTCGACGATCCAGATCTGCTGATGGACGGTAGCGGCTCGGTGTCCCGTGTCATAGGCCACCCGCGCACCGGGCGGGAGCAACACCTCCACCAGCTCGATGAGCGAGGGGAAGCCCGGCGCGGACAGGTTGCGCCGGGTATAGCCGCTCTCCGGGTCGCGCCACAGCGGCTGATCCTCACGCCGCGACAGGGGAGAGGCGGCTGCGCTTTCCTGCCCGGCGAAGAGGGATGCTAGAGTTACGCCGAGGCCCGCCGCGAGCTTATCGAGAATGGCTGCCGTCGGACTGCTTTCGCCACGTTCGATCAGGGAGATCATGGACCGGCTGACGCCCGTCCGCTCGGCGAGTCCGTCGAGGGTCATGCCTGCTCCCGTTCGGAGATCGCGGAGGCGGGCGGCCAGATGGGCGCTTATGTCTAGGGTCTCTTCCATCAAATTAGAATGAGACTCCATTATAATGGAGTCAAGATGCTGGGCCGCAGGTGTCCATAAGGCGGCTCCCTTGAAAAAGGAGTCGCCAGACAGCTTGGCCGGCCTTATGGCTGCGGTTTGTTGTGGATCACGCAGGGGCAGTCCATTGCCCTAGGCAGAACAAAAGAAGATTTTCAACTTATGTCGAACGTGATCCCTCTCGCTCCCCGCCTGAAGCCGGGCCGGTCTCCTGTCGCGGAGGCAGAGGAGAGGGCTGCGCTCGCGGCCGATCTCATCGAGCTGATCGAGCGGGTCCGGGACCTGACGGAACATGTGGCCGGCCTGCCCGGTCCTCCTCTGCAGATCCAGCAGACGGCGCAGCAATTGCTCGATGCCGGCACGGCCCTGGAGCGCGCTGTGGACTCGCTTACCGAGGGCGGCGAGTGGGTGCCGTTCTAAGGTCCGGGCCGCTCAACCACCTTCACTCTGTTATCGTAAAGCCTCCAGCCGCTCCCGAGCCTGAGCCATTCCCAGGGTTTGGGCCTGTGTGTAGAACTCACGCGCCTTTGCCGCGTCACCCCTGAGCCCCAGCGCGCCGAGCTTCGAGAGCATGTTGGGATCGAAGGTTTCGGCCAGCAGGAAGGCTGCACGGGCATGGCCGCTTGCAAGCGCGCGCTCGAGAACGAGACGTGCGCCGCTCACATCGCCCTTTCTCAGAAGCTCCTCGCCGCGAGTGATGAGCCGGTCATCCGTCTTTGCAGGCTCAGCCCTGACCGAAGGTTCGCCCCTGAGAGGCCGGGTGCTCGGCATAGGCAGGGGCTGGATGCTGTCCGGCAAGGCCGCGACCACCACTGGAGCAGGAGCCTTGACGGGCAACGACGATGTGGCGTCGTGCGCCACCGGCGAGTTTTCGGGAGGCAGCGGGTTCGCGTGGGCAACCGGGGCAGGAGCAGCCTCCGGCTGTGGTGAGCTCAAGGGAGGCTCCGCGCCCTTGGCCGCAAGCCGGAACATCACAGGAGCGGGACCCGTCTGCCGCGGCTCCTTCAGGGCATACAGTTCATCACTGGTCGAGGCCAGTTCCTGCGTCAGCACATCGCCCCGCATCTGAGCACGCGCCAGAGCCTTCTCAAGCTCGGCCATCCTGGATGTCGCCGACGCCACGATCTCATCCTTGAGCGCTTGCAGCTCGCGCAGGTCCTTGAGAGTGCCGGCGAGCTGGCGCTCCGTCAGATCGGTTCGCTCGCGCTCCTGCCGTGATCGATCCTCCGATGCAGCGATGCTCGCCGGAACGGAGGCTTGCTCCTTCGCAGCCTGCAAGGTCTGGTACTCCTCCTGGAGCCTTTGCACTTCCTGCTTGAGCGTTTTGCTGCGCTCCTGCTCCTGCTGCAGGGCCTGCTGCATCTCGGCCGATTTGATGTCTTGAGAGGCCGTGTCCGATTCCACCTGAGCAGCGAGAGCGTTGTGCTCCTGCATCAGGGCCGTCAAGGTCTGCGAGACCATGCCGCTGTAGGACCGTTCCTGCTCGAGAGCCTCCTGGAGCTCGGCCAGGTTGGCACTGCCGGTTTCAGCCGTTGTCGTGCAAGCTCCCGGCAGGGCCGATGCAGGAGCCTGCATTAGGGATGACGGTTGGGCGGAAGCTTGAATGTTGAGATCCTGCAGCGCTTTGAGCAGGCTCGGATTGCTCAGATGATCCGAGAGAACGATGGCAAGGGTGCCAACCTCGATGGCCGTGTTGAGGCTCGTCTCGGCCGCCTTCAGGTCGCCTTTGCGGATCGAGCTCTCGAGATCGGCCGCAAGCTGACGCCGATCCGAGGAGGTCAGCAGCAGCGGCAGAAGCGTCTGCAGATCCTTCTGCGCGAGGGCGCTGTCGAGAGAGCTGCCCGCCGTCTCCGCACCAGGAGCGGCCCGGGGGGAACCCTGCGCGGCTGCAGGACCCAGAAGGGAGAGGCCGAGGAATGTCGTCGTCAGCAATTCGGTGATGAAAAGTCTTGATCCAAATGATGTGTACCCAATCATGTCGGACCTCCTGTTGTTATCGCCGAAGGCTTGAGGAGCAGCCTTCGGCTTTGGGTCCTGCCGGGCGTCAATCCTGTCGGGTCGCCCTCCGGAGCGCTCTTTCCCGGTCGCCCTGCCAGGCCAGGAACTCGCGGAACAGAACTTCGCGTTCCTGTGCCGAGACGTTGATCCCCCGGTTGTTCATGAAGAACTCGAAGCTCTGAACCTGCGGAGAGGAGGTGCGGGCGGCGACCGCGCGATCCAGCCAATCCTGCGCCGGCTTGATGCGCTCCCAGCCGGGGACGTCGGCCGCAAGATTGACCTCCTTCCATTTCGGGTGCCGGCCGGGCTGCAGGAACTCGTCGAACCGGGAGAAGAATGTGTCCACGAAGCGCTTCACGCGGTTGTAGCGATCGGAATTCTCCGGCCAGTTGAACACGGCGAGCAGGCTGCCGACGGCCAGGGTCTCGACCGGCTTGGCCGCGTCGACGAGCTGGGGATAGTCGGCGGTGGCAAAGCGCGCGGGGAAGTAGCTCTCAGCGATCTCGCCCTCGAACGGAATCGGCAACAGATGGAAGCGGCCATCGGTTTGGAATTCCGCAATGGCGCGCACCGGCCGCCCGGCCACATAGACGGCGGCCTGGATCTCGCCGGACTTGAGCTTCGCATAGGACGAGGCCTGATCGAAGGTCGTGACCTCGGGCTTGATGCCGAGCTTCTCGAAGATCAGGCGCGAGGTGAGGTTGGTCCCGCTGCCGGCCTTGTCGATGTTGACCTTCTGACCATTGAGCTGCCGGATGTCCGTGATCTGCCGGCTGGCAATGATGTGCACCTCCTCGTTGTAGAGGCGGGTGATGAAGCGCAGGCGCCGGACCGCGCTGTCCTGAAGCTTTTCGGCTTTGAGCTGCTCGCGGGCGTCCATCTGAACGATGCCGATGTCGACGCCGCGCAGGAACATGATGTCGCGAAGGTTCTGCAGGGAGCCGCGGCCGATCATCGGCAGCACACGCAGCTCTTCGCCGTCGAGCACGTTGGCGAGATCCGCCGCGATGCGGATGTAGGTGCCGTCCGCGCCGCCGGAGATCACCCCGAGCGTGCCCGCATTGGCACGGGACGGGTTGAAGACCGGCGCAGGCTGAGCCGACGCGGCCATCGAGCCGGAAATCAGGAAGGCCGCCACGGCGGCAGCCTGGGCAAAGGGGTGGCCGAAAAGATTGCATATGGAAGAGAAAACCGAAACCCGACCCGACATTCTTGACCTCCCCGGAGGAGCCTTATGGCTGTTTGTCGATTCGATCGTCTCGTTTTCAGGCTTATGAATTGAATAAAAGTGAGGAAATGAAAAAACGAAACGAAAGAACGCTCATCGTATGCTTATGAAACCGATGGTCAATTGTGTTTTGCGTCCGGGTTAGTACTCATGAAGGGATAGCGAATAATCAAAAAGAGATAGGTTTTATCTTTATATTCCTTGCGAGAGCTGAATTTCTTATCGCCCGGTCCAGATTGGCGGGTGGGGCTATGCAGACGATCCGCCGCGTCACTAAGAAATTTATGGGCGCCCGGTCTCTCCTTTAACCGCCCGTTAACCATAAGCGGTCGAAATCATAGGGCATTAAAGGAATCTGAACTCCCGTGACCATTGCCGTTCGAAATCGTCCGTCTCTTCGCTTCCGCGGCAGGTCCTTCATGGCCCTGGTCCTCGCGCCCGAAGTGCCGCTGAGGGACTGGCTCGAGGACCTCGATGCCGTCTCCGAGCGCTCCCCCGGATTTTTCACCGGGCGTCCCATCATTGCCGACGTATCCTCCCTGAAGCCGTCGAAGTCCGAACTGAAGTTTCTGCTGGCGGCCTTCAAGATGCGCAACATCCGCGTCATCGGACTCGAGGGAGCCGCGCCCGAGAACGTCGATGCCGACATGCCGCCGCAGATCAGCGGCGGAAAGCCCACGGGCGACATCGATGTGCCGGATGCGGCCAACGCGGCCGTGGCCGCAGCGGGCTCGCCCTTCGCCGATGCGCCCGTGCCGGAGAAGTCGCTCCTCATCGAGGGCTCCGTGCGCTCGGGCCAGTCGATCCTGCATCCCGAAGGCGACGTGACGGTCCTGGGCTCCGTCGCCTCGGGCTCGGAGATCGTCGCGGGCGGCTCGATCCATGTCTACGGCTCCCTGCGCGGCCGGGCGATCGCCGGATGCACCGGCAACGGCAAGGCCCGCATCTTCTGCCGCAAGTTCGAAGCCGAATTGATTGCGATCGATGGGCTCTACAAGACCGCTGACGATCTCGGCGGCAAGTTCCTCGGTCAGCCCGTGCAAGTAAACCTGGATGGCGACTCCATCATCCTGAAAACAATGGATTGAGAGAAAGAGAGACGACAATGGCCAAAGTCTTGGTCGTAACTTCCGGCAAGGGTGGCGTTGGCAAGACAACGTCTTCGGCAGCTCTGGGCGCGGCGCTGGCGCATGGCGGCGACAAGGTCGTAGTCATCGACTTCGACGTCGGACTGCGAAATCTGGACCTCGTGATGGGAGCCGAGCGCCGCGTGGTGTTCGATCTCATCAACGTGGTGCAGGGCGATGCGAAGCTCAACCAGGCGCTCATCCGCGACAAGCGGCTGGAGAACCTGTCGCTGCTTCCCGCCTCGCAGACACGCGACAAGGACGCGCTGACGGAAGAGGGCGTCGCCCGCGTGCTCGATGAGCTGCGCCAGAAGTTCGACTGGATCATCTGCGACAGCCCGGCCGGCATCGAGCGCGGCGCGACGATGGCCATGCGCCATGCGGACGTGGCCGTGGTCGTGACCAACCCGGAAGTGTCTTCCGTGCGTGACTCCGACCGCATCATCGGCCTCCTCGATTCCAAGACGGAGCTGGCCGAGAAAGGCGGGCGCATCGAGAAGCACCTGCTGCTCACCCGCTACGACCCTGTGCGCGCCGAGCGCGGCGAGATGCTGAAGGTCGACGACGTGCTGGAGATCCTCTCCATCCCGCTCATCGGCATCATTCCTGAGAGCGAAGAGGTTCTGCGGGCGTCGAACGTCGGCTCGCCGGTGACGCTCAACAATCCTGCCAGCGCGCCGGGCCGGGCCTATTTCGATGCCGTGCGCCGGCTCAAGGGCGAAACCGTCGAACTCACCATCCCGACCGACAAGAAGGGCCTGTTCGGCAAATTGTTCGGACGGAGGGCCGCATGAATCTCCTGAGTTTCTTCAACCGGCGCACCTCCGCGCCCGTAGCGCGCGAGCGCCTGCAGATCCTGCTGGCGCACGAGCGCGGCATCGTCGGGGGCAAGCCCGATCTCGTCGCCCAGCTGCGGGAGGAGATCCTGGCTGTCGTCCGCCGCCACGTGATGGTGGAGCAGGACAACGTTCAAGTGAAGATGAACCGCGACGCGGACATCTCGACCCTCGAGATCGAAATCGAGATCCCTGCTCCGGTCGCAGCACGCGCCTGAGATGCAGAGCAATGAAGGATGAGCGGCCCCGTTTAGGCGGGGCCGCATTTTTATGGCTGCTGCTTGCCCCAGACGCCGATCTTGGCTTCCCGGGCCTTGTCGGCTGCGGCTTTCAACTCCGGCGTCGCGTCGTTGGTCGGCCGTCCGCCTCCGTTGAACAGCACGACCCGCGACAGATCCTGATTGCCGACCTGGCACCGATAGACATCGTTTGAGCCGGCCGGCTCGCAGGCCACCTCGCGACCGTTGAGATAACTGGTCAGGTCTTCCGGCTTGCCGCCACCCGGTGCCCATTCGACGCCGAACAGGCGCACCACTTCGCCCTTCAGGGACAGGGTGGCCGTGTCGATCACGTCCGGCACGCCGCGCAGCGAAGCCGAGGATGCCGTCGAGCCGGTGGTCGACGGCTCGGGATCCTGGAGAGGGGTGGCCGCTTCAGTGCTCGCCACGGCAGGCGCTGCCGCACTGGCCTGCGCAGCGGGTGCATCGTCGTCCTGAAACAGGAAGGCCCCGACACCGAGAAGGGCAAGAATCGCAACGGCCCCGAGTGCAAGGCCTGGGCGCAGCCAGGAACGCCTGTGCATCCCGCCGAAGACGGTCTGCTCGTGCTCGGCTGCCACCGGGACAGGTTGCTTTGCGGGTTCGGCACGCGAACTGGTCTTTAGCACAAGAGGATTCTTGAGGTTGTTGAACCTGTTGCGGGACCATTCGTGAATGCGCAGCTTCCCGTTTCGGGGGTTCTCAAGGGGAGTAGGCTCCGAACGTAATGGAGGGACTTCGGCTTCGGGTTTCACCGCGCCGTCGTCCAGCTTGAGCCAATCCCGCTGCGGCCTCTCGCGCTTTTCGGGGCGTTGCTCCGGTTGCACGCCGGCTGCATCGGGCTGTGCCGATCTGAACAGCACGCCGTACCGGCCCCGAAGCTCCTCCAGGAGATCCTGAAGGGTGAACTCCCTCCGCTGCCCGTCCTTATCGATCGTCCGAGGCTTGCCATCCTGATCGATGACGGTGAGCTTCAGCGCTCCATCGACCTCCGACGGACGCAACGAGGACTCGATGATGAGTTCCAGGGCGCGGCGGGCGTCACTCGTGGGGTTGATCTTGTCGAGCTCCGCATTGATGGCCTCGCGCATTCCCTCCCGCATGCGGGACCAGTTTTGGCGCGGATCCGCAGAAGAATCGTGAGTGGTGGTTTCATCAATCATTTGAGGCACCCTCCAGGGCAAGATTTCGCTTGCGCTCCTGACCGAGCAGCGTGCTGTGCTCCGCGACGATGACAGGCCTGTCGCCGATGAAATGCACGACGAGCTGCAGGGCGCCCGTGCCCTGCGACACCCGCTGGCGCCGGGGATGCGACGCGGTGAAGTCGAACACCGCATGCACCGTGCAGATCTCGCCTGCCGGATTGCACACCGTGCCGACCCCATCCTCGCGCGGACGGTAGTCCCGCTCGGGCCAGCGCTTCACGAAGCGGCGCTTCTCATCGAACAGCCGCTTCATCGACACCTCGCGCCCGTGAAAGAGCACGCGCGGCGCATAGAAGGCCGCTGTCGATTCGAGAGCGGAACCGTTTGGAGCCGACCATGCCATGAGGTAGTCGACGGCGAACCGTTTGGCCGTTGCGACGCGGGCCTCACGCTTCTCGCCGGCGGGATCCTGCCTGGGCTGAGCGGTTGTCGTAGGCGGCGGGGCGGCAGGTGTAGAGGGCGGCGGAGCCGCTTCAGGCTGTTGCGCCTGACGGGTCGCCGGCGTATCCGGCCGGAAGACCGGCGTCTGCGGCTGAGCCGTCTGTGCCGGTGGCGTCGCAGGTGCCGGCGGTGGCGAAGCGGCCTGCGGCGAGGCCACGGGAGGAGCCGGCCTGGCGGGTTCGGACGCCGGAGGTTGGGGTGCCGGAGGTTGGGGTGCTTGGGACGGCGCCGTTACGCCTCCCGCCGGAGGGTCGACCCAGGGACGTCCCGTCTGGGCAGTGGCCATGGAACCCACAGCCATAAGCGCTGTCAGGAGAGCGGATTTCGTTACGAGCGGCCAGCCGATCTGCATGCGTTTCCAAGGCCTCTTCTCGAGAAAAGGTGACTGGGGAAAAGCGGGTGAAAGGCGTCCCGGTTCCATGAATTTCCTGGCCGGAGCGTCCGGCCAGGATGAGTTGCAATGACTTGGTGATGAAATGGGCTTGTCTGAAAAGAGTCTGACTTAGAGCTGGGCGAGGGTGACGGAACCCACGCCCGAGATCCCGAGCGCCTGCGCGGAGGCTTTCGAGAGGTCGATGACGCGGCCATGGGCGTAAGGACCACGATCGTTGATGCGCACCACCACCGACTTGCCGGTCTTCTTGTTCACCACCTTCACCTTCGTGCCGAAGGGCAGGGTGCGGTGGGCGGCGGTCATGTCGTTGGTGTTGAAGGTTTCGCCGCTCGCCGTCTTGCGTCCCTGAAAGCCCGGTCCGTACCAGGAGGCGGGACCGCTCTGAATGACCTTGCCGGCGGTGTTGGCGGGTTCAGCCTGCGCGACAGGCGCAGAGATGAAAGCCGATCCGGCGATGAACAAGCTTGCGAGTGTGAGCGTTGCCTTGTGTTGATCCACGATGCATTCCCTTGTTTGTTGTGTAGGGCGTGCAAAATGAAGGCTAATGGGGCAACAATAAGACGTTCTACATGGTAGAACAGCATTTGCTATAGCCTCAGCTTATGAAGCTCGCATATTTTTTGTGAATTATATATTATAACGGTTTGTGGATTTAGCCTAATAAGCTGCGATATTCTAGAAATACCTAGGCGTCTATCAGGTGCTAAGAAGCCGCGGAACCCTGTCCGGCTGAACTGGAGGGAAGGGAGGTCAGCCAAAGGGCAAGTGCCAATGCTGCAACCAGCAGGACGGCAACGAGGCTGGCGACTCCGGGCCATGCTCCATGAGCCCAGAACAGGCCCCCTAACGTGCCGATGGCGCTGGATCCGAGATAATAGCAGAACAGGTACAGCGCCGAGGCCTGTGCCTTCGCGCTCACGGCCCGGCTGCCAACCCAGCTGCTGGCGATGGAATGGCCGCCGAAGAAACCGAACGTCACGGTGACGATGCCTGCGATGATCAGCAGGAGATGATCGAAGAGGGTCAGCGCCAAGCCCGCCAGCATGATGGCGATCATGACCCAGAGCACCCGCTTGCGGCCGAGCCGGTCGGCCAGGCCTCCAATCCAGGCCGAGCTCCAGGTGCCCATGAGGTAGGCCGCAAACACGGCACCGATGGCGCTCTGGCTGAGGGAATAGGGTGGCTCCGACAGGCGATAGCCGAGATAATTGTAGAGGGTCACGAAGCCGCCCATGAGCAGGAAGGCTTCGGCAAACAGGGCGCGCAGCCCTGGATCCCGCAGGTGCTCGACCAGCGAACGCAGCAGGTCCACCGGGCGGGCCCGGCGCGGCTGAAAATGGGCCGAAGCCGGCAGGCTCCGCCAGGCGGCGAAGGCCGAAGCCAGGCCGATGCATCCGATGAGCCCGACGGCGAGCCGCCAGGAGCCCAGATCGGTCAGCACGCCGCCGATGATCCGCCCGGACATGCCGCCGACCGCATTGCCGCCGATGAACAGCCCCATGGCAAGGCCGATGGATTTCGGATCGACCTCCTCGCTCACGTAGGCCATGGCGACGGCCGGCAAGCCGCTCAGGGTGATGCCGATCAGCATGCGGGCGATGAGCAGGCTGGTCCAGTTGGGCGCCAGGGCGGACAGGATGGTCAGGAGGGCCGAGAGCAGGAGCGAGGCCATCATGATGGGCTTGCGGCCCATGACCTCCGACAGGGAGCCGGCCACCAGCATGGCTACGGCGAGAAAGCCGGTGGAGAGCGAGAGGGACAGGCTGCTCGCGGCGGCGCTCACATGGAACTCGCGCGAGAATTCCGGCAGCAGGGGCTGAACGCAGTAGAGAATGGCGAAGGTTGAAAAGCCGGCGGCGAACAGCGCCAGGTTCAGGCGGCGAAAGGCCGGTGTTCCGCTCACCAGGCGGCTCGGCTTTTCTGATGGATGGTCCGTCATCTGGTCTTCCCGCGCCCGCCGGAACGGCTCGGCCTTAGGAGCCCTGAGCTTCCGTTATCCTATGCCCTTGGCGCAAGTGTAGCTGTGCTTGCCAGATCATCCATTCGCTCAAAGCATGTGATATGTGCCGAGTTTGCACTTCTCTGCCGGCGAGAACAGTATCTTATGAAGGGCAATACCCTCCAGACTCGAGACCCTCAGGCTCGTCGCGGCCCCCGCGCGAGCCTCATTTTTTGAGCGCGTCATGACCTCCTCTCCCGCCACGGCGAGCTCTTCTTCCCTGGAGGCTTCGACCCCGCCGGCTTCCTCGCCGCTGCGGGGCGTGCTGTTCCTGATCGCCTCCACCATCGTGTTCTCGGTGGCGGACGTGATCACCAAGCAGCTGGCCTCCACCCTGCCGCCGCCCGAGGTGGCGTGGATGCGCTATGCGACCTTTGCGATGGTGATCATCCCTGTCGTGCTCCTGAAGGGCGGGCCTGGGCTCCTGCGGTCCCGGCGTCCGAAGCTGCAGGTGCTGAGGGGCTTCGGCATGGTGGGCTCCTCGCTCCTGTTCATCGAGAGCCTGCCCTACCTGCCGGTGGCGGACGCCACGGCCATCTTCTTCGTCTCGCCCATCCTGATCATGGCCCTGTCGGTTCTTGTCCTCGGCGAGACGGTGGGCTGGCGGCGCTGGAGTGCGGCGGCGGTCGGCTTCATCGGGGTCATGATCGTCGTCCGGCCCGGAACGGGAGCGTTCCAGTTCGCCGCGCTCCTGCCGATGATGGCCGCATCGAGCTGGGCCGTGGGTGCCGTGGTGACCCGCAAGATCGTCGGCGACCACGCCTTCACGACCCTGGCCTATTCCGCCCTCGTCGGCACCCTCGTGCTGAGCGCGCTCATGCCGTTCAACTGGGTCACGCCGGATGCGACGGAGGTCGGCCTGGGCTTAAGCATGGGCGTGCTGTTCGCCATCGGGCACTGGTTCATCGTCCTCGCCTATCGGCACGGCAATGCGTCGATGATCGCGCCGTTCTCCTATGTCCAGCTCATCTGGGCCGGCAGCCTGGGTTATCTGGTGTTCGGGTCGCTGCCCGATGCCTGGACGATCACCGGCGCCGGGATCACCGCGCTCAGCGGCCTCTATACGGCCTATCGTGAGCGCGTGCGGGCGATGGAGAAGAAGTTTTCGGCCTGATGGCTGGGAGCCTGAGAAAGCTTCAAGCTCCCGAATGGACGACGCGAAGGCGCGGGCGCGCCGTCCGGCTGAGGAAATTGACCTCGATGAAATCCGCGTCCTCGGAGCCTTCGACGAGTCGGTAACCGAACTGCTCCACCAGCGCACGCACCTGGCCCAGGTTGTCGCGTGAGATCTTGCGGGTGAATTCGGTCAGATCCTGGCTCATCAGCGCCGCCACGATGCCGATCTCGACACCCTGGTCGAAATCGGCGCTGCGCGCCGGAAAGCGAAGCCGCATACCCTCAGCAAGATGAATGTGGTGCATGGGATCCTGGTCAGTTCACGTCTTGTCGGGCGGTGTTTATCGGGCCAAAAATCCTACCGGTTGCTTAAAACAGGCCGGATGGCTCCGGGGCGCTCGAGGCGTGGTTAATCCTTCGTGCAGATCCTTGGCATGGATCCCGAAGCTGAGCTTTGCATTAATCCCGTACAATCCTCCCCCTGCGAGAATGAGCAGGGCCGGCAAGGCGCGGCGGAGAAGCAATGCAATGAGGCGCAGCATGAAGCGTTTTCTGGTGGGAGCGGCATTCGCCCCGGTACTCCTGGGATCGGCGGCCCTGGCGGCGGACGTGACCGCGGTTGTCGGGGTCCAGTCCAGCCGGGTCCAGACGACGCGCCCCATCGCAAGGCTCGTCGATCAGGGGCTCGGCTATTCGGTGCTGCACGATGTGCCGGGCGTTCCGCAACAGGCATATCGCGTGCATGTCACCTGCGCCATCGACGAGAGCTTCGTGCAGACCTATTGCCCGACGCCGGTCTATGTCTCCGCCTGCCCCAGGGCCCGCATCACCTGCGGAGGGGCGGCCCAGGAGGTTCGGGCGCTGCGGCTGAAATATTGAGGCGGTCCACCAGGCATTGAAGCCAATCCCAACCGAGCCATGCGGCGAGCTTGCAAGTCGGGTCGGAAGGGCGGCTGCCGCCCTTTCTCGTGATTGCGCCTTGTATTTGGGCGTGTTGGGCCCTACATCAGGATCATCGACCTTTGGCCGGACAATCGGGCCGTTACGCCTTGGCCTGCCAGGCGCACGTTCAGACGCTCTTCCCAAACTTCGACGAACCCGAGCCCGGGGGCGTGCTCACGCATGCTCACGCGCTCACGTGCACTGATGCATACACTCAAGGAATACTGCCATGATGACCGGCACTGTTAAGTTCTACAACGACCAAAAAGGCTTTGGCTTCATCCAGCCCGACAACGGCGAGAAGGACGTGTTCGTCCACGCCACGGCTCTCGAGCGCGCCGGCATCCGCGGCCTGCGCGAAGGCCAGAAGGTGACCTTCGACACCGCCGAGGATCGTCGTT
>JAESFL010000640.1_pt1 | contig 21318 bp, 31 predicted proteins | sample 9269401 | NCBI WGS metagenome assembly JAESFL01 (sample SAMN14506025, study PRJNA617098) | algae metagenome | isolation source: Gloeocapsa sp. UFS-A4-WI-NPMV-4B04 and co-occurring heterotrophs from desert... | place: USA: Utah | collected 2006-10-01 | reverse complement strand
ATCTCCATGCGCGCGGTGCCAAGATCGTCATCTCCCAGCACCCAAGACGCGCAAGACCCCTGCCGCTCGACCGCGACCTCTACAAATGGCGTCATCTCATCGAGAACTTCTTCTGCAAGCTCAAAGAATTCAAGCGCATTGCCATGCGGGCCGACAAAACCGATAAGAGCTTCGCAGCCATGATCTATCTCGCAGCCGCCGTCATCAATTCACGATAAATCCCCACAAGCCTTAGAGCGACCCAGCAGGGTAGATCTACTTCACGCGGGCAGTGACATCTCAACTTGGGTGCCGCGCAAATTTCGGCGAGTAGGTATTTTGACAAGAAGTTTGTAACTGGTGCTGTGCTAAGTAGTGGATGCCCGACCAGCATGTTCCATCTGCACCATCGTTCAACGTTTGGATCCGGTTTGCTGTTTTTCTGGTGAGGAGCCGACGGAGGAAGCGCTCGGATGTGAAACTTCGTTCTGGATGAGGTAGGTGTTGATCAGGGCCACAACTTTTCGACCTAGCGCCTGATCCTCATCAAGGTTACCCGTGTCGAGGATCTCGAGCCGGATCTCGAAATCGGGATCGCATATGAGAATGGCCGGGTCCTGCTCGTCCCCATTTTCCTGACTCTCTAGGAACCAACCTTCGTCCGGATTCGGGTCTTCGACTTCAAGACCCGCATTGATGCTCTCGAGAAGATACTTCGCCAGACGATCGTTGATCCTCGTGCCATCGTCTTCGCCAAAGATGATCCGGGGCTCGCCTTGAGGGTCCCGAATGACGTGCTGCCAATCTCGCCCGGGGCGGGCGATGAAGAGGGTCCAAAGTGACGAGGGACTCATGCGCTATTCTTTATCGCAAACTTCGTTGAAGACCTGAGCAAAGCTGTGTTTCTGCGTCAAGCCATGCCCCATTGCGTCTGGGACGCTTTTGGTGCGTCAGCTTACGTAGTTAAAGTGTGAGCCACCTCATCTTAGAACAACAGCATACGCGAGCATGTCACTGAGGTGTTTCAGGTGCCAGGGGAGTTGCATCGGCTGGAGCATCTGCTCCGGATGTGTTCCCAGTAGTGGGTGGCGTGGCGAGTTGCTGACGTGCTTCGGCAAGTTGGCTCTGAGCCTCGGCGAGTGCCTGACGGGTCGCCTGAAGCCGCCCCTCCAGCTCTGCAACCTCTCGGTTGCGGCCGGCGAGGTCGTCTGTTGCCCTCGCCAGCTGAGCCTGGAGTTCAGCGTGCTCTCTCGTCAGGCGCTCCCGCTCCGAACGAAGGTTGGCAAGATCCGTCTGAGTGGATGCTTGCGCCTCACGCGCCTGTTGGAGGCGTTGCTCAATCTCGCTGAGCTCCGCTCTCTGAGCTGACAGCTCTTGGCCAGATCGGCTCACCGTCTCGCGGGCTGCCGTCGCCTCACGGCGAGCCTCCTCCAACTGGCGGCTCAGGTCTGTTAGCTCCTGTCGGCGTGCCACAATAGTCTGCTCGGCTGTTGCGATCTCCTCTTTCACCGAAGCAAGCCGTTGTTCCGCCTGCTGTAGCTGGTTCTGGAGCTCCGGCAGGCGCTGGGACAACTCCGAGACATTGCGGTTCAGCTCGGCGGCTCGCTGCTCATTAGTCTGCAGGGTTTGTTGAGCAGTGGAGGTCTGGGTCTGAGCCTCGGTTCGGGCTTGTGTGAGTTGCGTCAGTTGCTGTTGTTGCGCCTGCAAGTCCTGCAGGGTGGCGGTGAGTTGCGCTTGGGCTTGCTCACGCGCTTGGGTGATCTGGGCCATCTGTTGCTGGGTTGTCTGGAGCGACTGCTGCAGAGTCCCGAGTTGGGCCTGAAGCTGGTCACGCGACTGGGCTGTTTGCGTCAGTTGTTGCTGAGCCGTCTGTGCCGTTTGCTGCAGGGTTGCAACCTGAGCCTGTGCGTGCTCCCGCGCTTGTGTGGTCTGGGCCAGCTGCTGCTCGGCGCCAGCTATCCTGGCCTGCAGGTCCGCCAGAGTTCCTCCAGTGCGCTGCTGCTCACTGAGTTGCTGTCGCTGCGTGGCTTCAGCCTGCTGCAGGCGGGTTATTTCCGTTTGAGCTTCCTGCCGCTGGTCGGAGGAAGAGAGTCCAACGCCAAGGGCCAGAAGCCAGCCCAGGATGGCAATCCCAGCCAGCGCCAGGGACACGGGCCGCTTTAGCTCGGAGCGGTAATCGAACGCCATTATAGGCCTCCTGCGCGTTGGTTGCTCGGTCTAACGCAGGACCGTCACGAGCGTTGCCCGCTTCGGTGGATCAAAAGCAAACCTTCTGTTCTGGCTGGCTATCGGCTCTGGAACGCTCAGCCACCTTTGGGGTTACCTGGGTCGTTGCCCAAGCCAGCAGGAGACCGGAATGGCCGAGAAGGATCTGAAGGCGCTCTTTTTGCACCAGCTCAAGGACACGTACTTTGCTGAGAACGCCATCCTCAAAGCGCTGCCGCAGATGGCGGAAGCCGCGCAGGCCGAGGAGCTCAAAGGTGCGTTCGCAGTCCATCTGAAGGAGACGGAGGCGCAGGTGAAACGTCTGGAGCAGGTGTTTCAGATCGTGGGCGAGAAGCCCGAAGGTGTCGAGTGCAAGGCCATTCAGGGCATCATTGAGGAAGGCCAGGAGATCCTGCGGGAGTTCAGCGGTGGCGAGGCTCTGGATGCCGGGTTGATTGCCGCCGCCCAGGCCGTGGAGCATTACGAAATCACCCGCTACGGCACCTTGCTTGCGTGGGCCAAGCAGCTTGGCCTCTCCGAGGCTCAGGGGCTCATCCAGGAAACCCTGATCGAGGAAGAGAACACTGACCAGATTCTCTCTGAGTTGGCCGAGGACGCCATCAATCCTGCCGCCGCTTAGGAGGCGCAGCTGACTGGCGAATGGAAACAACACTGCCCCGGCCCTTCTTCGCTCGACATGCGGTCACGGTTGCCCGCGATTTGATTGGAGCCATCCTGCTTGTTGACGGGATCGGGGGGCGGATCGTTGAGACTGAAGCCTACAGGGGCGACGATCCGGCCTCCCACAGCTTCAATGGTATAACACCCCGGAACAGAGCCATGTTTGGTCCGGCAGGCCACGCCTATGTGTACCGGTCGTACGGCATGCACTGGTGCCTGAACTTTGTCTGTTTGCCAGGCAGCGCGGTTCTCGTCAGGGCTGTTGAGCCAACCAGGGGCATCGAGGTCATGAAGGTGCGACGAGGTATTGAGGACTTACACCTTCTCTGCTCAGGCCCTGGTCGCCTGAGCCAGGCTCTGAGCGTGACAATCATCCACAATGAGTTGCCACTGGATCAAACACCCTTCCAGCTCTTCGGCCAGGAGAGCCCAGTTGAGGTTGCGGCAGGGATGCGGATCGGGATCACCCGCGCCACTGACCTGCCCTGGCGGTTTGCTCTCGCAGGTTCGCGCTTTCTCAGCCGAAAGATCTGATGCCACCCAAGGACAGGATGATCTTACCATCCGCGCCGCGGTTCGCCCTGGCGTGGGTCATCGGTGAAGTCCGGCGGAGCGCCATAGGGCTCACCATGGCGGGAATGGTGCGGCTCGTCAGTCCAGCGCTGCTCGCGCCTCGGCTCAGGTTCGGAGGCGCCATTCAGAACTGCAAGGCTGCCCCGCAACACTGAGCGAACCGCATCAACAGCCATGTCGGCGATATCGCGCAGGCGGAGATCGCCAACACCGCCACTGGGGCGATGCTGAGCCTGTCCATAGGGGGCATATTGGTCGGCAGAGGAGCGCTCGGGCGTCAGGCCTGAGAACATGCCAGCTCCACCGAGGACCACGAGAAGAACCAGAGGAACGACGAGGCGGAACGCTAACCCTACGATCTTAGACACAATGAGGTAGCCAATGATCAGGATGATTGCAGTTGCAATGATGCCGGTGCTCAAGGTGCTTGAACCCTCATGATGTTCGATGCGGAGCAAAGGCCATCAAACACATCAACGGCTTTTTGTAGGCCAGCTGGATGGAAGAGCGAAAGTGATCGCCGAGCCCGCACCCCAAAGCGGGTTATATGACCAGAATGGCAAGAGCTTGAATGGTCAGGAGCGGGTTTTGCACGCGCCGCTGGGAAGGTCGCCGGAATGCTTCAGCCACGCAAGGCATCCCTGTCTCTCCATTGCTGTGGCCACAGGTTGTGCCGTGCTTCCTCAGCGCTCCAAGAGAAGATGGGTACCAAAAAGCCGCCCCGGTAGGAGCGGCTTGAAGAGCCAGCACTCAGCTGACGCGATGACAGGCTCAATCAAGCCTTTTGCAGGTTGGTTGCAGACTCCTTGCCTGTCCGGCGATCAGCTTCCACCTCATAGGAGATCTTCTGGCCTTCCACGAGGCCGCGCATGCCCGCCCGCTCAAGGGCTGTGGCATGAACGAAGACGTCCTTGCCGCCATTGTCCGGCTGAATGAAGCCATAGCCCTTCGTCTCATTGTACCACTTCACAGTGCCAGTCGCCATTGAATGTTCCTCAGATGCCGTCAGATGCGCTTCTGCAGGATCATCCTGCCGCGTTTGGCCAGGAGGTCAAGCGCTAGCCGACTGGGGGGTGCCCATCAGGCTCCTTTCACCTGCTGGAGCGGTGCCCTAGCTTCAGGGCAAAGTGGTTCTGGATCCGATCGGGCCACCTCCACGAGCCTACAACCTGCCTACTTGGCCGAGAATGGCTGACCCTTGGGGACTTGGAGACAAGCGATGGAAAAGCACCTGGAGCTGAGAATTCGCGAGCGGGCCTATGCAATTTGGGAGAGCGAGGGACGCTCCGGCAATCCAGAGGACCACTGGTCCAGAGCGGAGCAGGAGTTGAACAATGCCGGCGCCCCGCAGGGGCAAGATGCTGCCAGTGCGCGAACACCTGATGACAACATCATCAATGAACTTGGCGACTTTGCCTAAGTGCTGGTGAAGTTTCTGTCCCCTACGCGTCGCTAATCTGTGCCGGCAGCGACGGGTACAATGCAGCTCGTCAGGTTGAACGGATCGCGACGGGATGGCGGCTCAAAGCGATTGCTGATCCGCTGATCGTTTGCACTCACGCACAGACGCCGGAAGCGATCCTTGCTCCCAAGGTCATCGGCCCAGATGATCTGAAGCGCTGTGAGGAGCTTGGGGCCGCTCTCGCAACAGGGATGAGTATGGGGGTGTTCTGAGCCTCAATGTGTGGCGTTGGAACCGCCATCGATCGCCCCACCCTTTTCCAGGAAGATCTGCCCGAAAGCCGAGAGCGCATGCGCCACCAAGTTGGATCGGTCGCTCTCAGGCGCAAGCAGGATCAGGTCTGCAAGGCTCTCGACCATCATGGATGCCAGCTCGACAAGGTCGGTGTCGCCGCGCTCGAAGCGCTCCTGCACGAGTTGATTGATCTCGCAGTGCAAACACTCGGACATCTCATTCCCCCTCTGGCAGCGGGTCGAATCCGGCCTGCGCACAGCGCTCCTTTAGCAAGGCTGCCGAGAGCTGTCTAACCAGGCTTCAGGGTGAGAATTTGCAACTGCGACAAGAAGTAAACTACACCGCCGACCCTAGCGGACATTCCTCAATCCATCAGCGTTGTCGCGGCTGCAGAGAGCGGGCCAGCTCCCGAATGACCGCATCCTCGATGCCGAGGTCATCGATCTCCTCATCCGCCTCGGTCTGTGGAGCTGACGCGGGAGCATCCGGGGTTGGAGAAGCATCTGCTGCCTGTGCGTCCGGCTCGTTAGGTTGCTGCGGCTGGGGCCAGGTTGTGATCCGGTCCTCCAGCAGATCGAGCAGGCTGTTGAGAGCGGCATTTGTGAATTCAACCTCGGGAGCCTCTAGAGCACCATCAAGAGCCAGGCGCCGGCGCTGGTAGGCTGGCTCGGTGCTGACCTCCGGCCCAAACCAGGGCAGCGGCGGCACGTCCTGCCCGTCCTCGGGCGCATTGGTCAGTACCACCAGATCGAGAGGACCGGGCCTGACGAAGTGAAGAACCTGGATCTCGTATGAGCCAATCGAGAGCTTGGTGCGCACGTACTCGACCTGGCCCTGGCTGCCCGCGAGCAGGGCTTGGGCATGGGCAGGAGGCAGGTCCGCCTGCTCCTCAGGGGCCCTGTCACCCTCAGCCTCAAGGATCAGGCTGCTTCGCGTCTCCTCGATCTCAACATATGTGCTGCGCTGCGACCGGTCGGGGAAGTAGCCCTCGATCACGCGCTCGCCTTCCCTCTCCTTCCGGATCAGGCGGGCCAGAGAAGGAGCGATGATAAACAGGCGCTGTGTGCCCACGCAGTTTGGCCTCTCTCGTTGGCGGGGTAACAAGCGTCCGCCCTGCCCTTAACCTAGGGCAGAACCTTGAGAGAGAAAGCAACGAGGGCTCCGGCCGCAACCCCTCCCGGCAAAGAGAAGCGCCCCGCATAGCAGAGGCGCTAAGTTCAGGGAGGACCAGCCCCCCAGCCGCTCCTTCAGAACCAGACCAGAATGCCTGAGGAACGGGGTCGTGGCTGTGCCGCAAAGAGCACAGGCAGCAGGAGTTCTGCTCTCAGAGGCTGGCCACCAGCAGGCTGATACCGATCAGGGCCGCAAGAGAGGCGACAAACCTGATGGTGGCCCATGTGAACGTTGGGGCCGACAGAGGAGAGAAGTCAGATGCTGTGACTTCGGTCTGGTGCATGATGAACACCTTCAAACAATTCAGCTGGTTTGGGGAAATGAGCGAAGAGATCCGAGCAGTCGTGCCGCGCGGTGAGAGATTATCTGTCTGATTTGCACCCAGATGTCTGTAGCCGGCGGGACACACGACTGTCTGTGATGCTGCGGCTCATATGTTGCGTGGCACCGGAACGGCTGCGCCGTGCAGCCCGTCCTGTTGGGTGCACCATTCAGCAAGCACCAGAGTGGCATGCGGGATTGTCGGCCATCATGAGCGGCCTACATCGATGATGTGGGTCATTCCCTTGGCACACCAGCGCCCTGGTTGAGGTTCAGACAGCACCTCGGCCAGGGCGCTCCCTCAGGATAGCGTGCAAGACTGTACGGCTCCTCCTGTGCTGATGAGACAGAACTGATTGCAGCACCACGGCCGCTGCCCTCTCACACAGCCCGAGCGGCGGTATGCCGGTTGTTGGTCTGCACCGTCGGGTGCCCAAGCCAAGCACACAACTCGTCGAGAGACGGGAAATTGTGCTCAATCTCCTGGAACGGAGCAGGCCTCCTGCTTCGCGGCAGGTCCTCCAGCAACTCGGCCGTCCAGGTGTAAGGTTGGCGCTAGCCGTTCCTGACAATGCTGGCGACGACGTTGTCGTGCAGAAGGAGGTCATAGGCGCCGGGCTCCAGCTGGATCAGGTGGTAGGTCATTCCGGCTTCTTGTCAGATGCGAGCTGGAGCTCAATCCACTCATAGACTTTGGCGAGGGCAGCCTCACGATCGGGAGCCATGATCAGGGTCGGACGCTGCTTGGGCAGAGCCACGAAGGCCAGCCATTCGGGTCCGCTCGGGCTGAGGTGGATCCGATAACCATTGTGCTCCACGAGCTCAGTATCTGGAAGGTGATGAGAATTGGTCATGGCTGTAGTGGCAGGCTTTGGACCAGTCTGTGGTGGGCCCCGCAGATAGGCCAACTAACTTGAGTCGATAGGACGATTGCGCTCAAAAATCTCCGTTATCTGTGGCACTCATACCGGACTCTTGAGTACGAACTTTCCTCAGAATGGATTTGATGTACTCCTTCACCATTGGTTCGGCTAAGCCGAGTTCCAATGCAATCGTGTCAGAGTGCGCTCCTTCTTTCAGCCGCCACAACACAGCGGTCTCAGTAGTGGAAAACCTGCAAGTGTCAGGAAGAGGCATTCTGATGATTTCTGCTGTCATCACGTGCGCTCAAGAAGTGCGGCGAGTTCTCGGACGTAGTTCTCCCGACGTAGATGGTGCCTCGATCTAAGCATGGCTAAAGCGCGATCCTTTACGCTCGTATCTGGCAGGGTAGTGATGAGGCTCTGTCGCTCCCGCTCATACTGATCGTCAATCTCCTTCAGAATGGATCGGAGTGACTTCACAAGGGGATGATCCTCTACAGTTGCAGCAAACCCGCCAACGCTGTCGCTCGAAGCTGCGCTATTTACATTCTGAGAAGTCATTCTCCGCTCCCATGGAACATCACTTTCACCATCTGATCCCATGAAGAACTTTCCTTATGGCGTCTGTCGGAAATGCGACAAAGCTAACATATTCCAAAATGATTGACGCTAAAAGCTGCATGAAGATACTAAAACAGCCAAGATATGCCTTGTTAAATATCATTCTCACGAGCTGGGATGAGGCAGCAAACGATTAAATACTTTTCTTATGCTCTCGTGACACTCACACGCTGCTTCTTCGAGACCATGACGATCCAAGATCCCGATGGCTCCTCGGCGTTGGTTGATCAATCCTTGGGCTTGGAGCCTACCGAGCACCGCGCTCAATGTGGATCGCTGAACGGAAAGCAGTTCGGCCAAGAACTCATGGGTAAGCGGAACAACATCTTGGTTCACCCGATCCTGCATGTTCAGGATCCAGCCACAGCACCGCTCTTCGACGCTATGAGCGGCGTTGCACGAGACAATCTGGAAGGTTCGGGCAAGCAGTGCCTCGCCATACCGCATGATGATCTGACGAATGCCGGGTCGCGTATTCCGAATCTGGTTGATTTGCTCAAAGGGAATGCGTGATGCCGTTCCTGGCACATGCACAATGTAGCGCCCGAACGACTCGCGTGTCACGAGCGCACTCAGAAGGCCGAACATGCCCTCACAGCCAAAGTTTGCCACTTCTACGGTGCGGCCATCCTCTAGAACATTGACCAGGGATACGATGGCATCATGAGGGAAATAGGTGTGGCGGATCAAGTCGCCTGTTTCATAAATCACCGTCCCTCTTCGTAAGACGACGATCTCCAAGTGAGGTTCGAGGTAGGCAAAGTCGTCTGGATCGAGGGCGGCCAGAAGCCGATTGGACCTGTGGTTCTTCGCCTTCCGTGCCTGACTCATGCAAGAGGACCATAGCCATCTACTGAACTCGGTCGATTGATGAATAGGATCTCGAGCGTAAGGGGCAACTTACCTCCTACTTAAGAGATAACATTCCGCCCTCACGAATCTGTGAGCGCCATAAGCCATGGTTCACTATGCCTGATCAACCAAGGTTCCAACTGGCGCTAATGCCGCTAAATGCCCACCTAAGTCATTGATCTTAATAGGTGGTGAGCCGGATAGCCCAATCCGCTTCACTCTTCGGTTAAGTTGACGAGGCTTCGCGCAATCCAGAATAGGTCAGAAAGCATGAGAGTCTTGGCTACTCGCCATGGCACTAACTCGAGGGCGGATAGGTTTCCGGAATCCAACAAGGGTCGACAACAGGCTTTCGGCTCGGTGAAGTAAGCAGGTGGAGATGAGATCTCCACCTGCCTGTGCGCTAGCGCCCTGCGAGTCGACCCAGGAGACGGCATAGCGCCGTCATGTCGGCTTCGTAGCTCTGCGGTGATGCAAGCACTGTTGTGCAGCTCCGCCGAAGCTCAAATCGTTCAGCTTCACTCATTCGGTTCAACTCGGCTGTTAGGCGACCGGTCGTTGCCCTATCAGGAGTAGACGATGCTGGACGTGGGCCTGTTGTCCGCCCTGGTTGATTTGTGCCGGTCCCTCCAACAACCGATCCACTTCCCGGAAGAGCGCCGTTAGCGGGCTTGTTTCCGCTGCCAGACGATCCTCCGATGCTGAGCCCGCCTCCCACATCGACGCCGCGGGAGCCGCCAATGTTTGCTCCGACACCAGCAGTGGCTCCGCCGGATCCGCCGATGTTTGCCCCGAGCCCGGCATTGATGCCATCAGAACCACCAAGGCTCGCTCCGGCTCCCGCACTTACGCCGCTTGAGCCTCCCACACTTGCTCCAAGACCGGCGCTGGCGCCATCAGAGCCACCAACATTCGCTCCAGCTCCAGCATTCACTCCTCCAGAGCCTCCAACGCTTGCGCCAACTCCTGCCGAAACGCCATCCGAGCCGCCAATATTCGCGCCCGCTCCTGCATTCACGCCGCTTGAGCCTCCAACACTGGCTCCAGCACCGGCACCAATGCCACCAGTTCCACCGATACTGGCTCCGACTCCTGCGTTCACGCCGTCAGAGCCTCCTATACTGGCTCCGACGCCAACGCCTACCTGCGCGAGTGACGGTTGCCAAAACAAACAGGTCATGGCCAAGACTGCCGCACCGTAAAGCGCCTCTTTGCGGCGCTCCGGGTAAGATGAACTCATTGCCACTCTCCTTGAGATAAGCAGTTCAAGAGCCCCCTACTTAGAAGAAGTGGGGAAAGTAACTTAAGGTTCCGAAATTTGTCTCCTTCAGGGTACTCCCAAAGTATAAATGCCTGCTCGGTGAGGCCCTGCGTTGTTGTATGGGCCTAAACCCAGCCGACTCTGTTGCAATTTCTGACTGCGGACAGAAAGATCTGAGCGCGATTCCTATTCGCTCATGCGGCGAGCCGCTCGAGCTGCTCGACGATCGACAGTTGCTGGCCGCAGGCGTATTTCGCCTGTCCCTTTCGCATCATGTGCACCATTTCAATCTCGCCCAGGATCGTGCGAGCGCTACTCATTGACTTGGACCCCATCATTGGGCGAACCCGCCGCTTGATGGCCCAATGATCCTGTTCGATGCGATTATTGAGGTAGGCGCTTTGCCGGATGCGGATCGGCTTGAGCTTCCGTCGTGATCGGTCCTGCAGCCGGTTTGTCATATTGCAGGACAGGATCGCTTCAAGATTGGTCTGACTGCCGTCGATCACGACCCGCTCAGGCTGACCATGACGCTTGAGGGCCTTGCTCAGGAATCGTTTGGCCGCAGCCAGGTTGCGCCGCTCGCGGAACCAGAACTCGACCGTGCCACCATGGCTGTCAATGGCGCGATAGAGATACCGCCACTGGCCTCCTACCCTGATATACGTCTCATCGACGTGCCACCTGGCAGTGACGGCTCGCTTGCGGGCATTGAAGCGCTTCAGAAGTTCGGGCGAGCAGCGGACGATCCATCTGTGAATGGTTGCGTGGTCGACCGAGATGCCGCGCTCTGCCATCATCTCCTCCAGATTCCGCAGGCTCAGATTGTAAGCCAAGTACCAGCGCACGTAGAGCAGGATCACGGATCGATCAAAATGCCTGCCTTGAACATCTACTCCTCCGCCACTGACTATCCGGTCCAGGCGTTTGACTTCCTCGGCTATAGCTTTCGGCCGAGAAAGGCAGCCTGGCGCGGCGGTCGCTATGGCACGTCCTTCTTGCCTGCGGCGAGCCCGAAGGCGCTGAAGGCCATTCGGCAGACGATCCGAGGGTGGGCGTTCCACCACCGGACTGACAAATCCCTGGCAGATCTGGCGCGGATGTTCCGACCGTAAATCCAAGGCTGGATCAACTACTACAACCACTTCTACAAGTCGGCACTGACTTGGACTTTGCATTGCATCGATGCCCTCCTGATCCGCTGGGCCTGCAGCAAGTTCAAACGGTTGCGCCGGCGGCCCAACGGCGCAAGGGAGTGGTTGGCGCAGGTGATCCGCGCCAATCCGAACCAGTTTGCGCACTGGCGCTTTCTGCATGGAAATGGCCGAACATCGGGAGCCGTATGACGCGAGAGTGTCACGTACGGTTCTGGGAGCGCGTGGGGGTGAGCTTCCCCGCACGACTCGCCAGGTCATGATCAGTATCTGTGGCAAGAAACATTAGCTCTGGCGAGCTGTGGACTAGCACGGGGCCGTGCTCGACATCCTGGTCCAGAGCCGGCGCAATGCCAAGGCAGCCAAGCGGCTGTTGCGCAAACTGCTCAAGAAGCAGGGTGTCGCCCCGCGTGTGATGACCCAGATAAATTGGCGAGCTAAGGCGCGGCCAAGCGACACATCATGCCGGGTGTTGAACATCGCCAGCACCGGCGGTTGAACAACCGAGCAGAGAATAGTCACCAGCCCACCCGACAGCGCGAACGCATGATGAAGCGCTTCAAGTCAGCCGGACAGACGCAACGCTTTCTCTCCGTCCGCGATCAGGTCGCAAACCTCGTCCGCCGTCCTGCCAACACCAAAGCCGCTGATCATCTCAAGTCCCGAGCGTGGGCTTTTGCGACTTGGACCGAGGTAACCGGCGCCGCGACGCTCGCCTGATTCAGCCTCGAATCAAGGCCGGTACATCCTAATCCGACAACTTGACGGTGCCATCTGTTGGGATCGTGAGCCTGCGCACAGTTGAGGCCACTGCGATTTTACAGGGCAGTAGGTTGTCGAAGTCCAGACTGGCACGGTTCCGGGTAGGCAGGTGCTGGAAGCGGTTGCCCGTGCAAGGCGGAGGAAGGGCTGCTAGGCGAGACAGGTCACGACCAGCATCTGGCAACCTGTCAGCACGGCGCCCGGGACGGCACGCCCGTGAGCCTCGAGACCGGCGAGGACGAAGTGCTGCCTGTCTGCCCCGAGGCGCTTGGGGTGGCTGGGCTCCCACCTGACCAGGGGATGCAGCCCCCGGAATGCCATTGGTTGACCCGAACTGCCGCCGGACGAGGCCATCACAGAAGAAAATCGCCTCTTGTCAAGTTCTGGAAATTGAGGAGGCGGATAAGGCCCTCCGCATCAAGATCGGCGTCCGTGTTCAGGAAAACGCGGGCTTCGGTGCCCACAACCTCGTAGCGGACTTGGCCCGGAGCCGTGAACGCGCCCTTGCCGATAAAGGCAAAGGCTTGGTTTCCGCCAAGAATGGCATTGGCATCGATCCGTGCTAGATCCAGACGGTCATGGGCGACCCGGCTGAAGTCCGTCACCACATCCGCCTGATCGGCAGCAGCACTCATCGCGCTCATAGACGACCACCTGAACACATCGGCTCCCGGCCCGCCCGACACCCGGTCTTTGCCCGCGCCAACATTGATTGTGTCCCGCCCGGCTTCGCCATAGATCCGGTCGTCGCCAGCATTGCCGGAGAGGCTGTCATTACCGCCGCCTCCGCGCAGCGTGTTCTGACCCGCAGACCCCTTCAGGCTGTCGTTGAAGGCGCTCCCGACAACACCCTGGATGCTTGACAGGCGGTCGCCGGATGCATCGCCACCAGTCTGGACCGTCTTCGACAGATCGACGATCACACGCTGCGGGGCATCGCGGTAATCGGTATAATCAAAGCCGGGCCCGCCCGACAGAAAGTCGGCACCGAGCCCGCCCCGAAGGATGTCGTTGCCGCTCCCGCCAAAGAGCGTGTCATTTCCTCCGCCGCCGAGGATCCTGTCGTTTCCCCCGCCACCGCTGAGGATATCGCCGGCATCGTCTGCCCGATCAGGGCCGATGCGGGACTTGAGGTCCAGGCGGAAGATCTTGCCTCCGAAGTCAACGATGTAGAGGTTGCCGGATGCATCCTCTCCCATCGACGAGACAGAACCAATCGGCCCACCGCCAACTGTGACACTCCCAGTCAGGTCCGTGAACCGCCATGAGGCGGAAACGCGCTGCAAGGACCAGATGTCGCCGCGGGAGAAATCCGAGAAGAAATAGGTGCCCTGGAAATCCCGCTCAGGGCCTCGGTAGACATAGCCGCCTGTGACCGACTGGCCGAGGTCGCGGCCGTAGGCATAGATCGGGTTCGTGTAGCTCGGGAACGATCTGGGATCGAAAGATCCCTCCGTGGCGCTCCAGCCGTAATTGGCGCCGGATCGCCCCAGATTGATCTCCTCGAACGACCCTTCGCCGACGTCACCGATATACAAGTCCCCGGTGAGCCGGTCGAAGCTCGCGCGCCAGGGGTTGCGCAGGCCGGCGGCAAAGATGCCCGTTCCCACCGCACTGCCCTCAATGCCCGCGATCGAGGCCGGATTGCCGGCCGGCGGAGCATAGTTCCTGGTGAGGTCGGCCGGGAAGGCATCGGCATTCACGTTCAGCCGGAGGATCTTGCCCAATTGACTGTCGAGGCTCTGCGCATTCGCTCTGATGGCCCCGTCACCGGTGGCCGCATAGAGGTATCCGTCAGGACCGAAACCGATCCATCCGCCGCGATGGTTCGTGGTTGTTGAGGGATAATCGATCCTGGCGATGAGCCGCATACTGGCAGGATCGGCGATCAGGGGATTTGAGGCGGAGGTCTCGTACTCACGGATCTCTACGTCCTGGTTCGTGGTGCTGAGATAGACGTAGAATTTCCGGCTCGTCGCATAATCGGGAGCGAAGGCAAGCCCGAGAAGACCTTGCTCGCCACTCGTCGCGATCTCGGATGAGGCATCGAGGAATGAGGTGCCGAGGGTCTGGCCGGTACCGGCGTTGTACACCTTCACCCGCCCTCCTTTCTCAAGGATGAAGAGGTGATTTGAATCGTTCGGGGGCGATGTGAGGTACAGGGGATTGTTCAGGCCGGATACGATCGCGTTGGCCGCCATAGTGGGCGGGCTGCCGGCGCCGGGATCGTATCCGTAGATCACGTCCGCGGAAGTAGTCCCGACCAGCCTGTCCGAACTGAGAGTTCCTGTACGACGTGCCATGGCGGCCTCCTGCAGGTTGGCCCCAACTTCATGATCACTATGACGTGCGAAGATAGAACTCGACCATTTAGGGCATGGTGGTGGTGTCGACAAACCTACCCCTACAAAGGTTGCCTACCGCTCTACGCAGGGCTAGATCGGCGGCTCGGGCTTCGGTCTCGATCTGCCATTCATCAGACCAAAGGTTGATGTGTCGGCCGATGATCTCAGAGATGACAATAGGGAAGCATGGCTGGGGTACGGCAAGTGTATGGTTCTGGCGGTCACGGCTGCGCAGAAGTTGCTTCCCTGTCAATCGCTTTGAGGGTTGCAGCTTCAAGTTGTCAGGTCACAAGAAACCCATGCGCTCTTTGACGGGCCTCAATGGATCGGCTAGTGCCGGGACCGAACACTCCGTCCGCTTTCAACGGACCAAGCTCTACTGCGGAATAAGTTCTATGATGGATGGAGACAAGAGCAGCCCGACGCAAACGAGCGCCAGAATTATGTAAGTGAATAGGCCCGGGATGTTCCCGCTCATTGGGATCGCGCCTCCTGCGGCAGCCGCTTGGATCATCGCAGAATTTCAACTGCTACGATACCGCTAAAGGCAGGGCAGCGAGCGAGAGATTATTTGTCTGGCTGAGACTGTGTTCTGGTAAGCCGCCCTCCCTTCGTACGTGATCAGACACACAGCCCCGTGTTCAATGGCCGTGAGACGGTCTTGAGGTCGGCCCCTGGAGAAACGGGCAAGCGAGTTGCGGGTATAGCGGATCAGGTGGCTCATCACGCTCAGTATGGGCACCTGATGCTGCGGGTCAATCAATGGCGCGGCGAGTGCTAGCCTTCAACGATGATTGAGAGGGACCTTTTCGGGACCGTGCGCCTGGTCCGGAATTGCATGATCTTCTTGCACCGTGCTCCCAAACGGAGAAGAATAAGCAGTAGTCGTCGATCAGGGGCTAATACGTAAGTAGCGCCTGATACGCTTCAATTAGACAGCGCCCCGCCTTGCCGCCCTCAGTAGCTCTGCCGCAGGTTAGGTGCTCAGAGGGCGATGCAGACTCGGAAACTGTCATCGTCCAAAGCCATAACCCTCGGACGGGTCCGTCCTCAATCTGGCAGACCCGTCCGATGGCTTTGCTACCGTCGAAGGCTGTAAAGTCCGGCTTGGGCTGAGAATTCTCTTGAGTCAACATCCACTTGATTTCCATGAACTGGAACCTCGCTGGAATTAAAAGGCAGTGTCGCTTAGACAGAGCGGCGAAATCCGCACAAGCCATCGGCCGATCTGCCCCGGGTGGGGTGCGCAAGCTGCGGCAGTATGGTTATCAATTGGTAAATGCTGACCTGCTCATCTGTCGTGGGTATGTTCGCCAGTCGCCGGTTAACTCTCTGGAAATGCGGATGAGTGCACTTTGATTTCTCCGACTGAACTCGGAGGGTCTTATGAAGAGGCAAAATCACTCACCTGCTTATGTTCTAGAAATTAAGAGACGATGGTGGGTCGTCATTCCTATTCGTGGGAAGCTCACTCCGAAGATCCATGGTGCCGAGTTTTCTTCTCGCGCCAGCGCTCAGGCATGGCTTCATAGTGAGGACGGTCAGCACACGGTTGATGCAATCAGGGAAGTCGGGCTTTCGCCTCTATCGGGGTTGAGAACGTCTCCCTGACAGTACCTGCCTCGTAGTTCTCCGACCGCATGAAAGCGGCGAACAAGGGTCTTCCAACACCTATGGAAGAACTTGAAATGTCCACTGAGGTCCGAACCGTTTATGCGGGCTTCCAGACCGAAGAGCAGCCGGAGGAATAACGTCTCTTCTCAAGTCGCACCAAACTCAGGGTGGTATGCGACTTCACCCTTTGGCATTATTTCGGTGAAACTCAACCGTTGGAAATATTCCGGTGGCACATCGCGATACCAGAGTTCAGGATCGCTCACGAACCCAAAGCGGCCGTAATAACCAGGATCTCCTAGGTTGTGTGGACGGATTTGATGAGGATGAAACTCAGAGCAAGTGCGACGAAGGAACCGTAGTTCACGTCAGTCTTCTCGCAGCGTAAAGCAATGCGCTTGAAGCGCTTGAGCTTTCCCATGGTTTGCTCGATGCGAGCGCGCCCGCGGTAGAGCGCCTTGGGAAAGAACTTCGGCTTGTCTTTGGTCGTCGTGCGGTACGGAATGGCCGGGCAGATGCCGCGGGAACGGGCAGCCTGTCGGTTGGCCTTGGCGTCATAGCCCTTGTCACCCACAGCCGCCCGCGGCGTGATGTCAGGACCAAGATCGAGCAGCATCTCGAAGTGCGGGCTGTCGCTGGCCTCCCCACCGGTCAGGCAAAAGCCCAGCGGCTCGCCATCCCAGTCGGTCTTGAGGTGGATCTTGGTCGAGAAGCCACCCCGGGAGCGGCCCAGCGCCTGCCGGCTCTGCCCCCTTTTGCCCCGGCGGCCGAGACATGCGCCCGCACGATGGTGGAGTCGAACATCTGCACCAGATGCGCCGTGTCACTCAGAGCCGCCAAGGCGTCGAAGAAGGCCTCGAACACGCCCGCCCGGCTCAGGCGCCAGAAGCGTTTCCAGACCGAGTTCCAGTTTCCAAAGCGCTCAGGTAGGGCCCGCCAGGTGATGTTGTGAACCGTGAAGTAGTGCAGCGCCTCCAGGAAGCGGCGGTCATTGCGGCCCTTGGCGCCGCGCCGGGAACACGAGGCGGTAAACACTCGCAACACCGTCGCCCAGTCGTCCTCCGTCATTCCCGTCAGCATGGTCGCGCCTCCTGAAGCCGACCCGCTATGAATCATCGCTACACTGATTTGGGAATCTACCTACCCGTTGCTCGGCCCAATCCGTCCACACGGCCTAGAACGACGCAGCCTTGCGCATGCATTCTTCTGAGATAACTCAATCCCTCGCTGATTAGAGCTCGCCCGATACCTTTCCTCTGGTGATCGGGCCAGACAGAGACTGGCCCAAGGCCATACCAAGCAATCGCCTCGCTGCTGATCGTAACTGGCGAGAGCGCGACATGGCCGACGATTTCGTTGTCCTCAACTGCGACGAGCGAAAGAGCCAAGGCGCCTGCATTTCTCAACGCATCAACAATGGCCGCCTCGGTTCGACTGCTATAGGGCACATCCCTGAATGCGGCAGTCGTCAGATGTCGGATTGTGTCGACATCTTCAGGACGTTCCTGACGAATGTGCATGTTATCCCCTCAGAATTGTGAATGCGAATTGCCGATAAGCCTATGTATGGAATCGCTCTAAAGCGGCTACGGAATATTTACGTCGGCCGTTCTATGTTGTGTGAACCGGGCGCGTTGCGTATCAGCCCGGCCCAATGCGGGGACCTTACCCTCCGCTGACGCCCTGGCTGAGGGTTTCCTGACAGTGCCTCAGCCGGGGCGTTCTTGCGCCTGTCGCCCTCCGGCCCCATCAAAGTCCCTCCTTCATGAGACATCTTGGGGCCTATGAAAACCGCAGCCGAATACCGAAAACACGCCGAGGAATGCCGGATGCTCGCCAAGCAGATGCCCGAGGGGAGCAGCGCAATCAGCGTCTGGAGATGGCCGGGACTTGGGACAACCTGGCCACGCAACGGGAGCAACTGGTCCGTAGACACCCTGAACTCAGTGCCTTGAAAAATTCGACTGCTTCGCAAGAGTCGTAGTTCACAGAGCGGCGATGCTGCCGCGTATCAACGTCCTAAGATCCACGACGCACAGACAAGATAACTGCCCACTACGGCGAGAACCGCCACTCCGAAGATGAGGCCGGCGAGCATGGCGGCTCGGGTTATTCTGGCTTGCTGGACGAGCTGGAAATCGATGGTCTGCAGCCTACGCCCCAATTCATTTTGATCGCCATGTTTGAATTCCATGCTGCCCCCTGTCTCCAAAGGACTACCAGACCCGCGTCTGGAAAAACATTCGGCCAGATTGCCTATGCTGTCGCACCAGTGCACGTCAAACTACTGCGCAATCTCGCATAACGCCCGCATGGAACGTAAGTAGAAGAACGCCGTGGCTAAGAAAAAAGCGCCGCTCCGAGGAGGGCGCTCAAGGTGTCGGACCCGTAGGGGCAAAATGAGGTCCGATTGATGATCATCTATTCAGATCAGGTTCATCCTGTCACGGCTCTATTTTCTATCTAAGTGCGGTGTTCTGACACCGGATAATCCCAAGCTAGGGATTTGTACTCATTGCATACCTCGTTCGAGGTAGGTATGCGGTGCTCTCCCGTGGGGGCAACTACGGGCCGGAAGGGTCGCGAACATGGTCACAAGACCAGGCGCGGCCCTTTTTCGTTCTGGAACGGGCGGGGAAAAGGTCATGAGCCATGTGCGCGTCTCACCCCAATAAGGCGGCTCTGTATCACCAGCATGCCGAGAGGCTCCGAACCATCGCCCAACAGACTGCGCTTGCTCAGACCAAGCTTCTGCTGCTCAAGGCGATCCTGCACCTGGAGGAACGGGCAGAGGCCGAGGAGCGCAAGGCTCAAACGGGCGCCTCCAGTTTCCGCACGCGTGAGCCCTAAGCGCCGCGCAATTTCGCATAAACACCCAGTATAGATCGCGCTGCGAATGTCATCCTGCGCCAGCTAGATAGGAAAGTAATTTTCGGAGTGTAGGATTATAATGGCTAAACCATACCAATTTAGCTAAGTAAGAGCTGAATATAGGTACTCGATTATTGCCATATAGATCGCTTTTTCTGCCACATTCTCCGCACGAGCGGATCCCATAATTGATCTGTGTGTGGCCTTCTACTGGTAGGTTCTAATGATCGTGTCGGAAAGACCCCCCTCAGCAAGGTTCTTCTTCAACTTAATCTCTGATGCAGAGATGATCCAGGATGAGAAAGGGATTGATCTGCCGCTTGAGGGTGATCTCGTGAGCCATATCGCTCGCGCGCTCGAGGAACTCCACCAAGATGAGATGCTTGCCTCGGCAGAGTGGCAGGGGTGGAAAGTAGTGATTACCGATTTCTCAGGTCAAACGCTCTTCAGCGTTGCCCTTGGCGATCCCTCCGTAGAGTGCGCCTTATGCCCTTTGAACTGAAACCTGCAATTTCGCACAATCGCCAGTTTGGAACCTGTTCCAGCGTATTCGTGAAGCGTTCTAGTCGCCTTATGGAACGCCGGCCGCGCCTATTCAGGCAAACGGGCTTCCGGGAAGCCGTCGGTGCCGGTGGATATACCGGCGACAACTTCCACCGTAATCCGGCCAAAATCTCCGGCCCCGTTTCACTTAGGTGAAGGCTGCCGCCCTGCGGAGAGCGCATTCTCATGTTTACGGATGGATCTTTTTTGGCCATTAGGATCAATCCGCCTCCAAAGATAAGCAAGCTTCTAACTTCGTGAGAAAACTCCCTCGTCGGTTGCCCCCGGCGGGGGAGTTTTTCGTTAGGAGGAGATGCAGATCTCTTGGGATGACGTGAGCCGCACCGACAAAACAGGGGTCCACTTCGTCGCGAGGCTGGGGATCGACGTTCTCGTCCGAGAGTGGCACATCGAGAACTGGCAGGCCGATCCGGATGGTCAGCACAGACTCATCGAGATCTCAACGACCTTCGGGAAGATCTACGCCCTTGGGACTTTCGAGCCATGCCGGAAAGAAGAGGGCTGAACGGCTAGTCAGATGGATCCTCAAACAGGCCAATCATAATCAGTTTCGAGGCTGACCGTCGGAGTGCAATCCGCTTTAATCACGCTGTGACTGGTGTTGGAATTGTTCAGATAGAGCCTCAGATCGCGGCTGCGCGAGGGTGCTCAACGGCAGCAACCTTTGTCACTTCCGACAACTCCCGACTGGTATAGTCGCGGGTCGGGCTTGCCGCCTCATCAAGGTGAAGGCTGAGATGCTCAATCTCGGACGCGGTCATTGGCCTTCCATGTGCGGTGAGCATCTCAGCGAGGTCCTCCGGGAGGGCATCAACATGCTCCTGGAGGAGGAAAAGGGCGGCACGGATGGTACTCAACTCCCGTTCGTCAACGACAAGGGTGAGCTTCTTCATCTGGTAGAATCGGCCTCTCAGCTTATCCGTTCAGGCTACCTGTGGATGCGGCGGAAACAAGGCAGCTAATCGAAAAAGTGGGCAGTAGGTGCGGTCTGGTTACCTCGCATCCGGACTGGATGACGGGCCTGCCACGTCAATGGTTTCTATGTTGCCCGGGGCACCTCCAGGCGGCACCGACCGCCCCGGTCAAGGCCCCTCCTTCAGTCCTCCACGCATTGCAACGGTTCCTTAATTGATCTTGCTGACGATCCCACCTGAAAGGGTGTGATCATGATTGTGGGAGTACGTCGACCGGAGGAACCATCGTGCCAAAGTCGTTCTCTGGCGACCAGACAATCAACGCCTCGTTGGCTCGGCGGGATTGTTGCGGGCATCCTGATAGCTCATGTCTTTATTCAGCTTCCTGCCCAGGCCGACGAGTTTGATGCTCTGGCCATTTATAGCGAGGCAAGACCCCTGAATGACCACTGGCAGGCTTGTGCCGCGTCGTATGTACGGCAGCGGCTCCAATCTCGGGTCCCGTCAGACGCCCTTGCCAGCACTGCTTTACGCCGTTGTCGGCATCAGGAGGGCAGGCTCCGTCGCTTCTTTGTCAGCAGGATCGGAAAGCGGTCTGCGGAGAACGTGATTGCCGTTCTGCGCCAGCGCTATCAGGACGACCTTGCCGCAGCGGTCAATGCGCTTCGGACACGTGATTAACGCTCCCATTCAGAATGCACTCATTATGGCCTTTCAGACTACGGCGAGCCACTCGCGTAGCTTCGTCCAGCGCCTCTTCATCTGCCCACCTCTGACGGCAATCCCAACAGCTTTCTTCTGGCCCACCAGAACGACCAACCGCTTGCCGCGGGTGACACCCGTATAGAGCAGATTGCGGGCCAGCATCG